>Ga0224557_1001461_pt1 | contig 22710 bp, 16 predicted proteins | sample 714S31014metaG_FD_180677 | JGI IMG/M metagenome (GOLD analysis project Ga0224557, IMG submission 180677) | Peat soil microbial communities from Stordalen Mire, Sweden - 717 S3 10-14 | ecosystem: Environmental > Terrestrial > Soil > Wetlands > Peat | place: Sweden: Norrbotten County, Stordalen... | reverse complement strand
GCCGAAGCGCTCGAGCAAGCTATCGCCGAACTCTTACCCCAGATCACACCCGAAAACGCCCAAGCCTGGTTCCGTCACAGCGGAATCAACTATATATCTTAAGTGAAAATGCTCTAGTTGCCCAGATTCCAATTGCCCGGCGGTAGATGCGGGGCACTCGTCAGCGGCGGCTACGGTGCGGAGTAACGAAACGGGCTCTGGAACTCTTCGAGGCAGACGAAGCTGCTATCTCGCGGGGATACGATGGGTTCCTCTATCGGCCACGCCGCTCCGAAGGAGTCCCAGCGGATTCCGGCATCGTGGGCGTCGTCGTGCTCGCTGGTGACGTGGTAGACCATGACGGCGGGGGCTTCGCGCACACAGAAGCCGTGGGCGATTCCGCGAGGAAGGTAGATGGCGTTGCTGGCCAGGGTAGAGAGCTCGCAGACCTCATGTTTGCCGTAGGTCGGCGAGCCGACGCGGAGGTCGAGGGCGACGTCGAAGATGGATCCGGCGGCGCAGTAGAGCAGCTTGGCGTGGTCATGCGGCGGAGTCTGGAAGTGCATGCCACGGAGAACATCCGCGTATGAGGTGGTGTAGAAGCATTCGCGGAAGTCGCCCTCGAGGCCCTGCTTGTGGAAGACGGAACTTTGAATGGTTTTGACGAAGTGGCCGCGATCGTCGTGGAAGACGGGGAACTGCACGATATAGCAGCCGGGCAGCTTGGATTCGGTGAACTGAATTCTGCGGTGGATGGTGCTCGGGGGGACAGCTCCGGGCTGGATCATGGCGTTGCCTCTTGACCTGCGGGTAGTTCGAAGGGTCGCATGAGTCCAATCACGAGAAGAACCACGAGCGTGATTGCCTTCAGTTGGCCGGAATATCCGTGCGGGTACGAGTTACCGGGTGCTTTGTAAATCAGCTCGCTTTCCGCCGACAGGAGGATTGCGAACAGACGAAGACCGAATAGAGGCCTTGCAGACTGCGTTTTGCCTTCGTCAGATCGATACGTTTGTGCTCCCTTAGAGTTGCCTTTCCATCATCTTACGGTAGCCGCGAGAATTTCCGCCGCACAGTCTTCGAGGCCCTCCGCCACGGTCCGCATGCGAAGGTCCGGGTGCAGACGCAGCAGCTTTTGGATGGCAAGTCCCGCCTGAAGGGGTCGAGGCGCGGTCTGCAACAGGGCGGCAGTGGAGACGCCAACCAGCAGCGAGCCGTCCAGTCCAAGTCTCTGGGCGACTCTCTGAGCGAATTCGAGGCGGCCCATTCGCTCCGGGCCGCAGACGTGGAAGATTCCGCGGGCACTGGCTGCGACGAGACCGAGTGTGGCGTGGATGAGGTCGCGGTTATAAGTCGGCGTGGAGATCTGGTCCTCGGGAACGCGCATGACGTTGCCTGCCGACAAACTCCGCAGCAGCGAGTAGACGTAGTTCTTCTGTCCGGGGTCGGGGCCGTACACCACGGTAGTGCGCAGGACCAGAGCGTCCGGGTGGGAGGCGAGGACGCGTTGTTCACCCTCGAGCTTGGATTTGCCGTAAACGCTGAGCGGGTTGGGCCGGGAGGTTTCTATGTATGGTCCGGGGTCACCCTCAGAGCCGTCGAAGACATACTCTGTAGAGAAATAGACGAATGGCAGTCTGCGACGATGGGCATAACCGGCCAGCACGCCGGGGCCGCGCGCATTGACGCGCTGAGCCAACTCTGGCTGTGCCTCGCACCCGTCGACATTGGTCATGCCGCCGACGCAGTAGACAGCATTGAGATCGTAGGAGTCGAGGAGGGCAGCGGCCTGAGAGCGCTGGGCCAGGTCGGCGAGGTCGAGCATGAGCCAGCCGTCGTGGGCATTCCGCGAGGTTGCGAGGGTAGCGCCGCCGGGCAGCGCGGCCAGCATCTGGGTCCCGACCATGCCGGAGGCTCCGACGATCAACGATTTGGTTTGGATCTGATTCTCGATTGGAGACATCCTCCTTCGATGGTAAGGCAGCCGCCACGATGAAACGTCCCTCCACGCCGCGCTAACCGATCTCACACACCTGGTTCCTGCTAAGTCCAACATTTTCAGCGGTGATGTGTTTCTCTTCCATGCGGGCGATTGATTTGATTACCTGTTTTGATTCAGTTAGTTAGCTCCGAACTACCGGATGAGTTTTCGGGAATTCGTAATAGCTATCAGCTATCAGCTATCAGCTATCGGCTATCGGCTATCGGCTATGAGGGGTGAGCAGTGCGATGGCATGGCTGAGATGCGCTAGGCTGAAGGCATGTTTACCGGGTTGATTGAAAGTACGGGCGAGGTAATTTCGTTTGCGCCGGGAGCGGGTGGCGGGACGGCGCGGCTAACGATCGCGGCGCCGGAGATAGCGGTGCGGTTGCGGACGGGCGACAGCGTTGGGGTGAACGGGGTTTGCCTGACTGCGCTGGGGATTGAGCCGAATGCATTTCCGGCGCGCTTCTCCGCGGACCTGGCTGCGGAGACGATTGCACGGACGACGCTCTCGCGGCTGGAGCCGGGGTCGCTGGTGAACCTGGAGCTGCCGACGGCGGCGGGCTCGCCGCTGGGCGGACATGTGGTGCAGGGGCACGTGGATGGCGTGGGCACGCTGCTGGCGCTCGATCGCGTGTCGGCGGGTGCGGAGTCGGATTGGGTGATGAGGGTGCGACTGCCGGAGGCGCTGACGCGGTACGTGGTGGAAAAGGGGTCGATCGCAGTGGAGGGGATTAGCCTGACGGTTGCGGGGATCGCGGGCGAAGAGATATGGATCGCAATCCTGCCGTATACCTATGCGGTGACCAACCTGCACACGCTGAAGCCGGGGACGGGCGTGAATATCGAGGTGGATGTGCTCGCGAAATATGCGGAGAGCGGGGCGCGGGCGGAGACAGAAAAGCAGGAGCTGACGGTGGAGTTTCTGCTGGCGAACGGGTACTGAGAGCTGAGACGCCCGAAGGCTAAAGCCTTGGATTATGGGTGGTGGTGCAGTTGGACAAGCGCGCTTTCCCTCCGGGCTAAAGTCCCTGTCAATTTACGGCGCTTATCGGCGCGGAGACCCAGGACTAAAGTCCTGGGCTACCAGCCGCGCCCTTTCAAAGCAAATGCAAACTGCCCACTACCGATTATGGGTGGTGTATGTCCGCGCGCTGCTACTCGGGGAACAAAAAAATTAACGTGTAAGCGATTCCCGCTCTGGGAATTAGGGGGTTCGCTGCATCATTTTTGTTGCAGGGCGGGTTTGTGTTGTGGGCTCGGCTAGGCGAATATAAGGCGAAGATTGTTATGGCTCCCGCATTCGCCCTGCGTTCCCAAATCGAAGCTGCCCTGGCGGACAGGATTCCGTCGGCGCTGACGCCCGCGCCGCGGGTGATCCGGCCGGTGATGGCTACGGGTGTTGGCGCGGTGGATGAGGCGCTGGGAGGCGGGCTGCCGGTCGGTGCGCTGACCGAGATGATCGGCGCGGAGTGTTCGGGGCGAACGGCGCTGGCACTGTCTTTCGTTGCGCAGGTGATACGAGCGGAGAAGGTCTGCGTGTGGGTGGATGCATCGGATGCGCTGAGTCCTGAGTCCGCGGCGGCGTGTGGGGTCGACCTGGCACGGCTGCTATGGGTGCGCTGCGGAGTGACGCGCAAGCCTACATCTCAAATGCGAGATGCTCACCCCAGCCAGCCAGCTGGCCGGGGACCCCGAGATGTGGGGCACCCTGCGTTGGGGCGGAATGGGTTTGCGGTTCCGGGGAAATATTTTGTGCCGCCGCCGGTGATCAAGGGATTGCACGGCGGCGGGATGGGCGGGCATCCGCGCGGCGAGGCCAAGGGGATGGAGGCTGCGGTGAGCGGCTTGCTACAGCCGAAGGCGACAGCGGCGCGCGGGGTTGAACGCCAGCCCCAGCGAAGTGCGGGGGCGGAAAGCGCCGCACACGAGGCTGCATCGTTGCCGCCGGCCGCCTGGTACGAGGCAAAGTGCAATGGCGTTTCAAGCAGGACAGGCAGGCCGTGGTCGCGCATGGAGCAGGCGCTGCGCGCGACCGACCTGCTGCTGCAGGCGGGCGGCTTTGGCGCGATTGTGCTGGACATGGGCAGCCTTGCGCCGAAACATGTTTCGCGGATCCCGCTGGCGACATGGTTCCGCTACCGGGCGGCGGCGGAGCGGACCCAGGCCAGCGTGCTTCTGCTGACGCAATATGCATGCACGAAGAGCAGCGCGGGACTGGTACTGCGATTCGAAGGCGGAGGCGCGCTCGCGCAGGAGGCTACGGTGCTGGCGGGTTTCGAGCGGCGGATTGAAGTATCGCGGCAGCGATTCGCGCACATTACAGAATGCGCGGAGAAAGGGGTGCCTATTCGCAAGCCTCCGCAGCGGGCCGGAGTTGCGACGTGGCATAGCCAGACAACATGGGCGGGGCGACGATGAGCGGACAGCAGGAGCTCTATGCATGCCTGTATGCGAAGGAATTTCCGGCGCAGGCGTTGCTGCGGCTGAGACCGGAGCTGCGAGAGAAAGCGGTGGTCGTGATGGAGGGTGAGCCGCCGCTGCAGACTGTGTGCTCGCTGAATGCCCAGGCGCGCAGGCTGGGGATTGCACGCGGGATGACGCGGGTAGAGGTGGAGACGTTCGCTGCGGTTACAGTTTTGCCGCGTTCGAATGCGGAAGACGCTGCCACACGAGCGGCGCTGCTGGAATGTGCGGGGACTTTTTCTCCGCGGGTTGAGGATCTATGCACCAGGAGCCATAGCAGCGAGTTTCTATGCGTGATCGATATTGCCGGGACGGAGAAGCTGTTTGGGCCGCCTGCGGTGCTGGCGCAGGCGTTGTTGCGTCGCGTGCGAGCACTGGGTGTGATTGCGTCAGCGGCGGTCAGCGGCAACTTTGAGGCGGCGATCTGCCATGCTCGCGGGCGGCCGACGCAGACGGCGGTCATTCCAGCGGGGAGCGAAGGTGCGGCACTGGCCCCGCTGCCGATTGCGGTGTTGGAGCTATCTGAGGAACACGCCGAAACGTTTGCGTTGTGGGGTATTCGCACGCTGGGCGCGCTGGCGGCACTGCCGGAGAAGGAGTTGGTGGCGCGGCTGGGGCAGGCGGGCAGACGGCTGCGTCAACTGGCGTGCGGGCAGTTGCCGCATCTCTTTGTTCCGCGGGAACCGGAGTTCCGCCTGGAAGAGCGGATGGAACTGGATACGCCGGTCGAATTGCTGGACTCGCTGCTCTTCGTCGTGGGCTTGATGCTGGAACAACTGATCTTGCGGGCCACGGCGAGGGTGCTGGCGCTGGCTTCGGTCACGGTGACACTGCGGTTGGAAGGCGGCGCATCGCACACGCGCATGGTGCGGCCTGCTTTGCCGAGCAATGACCGACAGCTTTGGATCAAGCTGCTTCATCTTGATCTGGAGGCGCATCCGCCGCAGGCGGCGATTCTGTCACTCACGTTGACAGCGGAGCCGGGGAGTACGAGCAAGGTGCAACTGGGGCTGTTCTCGCCGCAACTTCCGGAGCCGATGCGGCTGGATGTGACGCTGGCGCGGATTCGGGCAATTGTGGGCGAGGAATGCGTGGGCCGGCCTGTACTCACGGACACGCATCGTCCGGATGCTTTTCGTATGGAACAATTTTCAGTTGCAACAAGGCCGGCCGCCGGTTCGATTGCGGATCTGCCTGACAAAGCTGTCGCAGCGATGCGGCGGCTTCGCCCGGCGGAGCGGGTTGCGGTGACGCTGCGCGGGCAGCAGCCGGCGGGGTTTGTGTTTCGGGAACGGAGGTATGAGGTGGAGCGGGCTTATGGGCCGTGGCTCGCGTGCGGCGACTGGTGGAACCAATCGCTGTGGGGTTATGAGCAATGGGACCTGGTTGCGCGGGCGTGGGATGGGACGCTGTTGTGTTGCTGCGTGGTGAGGGATGCCGCGAGGGATGTGTGGTCGATGGCGGGACTTTATGACTGAGGGCGAGCGCATGGGGTGCGACGTGCATTTAGCGCGGGCCTTCAGCCCGCATGTCGAATGTGGCAGCAGACCTGGGGCTGCGCCCCAGGCTACGTTAGCGCGGGCCTTCAGCCCGCAACTTCCAATGATGGGAGCAATGTGAGTGGGTATGTGGAGTTGCATGCGGCAAGCGCCTTCAGTTTTCTGGAAGGGGCGTCGCAGCCGGAAGAGCTGACCAAGCGCGCGGGCGAGTTGGAGATGCCGGCGATGGCGCTGCTTGACCGCAACGGCGTGTATGGGGTTGCGCGATTCCACACCAGCGCGAAACGGAATGGCGTGCGGGCGCATATTGGCGCGGAGATTGTGGTTGCGAGTCACCCCAGCGAGCAAAGACCGCTCGCCGGGGACCCCGAGAGCTTTGGTGAGCGGCTGAGGCCGGCGTGGTGGCTCCCGCACCAGTACGCCGCTGAACCGGCGCGGGTGGCGTTATTGTGTGAGTCGCGCGCGGGGTATCAGAATCTTTGCCAATTGGTGACCCAGTTCAAGCTGCGGGAGAAGGCGAAGCGCGAAGGCGCCGCGACCTGGGAGGATTTGCAGCAATACTCGCCGGGACTGGTGTGCCTGACCGGAGGGGATGAAGGTCCGCTGGCCGCTGCGCTGGCGGGCGGCGGCGAGGAGGCAGGGCGCGCTGTTGTGGAGCGGCTGGTGGGAATTTTCGGAAGAGAGAGCGTGTATGTCGAGGTGCAACGCCACCAGGAGCGCGAGCAGGAGTGGCGCAATCAGGCTGCACTGCGAATTGCGCGGTCGTTGAAGCTGCCGGTGCTTGCGACCAATGGGGTGCGCTACGCGACGACGTACGAGCGCGAGGTGCTGGACCTGTTTACCGCGGTGCGACAGCATACCGATCTTGACCATGCGGGGCGTCTGCTGGCGTTGAACAATCAAAGGCATCTGCGCGCGGCGCGGGAGATGACGGCGCTATTCCGCGATGTACCTGGCGCCGTGAAGAACACGCTGGAGTTGTCCGCGCGGCTGCGGTTTGAACTGGATGATCTTGGTTACGAATTCCCAAGCTATCCGGTCCCGGAGGGCGAGACGATGGACAGCTTCCTGCGCCGGCGCGTGGCCGAGGGGGTGATGCGGCGGTACGGACCGAAGAACGATCGCGGGCTGCTGGAGCGCGCGAAGAAGCAGGTGGAGCACGAACTCGACCTGATTGCGCGGCTGGGCTTCGCGGGATACTTCCTGATCGTCTGGGACATTGTGCAGTTCTGCAAGGAGCACGACATCCTGGTGCAGGGACGGGGCAGCGCGGCGAACTCGGCGGTCTGCTATGCGCTGGAGATTACGGCCGTCGACCCGGTGGGTATGGAACTGCTCTTCGAGCGGTTCCTGAGCGAGAACCGCGGCGAATGGCCGGACATCGATCTCGACCTGCCTTCGGAAGAGAAGCGCGAGCAGGCCATCCAATATATCTACCAGCGGTACGGCGAACTGGGCGCCGCGATGACAGCGAACGTCATCAGCTATCGCGGCAAGTCCGCGGCGCGCGAAGTAGGCAAGGCGCTGGGCTTCGATGCGGAATCGCTGGGCCGGCTGGCGGGGCTGGTGAGCCAGTGGGAGTGGCGCGGCAAGACCGACACCATGGCACACTCATTTCAACATGCGGGGTTCGACCTGAAGCATCCGCGCATTGCGAAGTATCTGGAGCTTTGCATGCGCATTCAGGACCTGCCGCGGCACCTGGGGCAACACTCGGGCGGCATGGTGATATGCCAGGGCCAGTTGAACCGCGTGGTGCCGCTGGAGCGCGCGTCCATGCCGGGACGCACGGTGGTGCAGTGGGACAAGGAAGACTGCGCCGACCTCGGCATCATCAAGGTAGACCTGCTGGGCCTGGGCATGATGGCGGTGCTGAAAGACTGCGTTGAGCTGATCCCGCGACATTACGGAGAGCAGATCGACCTGGCGCAACTGCCGGAGGATGACGATGTCTACAAGGTGCTGCAGCGGGCGGATACGGTGGGGATGTTCCAGGTGGAGAGCCGAGCGCAGATGGCGTCGCTGCCGCGGAATTATCCGGTGAGGTTCTACGACCTGGTGGTGCAGGTGGCGATCATCCGGCCGGGTCCGATCGTGGGCAAGATGATGCACCCGTACATGCGGCGGAGGCAGAAGAAGGAGGCGGTGACGTATCCACATCCTTCGCTGGAACCGGTGTTGCGGCGCACGCTGGGCGTGCCTCTGTTTCAGGAGCAACTGCTGCGCATCGCGATGACGGCGGCGAACTTTACCGGCGCGGAGGCGGAGGAGCTGCGCAGGGCGGTGGGAATGCGGCGGTCGTGGGAAAGGATGAAGGATTTAGAGGGGAAATTAAGAGCGGGCATGACCGCAAACGGGATGGATGCCAAGACCCAGGACACCATTGTGGAGAACATCAGTTCGTTTGCGCTGTATGGATTTCCGGAGTCGCATGCGGCGAGCTTCGCGCTGATTGCGTACGCCTCAGCGTACCTGAAGGTGAAATACCTGGCGGCGTTTACCTGCGCAATCCTCAACAACCAGCCGATGGGATTTTATGCGCCCGCGGTGCTGGTGAAGGACGCGCAGCGGCATGGATTGCGGGTGAAGCCCATCGACGCGCAGGTGTCGGAGTGGGCATGCACGATGGAGCATGAGCGCGATGGGACGCTGAGCTTGCGGATGGGACTAGGCTATGCGAAGGGGCTGCGCAGGCAGGCGGCGGAGGCGCTGGTCGAATCGCGTTCGCGCCTGGGACGATTCCAGTCGGCGGAAGATCTTGCGCTGCGGGTACCGATGCTGAACCGCAAGGAGCTAATCCTGCTGGCGCGAGTGGGGGCGTTGAACTCGCTCGACGGGACTGAACATCGCAGGGATGCGTTGTGGCAGGTGGAACGCGCGGGCAAACTGGAGGGGCCGCTGCTGCGACAGAACAGCGAGTGGCTGCGCGATGGTTCAGAGACGCTGCCGCTGGAGCGGATGAACACGGCAGAGCGCCTGATGGCCGACTACGGCGGTACCGGGCTTACCGTGGGCAGGCATCCCATGCACTACCGGCGGAGTGAACTGCTGCGGCGCGGCGTGCTTTCAGCGGAGGAGCTGCGACGCTGCAAGGATGGCGAGCATGTGCGCGCGGCAGGATGCGTGATTGCACGACAACGTCCAGGGACGGCGAAGGGTTTCATCTTTCTGTCGATGGAAGACGAGACTGGAATAGCGAACGTGATCGTGACGCCCGACCTGTATGAACGGGAGCAGATGACGGTGGTCCGCAGTAAATTCCTGCTGGTGGAGGGCATCCTGCAGAATCAGGATGGCGTGGTGCATGTGAAGGCGAAGAGGGTGGAGACGCTGGGAGCGGGTAGGCCGATTTCTTGATGGTGCATGGCGAGCTCTTAGCGCGGGCCTTCAGCCCGCAACAGCGAGGCGGAACTCGCTTTAGCAGATGCGGGGGAGTTGTTCGCCGAACATGACGTCGAGCACGCGGGTGCCGCCGATCCCGGTCTTCATCAGCACCATGCCGGGATGGTCGGCGACGACCTGGCCGATGATGGCAGCTTCGCGGCCGAGCGGATGCTCGCGCATGCTGCGCAGAACGGCTCCCGCCATCTCGGGCCGGACGATGGCAAGCAGCTTGCCCTCGTTGGCGACGTAGAGGGGGTCGAGGCCGAGGACTTCGCAGGCGCCTTGCACGGACTCGCGAACCGGGATGGACGGCTGGTGCAGCATCATGCCGACGCCCGCGCGCTTGGCGATTTCGTTCAAGGTGGTTGCCGCACCGCCGCGGGTGGGATCGCGCAGGCAATGGATGAAGTCGCCGCCAGTGGCTGAGGGAGTTGCCAGCATCGCGGCCACCAGGCCGTTCAACGAGGCGCAGTCGCTCTCGATGGCGCCTTCGAACTCGAGGCCTTCGCGCTGCGACATGATGGCCATGCCGTGGTCGCCGAGGTAGCCGCTCAAGAGGATGGCGTCGCCCGGCTGCGCGCGATCCGCGGAGATGTTGACCCCGTCGCCGATCACGCCGATTCCGGTGGTGGTAATGAAGATCTGGTCGCCCTTGCCGCGGTCGACGACTTTGGTGTCGCCGGTGACGAACTGCACACCGGCGTCGGCCGCCGCGACGCGCATGGATTCCACAACGCGGCGGAGATCGTCAACCGGCAAGCCTTCCTCCAGGATGAACGCGGCGGAGAGATAGAGCGGCTGCGCACCGCTCATGGCGAGGTCGTTGACGGTGCCATGCACGGCGAGGCGGCCGATATCGCCGCCGGGAAAGAAGATCGGAGTGACGACAAAGGAGTCGGTGGTGAAGGCGAGGCGGGCGCCGCCGATGGTGACGACGGCCTGATCGTCGAGTTTGTCGAGCACGGGATTGCGAAAGGCGGGGAGAAAGATTTTGTCGATCAGGTCGGAGGTGAGCTTGCCGCCGCTGCCATGGCCCAGCACGATCTGCTTGTGCTCAAAGATGGGAATCGGGCAGGAGCCGAACAGCGGAGAGGCGATGGGCTCCTCGTCGTGCGTCTTGCGGTTCCCCGTATCTTCTGACGTTGCCATGCGCTTACGCTCGTCCTCCGCTGACCAATGCTGCACCGGCAGAAGCGGGCGCGAGGTCAGGCGCGATCTGATGAAGCTTGCCCGCGCCTTGCGGCTTCAGGTGGCGTCCATAGGCGTAGTACGCAGCGCAGGCGCCCTCTGCCGACACCATGGTCGCGCCTAGCGGATGCTGAGGATCGCAGAGCGTGGCAAAGGCGGGGCAATCATGCGGCTTTTTGATGCCGCGCAGAATCTCGCCGCTGATGCAGATCTCCGGCTCGAGCGTGAGAATGTCGGCAACGTCGAAGAGCTTCTCGGCATCGTGCGCGGCAAACTCCTGACGCAGGCGGTAGCCGCTGTGAGGGATGGTGCCGATGCCGCGCCACTTGCGGTCGCTTACCTCGAAGACTTTGCCGATGAGCTTCTGCGCGGGCAGATTGCCGGTCTGGTCCAGTATGCGCGAGTACTGATTCTCTACGACGGCGCGCCCCTCCTCGAGTTGCTTGACGGTCATGAGCACGCCTTCGAGGATGTCCAGCGGTTCAAAGCCGGTGATGACGATTGGCACTTTGTAGTTCGCGCTGATGGGGAGGTACTCGCCGTAGCCCATCACGGCGCAGACGTGGCCCGGCCCGAGGAATCCTTGCACGCGGTTTTCAGGAGAGGCGAGAATTGCCTCCAGCGCCGGCGGCACCAGCACGTGGGAGACCAGCAGCGAAACATTGTTCAACTTTTCCTCGCGCGCGCGCCACGCCAGCATGGCATTGGCCGGAGCGGTGGTCTCAAAGCCGATGGCAAAGAAGACGACCTGCTTCGCTGGATTTGCCCGCGCGATTTTCAGACAGTCCAGCGGTGAGTACACAACGCGCACGTCGCCGCCCTCGGACTTGATGGTAAAGAGGTCGCCATCGGAACCGGGCACGCGGAGCATGTCGCCAAACGAACAGAAGATGACATTGGGGAGGCGAGCAATTGCGTGCGCCCGGTCAATCATTTCGAGGGGCGTCACGCACACCGGGCATCCCGGCCCGTGCACCAGCTCCACCCCTTCGGGCAGAAGCTGGTCGAGCCCGTTCTTGACAATGGAGTGGGTCTGGCCGCCGCAGACCTCCATCAGCACCCAGGGCCGAGTCTGGATGCGCCGCATCTCGGCCACGATTCTGGCGGCAACGTCGCCATCGCGATACTCGTCAAGGTATTTCATTGCCGCTGCTCCCTTTGGCCGGCGGGATCAGGACCGCCGTATCCGAGTCCTGGAAGTCCTCGACGAAGGGCGACTCCAATTCCGAGAGCTGGTCCAGTTCCTTCAGCGCCTGGTAGGTCCGCTCGGCCTCTGCCTCATCCACCTTGCTGATGGCGAAGCCGACGTGCACCAGGACATACTCGCCGGTCTTCGTCTCCGGCACGTACTCCAGGCAGGCTTCGCGGGTGATGCCGCCGAACTGCACCCGTGCCATGCGCAGCCCGTTCTGGTCGTAGGTGTCGATCACTTTACCGGGTATTGCCAGACACATAGGGTCTCCTCAATTCTCATTCGTCCCGCCGCAACGATTCGCTGGCGATGACAGCCTGTCCCAGCGCAATTCCACCGTCGTTTGCGGGAACAAGGGCGTGCAGGAATACAGCAAAGCTGCGACGCCGCAACTCTATTACTGTACGCTCCAGCAGGAAAAGATTCTGGAAAGTCCCGCCGCTCAAGCAGACGCGATCCAATCCATCTGTGCTTCGGATGCGGCAGCACAGCTTGACGATGGCTGCGGCCAAAGTATTGTGAAACCTGGCAGATATCTCTTGCGCCGGCGTGTGCCGGGCGAGGTCGATTGCAATGCCGCGGATGGTTGCGCGCAGATCGAGGATCATAGGGAGGACCATCGGTTCGCCATCGGCGATGTCAAAAGGATAGGGTTCGGCGAGGGACTGTTTTCCAGTCGCGCGAGCCGCGGCGGTCTCCAGAGCAATTGCGGCTTGCCCTTCGAAGGTGACCTCGGAAGCGATTCCGAGCATTGCGGCCACCGCGTCAAACAGTCTGCCGCAGGAGGAGGTCTCGACGGTCTGGATTCGTTTGGCGAGCATAGTATCTACCAGCCCGATCTGGCGGGGCGTGACGCCCGGGAAACGCAGGAGTTCGTCGGGAAGCTGCGCGCCGAAGGCATCGCGGAGGTAGCTGAGCGCCATACGCCAGGGCTGGCGCACCGCCGCGTCCCCCCCCGGCATGAGCACATAGCGCAGGTGCGCGCGGCGGGTGAAGCCGGCAAAATCCGCGACCAGGAATTCGCCGCCCCAGATTTTTCCGTCGGTGCCGAAGCCGGTGCCGTCGAAGGCGACGCCGATGACGGGTTCGCGGAGATGGTTTTCCGCCATGCAACTGGCAATGTGCGCGTGATGATGCTGCACGCCGATCTTTCGCGGGACGGCGTCCGCCAGAGCAAGCCGGGTGCTCCAGTAGGCCGGATGCAGATCGTAGGCGACAGCCCGCGGCGAAACCCGGAAGAGGTGTTGCATGCGGGCGAGCGTTTCCTGAAAGAACTGCATGGTCTCGTAGTTTTCCAGGTCGCCGATGTGCTGGCTGAGGATTGCGAAGCGGCCTTTGGTCAGGCAGAAGGTATTCTTCAGTTCGCCGCCGTAGGCGAGCACTTCGTCCAACTCGATGCCGAGGTCGATGGTCTGGGGCACAAATCCGCGCGATCGCCGCAGCACGCGTTCGCGGCCTTCGAAGCTGCGGACGACGGAATCATCCACGCGCGTCCAGATGTCGCGGTTGTGCAGCAGAAAGGAGTCGGCGACGAGGTCGAGCTGACGCAGGGCCTCGGTATTGGAGACCACGATGGGCTCCTCGCTGAGATTGCCGCTGGTCATTACCAGGGCCGGGAACTCGGAGTCCGCCTGGGGCGAATCGCTGAACAGCAGGTAGTGCAGCGGCGTGTAGGGCAGCATCACCCCCAGGGTGTCGTTGCCGGGAGCGACCTGGGCGGAGACCTGCGCCCCGGCGAGTCGCGGCAGCACCACGATGGGCCTGCGCACGTCGAGCAACGCGTCCTCGTCTGCGGCGGAGACGTGACACAGTTTGCGGACCGAGGCCAGGTCACGCGCCATCAGCGCGAAGGGCTTGTCCGAGCGGCGCTTGCGCCGGCGCAGTTCCGCGACCGCGACATCGTTGGCAGCGTCGCACGCCAGCAGAAAGCCGCCCAGTCCTTTTACCGCGACAATCCTGCCTTCGCGCAGCAGCTCCCTCGCGGAACGGATGACGGCCAGCGAGTCCCGGTTCGCGAACGAGAGATCGGACACGGAGGCGCCCCGCGCGACCAGTTCAAGCGACGGTCCGCAGACGGGGCAGGCATTGGGTTGCGCATGGAAGCGCCGGTCATTCGGATCGGCATACTCCGCCGCGCAGGCCGGACACATGGTGAAGCATGCCATGGTGGTGGATGCGCGGTCGTAGGGGATGTCGCGGATGATGGTGTAGCGCGGGCCGCAATGGGTGCAGTTGGTGAAGGGATAGCCGTAGCGCCGGTTGGCGGGCGAGCCAAAGTCTGTCCAACAGGCGTCGCAGGTGCCCACGTCAGGCGAGATCAGGGAGAATCCGCCGGGTTGCTCTCGGCTCTCAAGGATGGAAAACTCGGCTCCGCCGCGAACTTCAATTTCTGAAACCGCAATTCCGGTGATTGCCGCGAGCTGCGGGGGCTTCTCTCGCAGGGTCTCGAGAAAGGCATGGAGGCCAGATTCGTCCCCCTCAATCTCTATGGTCACGCCGGAGGACGAGTTGAAGACGTAGCCGGTGAGGCCGAGTGAGTGGGCGAGTTGGTACACGAACGGGCGAAAGCCCACTCCCTGCACAATCCCTCGAACCTCAATGTGCCTGCGCCGCGCGGGCGCGATGGGCGTGGTGGCCATACAGGCCCAAGGATTCCAGATGTGGGAAAGAATTACAATCGGGAGCGGAGAAGCGCGATGTCAAAACTGAGCAGAACGGGTGTGTCGCTGGAAGACGATCTGTTGCGGGAATTCGATCGGCTGATTGCCAAGCGCGGTTACGCCAACCGCTCCGAGGCGTTTCGCGACCTGATTCGCGAGGCGCTGCTCTCCGAAACCGTCGTATCGAACCAGCCTGTGGTGGCCACCCTGACGCTGGTCTACGACCATCACGTTCCGCATCTGGCGGAAAAGCTGACCGACGTGCAGCACACCGCGGGGGCAATGGTGCTGGCGGCCACGCATGTGCATCTGGACCATCACTACTGTCTGGAGGTCATCCTGATGAAGGGGCGGGGCAAGGAGATTCAGGCGGTGGCCGACGGCATGCTGGCGCTGCGCGGGGTTGAACTTGGCAAGCTGGTGCTGACCAACTCAGGCAAGAACCTGAAGCACTCGGGTCACCATAACCACTCGCATTAAGGGCGCCCGAAGAGGAGGCCCGGGGCTGAAGCCCCTTGATTCTGTTGACCCTTTACCGCGGCCTAAAGGCCGCTGCTACTCCGAAAAGGCGGCCCCAGGGGTTTTTCAGCAGCCTCTGAAGCCCGCTGCTAATCCGATCGCGGGCGCTTGTCGGTGCGGAGACCCAGGATTAAAGTCCTGGGCTACCAGCCGCGCCCTTTCAAGGCAAAAGCAAACTGCACCACTACCGGCGTCTGCACCCATTCGCATGGTTTTATAAATCGTGTTACGTTGAGGAAGGGAGCTTTTCGGCCTGCAATCCAGCGCCAATGCGGTTCCCGTGGAAAAGGAACCGGATGCTCTCCCTCCTGCAGAGCCTGTTCAACGACGAACCGGGCAGCACCAAAGCCAAGATAATCTCGATCTACGCGTTGCTGGCAGGGTTCAACCTGGGAGCCTGGATCTGGGCGCTGGCCGCGTTTCACCGCTATCCGGTGCTGCTGGGCACCGCGTTTCTGGCGTACAGCTTTGGACTGCGCCACGCGGTGGATGCGGACCATATCGCGGCCATCGACAACGTCACGCGCAAACTGATGCAGGAGGGCAAACGGCCGGTTGCGGTGGGACTGATGTTCTCGCTGGGGCATTCCACAATCGTGATCGTGGGATCGATCGCAATTGCGGCGACTGCGCTGGCGTTGCACCATCGCATCGATGCGGCGAGAGAGATTGGGGGAGTGATCGGCACGCTGGTGTCGAGTCTGTTCCTGTTCGGCATTGCCATCGTGAACCTGATTGTGCTCCGTTCGGTGTATCGCACCTTTGCGCGGGTTCGGCGCGGAGGAACTTACGTCGAAGAGGATTTTGATCTGCTGCTGGGCAATCGGGGCTTCCTCACGCGACTATTTCGCCCGGTCTTCAGCATGATCCGGCGCAGCTGGCATATGTATCCGCTGGGGATACTGTTTGGCCTGGGATTCGATACGGCCACCGAGATCGGTTTGCTTGGCATCTCGGCCGCCGAGGCCTCCAAGGGGCTGTCGCTGTGGTCGATCCTGGTATTCCCGATGCTGTTCGCGGCCGGCATGTCGCTGATCGATGCGACGGACAATATCCTGATGCTTGGAGCCTACGGCTGGGCCTACGTGAAGCCGCTGCGCAAGCTTTACTACAACATCACGATCACGTCGGTGTCGGTGGTGGTAGCGCTGGCCGTGGGCGGGATTGAGGCGCTGGGGCTGTTGGCCGGGCAGCTTCGTCCGAAGGGCGTGTTCTGGAACCTGATTCGCACGCTGAATGGCAACTTCGGCATGCTGGGCTACGGCATCGTGGGGCTTTTTATCTTGAGCTGGGTGATATCCATTGCCATTTACAAATGGCGCCGCTTCGATTTCCTTGAACCGGAACAGATCGAATCCTGATACGTTGTTGCGATGAGGATTTTGGCGGTTCTCGCGGCCGCGCTGATTTTCTGCGCGCAGGGTGCGGTCGGGCAGGCTGTGATTGCCGGAGCGGATGTCTCGTACCTGCGCCAGATGGAGAGCAGGGGAGTGGTCTTCAAGGATGCGGGTGTAGCCGAGCCGGGCCTGCAGATTCTGAAGGACCACGGGTATACGTGGGTGCGGCTGAGGGTGATGGTGGACCCGATCTCGCTGCCGAATACGACCGAATACACCATCGCGCTGGCGAAGGATGCGAAGGCGCGCGGCTTCAAATTCCTGCTGGACTTTCACTACTCGGACGATTGGGCGGACCCGGGGCACCAGTGGGTGCCGCGCGCGTGGGCGAAGATGTCGCACGCGGAACTGGTGAACCAGACGTTTGTTTACACGCGCGATACGATTAAGGCGTTTCGCAAGGCGGGCGTGCTGCCCGACATGGTGCAGGTGGGCAACGAAGTGACTGCCGGGATGATGTGGCCCGACGGTCGGCTGCCGGCGCAGTGGCAAAACTTTGCGGACCTGCTGCTGGCGGGGATTCATGGCGTGGACAAGGGGCGCGGGTGGGGCAAGCGGCCTGCGATCATGATCCACATCGACAAGGGAGGGAACCAGGCGGCAACGAAGTCTTTTATAGACCACTTGGCGCAGTATCACGTGCCGTACGACGTGCTGGGGCAATCCTTCTATCCGTGGTGGCACGGAAGCCTCGACGATTTACGGGACAATCTGGCGTTTGTGTGGAACACGTACCACAAGAATGTGGTGGTGGCAGAGACGGCGTACGACTGGAGGACCGGCGAGGACTTCAAGGGCAAGGCGGCGCCATTTCCGCAGACGCCGGAGGGCCAACGCGACTTTCTGGCGGCGCTGGACCGCGTGGTGCGAGAGGCTCCGGGTGGCAAGGTGCGGGGCATATTCTGGTGGGAGCCGATGGCCGGGGGGGCGATTGCGAAACGGGCGCTGTTCGACGACCAGCACGAGGCGCTGCCGGCGATTCATGTGTTCGATGCGGAAACCTATTGAGATTTTCCGGCTGCGGGCAGCCCCAGGGCGTCACAGTGCCTTCCCTGGCGGAACTCTGGCGCAACTCGACCGAAAGATAGGCATTTCGAGATTGCCCAGAATGCGGAGGACGAAGCCAAGGCCGCCATCCTCCTGTTCTTCCGCTGCATCGCATTGCACCGCGGATGCATGACTCTATCAGAATCCAGTCCCGCCGGAAGCGCAGTGACGAAAGTCGCTTGCTGGTAGAATTCCCCAGTGACCGCCCCGCGCGCCGACCTCTCCGCCGTGCTCGAGAAGACCGCATTGTTCTCCAGCCTCACGCAACCTGAGCTGCACTTGCTGGCGGCCCGTACGGTACGCAAGTTATTCAGCGCTGGAGAATTGCTGTTTTCTGAAGGTGAGCCTTGCAGCGGGCTGCACATCATTGTGCGCGGCAGGGTCCGCATCTTCAAGACGTCCGCGAGCGGCCGCGAACAGGTGCTGGCGGAGAATGTCCCCGGAGAATCCATCGCCGAGATACCGATCTTTGACGGGGGGCCTTATCCGGCCTCGGCTGTGGCGGTTGAGGATGCGGACCTCGCCTTCATCTCCCGGCGCGACTTCAACGCCTATTGCCTGGAGCACCCTGAGGTTGCGCTCAAGGTGCTTTCCGTGGTCGGTGCGCGGCTGCGCCGCCTGGTGGGCATCATCGAGGAGCTGTCATTCACCACCATTCGCCAGCGGCTTATTTCGGCGTTAATCAAGCTCGCGCAAAACGAGGGCAAGACCACGGCGCGCGGCATCGAGTTTCAACTCCCCTCGACGCACCAGGAGTTGGCCCATCAGCTCGGCACGGTTCGCGAGCTGATCTCTCGGAACCTGATGCGACTGCAGGCCGAAGGCTTGTTGGACGTAGATGCGCGGCAAATCGTCGTAAAGGACATGAAAGGCCTGAGTGCGATTCTCGAAGCCGCACCATAGCCATCGTGGTCTCCGAGTGACATAAGTTACTGCGGACCGGTCTGGAAGGTGAGGCAGAAGTCCAGCTTGGAAATGACACGGTCAGCGCGCAACCAGGCTCATTTGTCTACATGCCGCCGATGCTGCCCCACCGCTGAAAGCGGGCGTCGCTATAAGCCGAATGCACGTCCTCGCCCTCCGACATGAAAGCGGATTTGAAGGCCCGAGCCGCTTGCGCTCTCGATCTATGCGACGAAGTTCTGCAGCACGCCAATCCCGTCGATCTCAATGCGGATCACATCGGCGCTGGCCAGCGAAAAGTCATCTCCCGGCACGATGCCCGTTCCGGTCATCAGGAAAACTCCGTCGGGAAAGCTATTGTCGCGGAAGAGGAACTCCGCCAACTGGCCCGGTTCGCGCTTGAGTTCGGCGAGCGTGGTGCTCCCGGCGAAGACCGTCTTGCCGGAGCGTTCAATCACCAGCTCGATGGTGGTCGACTTGCAAAGTGGCACAGTCGAGAGAAGGATGCAGGGGCCAAGCGCGCAACTGCCGTCGTAGACCTTTGCCTGCGGCAAATATAAGGGGTTCTCCCCTTCAATATCGCGCGAACTCATATCGTTGCCGATGGTGTAGCCGACGATCTCTCCGAGGGGGCTGAGCAGAAGAGTCAGCTCGGGCTCAGGCACCGACCACTTGGCGTCAGACCGGATGCGAACGGCGCTCTGAGTGCCAACCACGCGGCGTCCGGTCGCTTTGAAGAAAAGTTCCGGTCTTTCGGCGGAGTAGACGCGATCGTAAAAATTCCCGCCTCCCGCGCCTTTGCTCTCCTCAATACGTGCGCTCCGACTCCGGAAGTAGGTCACGCCAGCGGCCCAGACCTCCTGGCTCACGATCGGCGCAAGCACTTCTCCGGCTTCGAATTCGCTGGTTGGCGTAGCGTTCGAAGCGGCCTGGACGCGGTCGTGCAGCTTGGCACTTCGGATCAGTTCGTCCCAGCTCGTCGCAGGCACGCGGTAGAAGTGCTCCTGCCGCTCCACAAAGATTCCGTTAGACGTGCGGTAGAGTTTCATCCGGCGAGCCTTCCTGATGGTGTCAATTGGCGGTCTTGCAAATTGTGTCCTCGGCGAGTCGTGTGATGATTGCATCCGCGTCATAGACGCACCGCCCCAAACCCCTCCACTTGCCTGCACGAGTGCTGCCCAGAGACGGGTATCGTCTGGCAAAGCAGGATGGGGAGCAAGATCATTCCGAGGCGTCCGGGCCGCGAGCCGCCGCCGACCTTCCTCCGCGGAGAACCGCTCCTCTCCTTCGCCGATGAGATCAACCGTGCCGTGCAGCGCCTTCCTGTCGATGACGATCTCGATAGTATCTCCATCTCGCACACACCCGATTGGGCCTCCGGCCAAAGCTTCCGGAGAGATGTGGCCGATGCATGCTCCGGTCGACACACCGCTAAAGCGTGCGTCTGTAAGAACGGCGACATGTTTGCAGAATGGAAGGTTTTTCAGAGCGGCGGTGATCTGATAGATCTCCTGCATGCCGGCACCGGCAGGTCCGCAACAAAGGAGGGCAATCACATCTCCTTGGGTCACGGCACCGCGCTTAATTGCGTCGATGGCTGCCGCCTCTGTTGTGAAAACCCGAGCCGGTCCAGCATGACGGTAGACATTTGTCTCGTCGATGAGAGAAAAATCGATGGAAGTGCTTTTTATAACGCTCCCTTCAGGCGCCAGATTGCCGGTCGGAAAGCAGACCGTCGATGTCAGTCCATGTGCTCGCGCCCGGTCCGGTGAGAGGATCACGTCTTCGCCATCGATGCCGTCGAGGGCGCTAAGTCTCTCCTTGAGTGCATGACGACGTTCGCTCTGTTCCCACCAGTTGAGATTCTCGTCAAGCGTCTCTCCGGTGACTGTACGGACCTGGCAATCGAGCAGGCCGGCGCGGCGAAGATGCAGCATGACTTCAGGCACTCCGCCTGCGAGAAACACCTGGACGGTAGCGAAATTATTCGGACCATTCGGCAGCGCGTCGACAAGCCGCGGAACCTCGCGGTTGATCGCGGCCCAATCGGCTGCGGTCGGCCGTCGCAGCCCGGCCGCATGGGCAACAGCCGGAACGTGGAGCAGCAGGTTGGTCGATCCACCAAAGGAGGCATGGAGCACCATGGCATTCCGGATAGCCGCGTCCGTGAGCACGTCGCGGGTACCCATCTTGAGCTGAGTCATGCGCAGGATCGCGCGCGCAGAACGGGCGGCCGCATCCAGCCAGATGGGCTGGCCTGAAGGCGCAAGTGCCGCATGGGGCAGCGAGAGCCCAAGCGCCTCGGCAACTACTTGCGAAGTTGCGGCTGTGCCAAGAAACTGGCAACCACCGCCAGGCGTGGCGCAAGCGCGACAACCTATCTCCGCCGCATACTCGAGCGTAATCTGCTGTTGCGCGAAGCGCGCACCGATGGACTGCACCTTGCCCGCATCTTCGCCCGCTTCGGGAAGGAGCGTCACTCCTCCCGGAATGAGGACACTCGGCAGCGAGCCGGACGAAGCGAGCGCCATCATCATCGCGGGCAGGCCCTTGTCGCAGGTCGCCACTCCGATAACCCCTTTGCGCGTCGGCAACGAACGCATCAGTCGCCGGAGCACGATAGCGGCATCATTGCGGTAGGGCAACGAATCCAGCATCCCGTCCGTCCCTTGAGTGCGGCCGTCGCACGGATCGGTGCATGCGCCTGCGTATGGGATGCAGTGCCGATTGCGGAGTTCGCGGGCGGCCTCGGCTACCAGGAGTCCTACCTCCCAATGGCCGGTGTGGAAGCCAAGCGCAATAGGCGTTCCGTCTTGCGCGCGCATTCCGCCATGAGTGCTGAGGATCAGAAACTCCGGGTCAAGCAGGCGCACCGGTTCCCAACCCATTCCAGCACTTTGGCTCAGTCCGAAGAGATTGCCCGAGGGCTGCGTCAACAACATTTCTGGAGTAATGGGCAGCATTCCTTCCGGGCCCGGCGCGTGAGTTTTTATCCCGGAAAAAAGGTTGACCGCTCCATCCGCCCCATCGTAGATTTGCTGGGCGGTGATTTCCACGTGTGGGTTGATTGTCATGGCTCTGGCCAGTTCTCAGTAACAAGTACTCCAGACTTGTGTGGTTCCAGCAAGAAGGCGAAAAGCATTGCGGAGCACGCGAGAGAGGACGACATCAATAGATAGCTGGCGCGCGGGTTCCCAGTCAACATCTGAAACCATCCTACAAAATAGCTGCCGAAGTAGCCCCCGAGCGCACCGCAGCTATTGATCGAAGCGATTGCCTCCGCCACCACGTTGCGCGGCACTCGTTCCGGAACGATTGAATGCGGAACATTTTAGGAAGCTGTTTTCAATGACCGTGGATGGGGATGTGTTTGCCGAGCCGTTGTATGTTCCTGCACTGATGATCGCAGGTGGGCGGCGCGATGTGGTGTTTGCCGCAACCGAGCATGACAGCGTTTACGCGTTTGACGTGCACGGCACGCGCGATACTCCGCTGTGGAAGGCCGCCTTCATCGACCCGCAGAAGGACGTCCGGACGTTGACCGAGCAGGATGTGCTTTGTCCGTTTATTACGCCGGAGGTGGGGATTACTCCGACGCCGGCGATCGACCGGGCGAGCGAGCAGAACAGCGACCGGGACCGCGCGGGGATGACGGTGCGGTTCGCGATTCCGACGGTGGCGGATGGGACGGGTGTTTGTGGGGACGCGAGGGAGGGTGGATGTGTATGGGTTGCAGGGGAGGTAGGGTTGCGCGGCTATGGATTGCTGGGTGGCGCTACCTCAACACGGACAGGCAGTGAACGGGCTGTGGCGTAGGGGCATCCCGTCCACCTTCGTCAGCTCGACGGAGATTAACGCAACCTTCCCGGCCTACGCGCTGGCTGCGCCCGGAAACCAGAACGTCACCGTGACCACGCCTGCACCTAGCGGGGGATCAGGCGCAGCACGGATCTACACCACCTTACATTTCGATTCCGAACAACGACATCGTCTACAACGCGGCTGAGCTGTTTTGGGTTGGCGTTGGGTTGGAGGGGAAGATATGAGTACGGTCAGAGCCGCTAAGTCATTGAAACTAAATGGTGAACCTGACCGGGATCGAACCGGTGACCTCTTCCATGCCATGAAGTGTAAATCGCCTGAACTATTGAAACTAAATAACTTATGAGCCGGGATAACCGGCAAAACCGGCACCGTCGGCGCTGATTGACACCAAATTGACACCAAGAATCGCAAAAGTGGCCGGGGCTGAACTGTGGCGGGACAGCCCCGAACTGCCACGCTGAACGGTTCGGGAACTACTCGTTTTCGTACAAATAAGTGTGTACTAGGCACTTCATTCGGTGTTTCGTGTACGTGGAGGATTTATGGCCGACAATGCCGAACTGATGCAGCGAGATTGGCAAGCGCCGGTAGGAATGGAATGATTACAGATGCATAGGAACCTGGAAACGCGCATTGGCGGAGATAACCGGCCAATAACGTGGAACAC
>Ga0224557_1001457_pt1 | contig 22767 bp, 13 predicted proteins | sample 714S31014metaG_FD_180677 | JGI IMG/M metagenome (GOLD analysis project Ga0224557, IMG submission 180677) | Peat soil microbial communities from Stordalen Mire, Sweden - 717 S3 10-14 | ecosystem: Environmental > Terrestrial > Soil > Wetlands > Peat | place: Sweden: Norrbotten County, Stordalen... | reverse complement strand
GCGGAACCCGAGAACTTGAGTCTGCCCTCGCGGAATTCTGCGAGCCCAGTCTCTAACGATGAAGGATTTGCGTCCATTCCGGTTTCTCCGCCCACGGATGTTCCGACATCGCAGCCCGCACAGTCTCCGCAGCCTCCCGCGCCTGCTTTGCCCGGGGCCTTCGGCGCAGTAGATTCCTCGGCGGTCCCAACTTTCTCATTCCTTGAAGAGGCGCGGCCGCTGTTTTCAACTCCGCCCACGATTCCCGGCCCTGTGCCGTCTTCAATCAACCCTCAAGAGTCCACGCCGTCAGCGGTGAAGACAGCAAGCAGCGGCAATCCATTCGCCGCTCCTCTCGACGCAAACACGCCTCAGCTCGCCGGAACCGTAGCGCATGCACCAGATTTTCGCGCACCCGCTTCGAATGATCCTCATAGCCAGCCGCGACCGCTTTATTCCGCGGGCGTCGTGCCGGTCATTGCGCCAGGCTCAGACCAGGCCCCGCTCCTGGGCGATCTCGGACTCTCATCGTACTCATTCGACGTGGAAGCAATTCGCCGCGATTTTCCCATTCTGCGCGAGACCGTAAACGGGCATCCACTGATCTGGCTCGACAACGGAGCAACCACGCAAAAGCCGCAGTCGGTGATCGATCGCATCAGCTACTTTTACGAGCACGAAAACTCCAATGTGCATCGCGCCGCGCACGAACTCGCTGCGCGCGCAACAGATGCCTACGAGTCGGCCCGTGAGAAGACGCGCCGGTTCCTCAATGCCAGTGCTACGCGCGAGATCATCTTCGTGCGCGGAGCCACCGAGGCAATCAACCTGGTTGCGCAGAGCTGGGGACGTCAGAATATTCAAAAGGACGACGAGATCGTCATCACCTGGCTCGAGCATCATGCCAACATCGTTCCCTGGCAAATGCTCTGCGCGGAAAAGGGTGCGCGCCTACGCGTTGCCCCGGTCGACGATTCAGGCCAGGTACTGCTCGACGAGTACGAAAAGCTGCTTGGACCGAAGACACGGCTTGTCTCGATCGCGCACGTCTCCAACGCGCTCGGCACGATCGTGCCCGTCAACGCTATGGTTGAGGCCGCGCATCGTCATGGCGCGCGCGTGCTTGTCGATGGCGCGCAGGCGGTATCGCATATGCGTGTCGATGTGCAGGCCATCGACTGCGACTTCTATGTCTTTTCCGGCCACAAGGTCTTCACACCAACCGGAATCGGCGTGCTTTACGGAAAGTCCGAGGTCCTGGATAACATGCCTCCCTGGCAGGGCGGCGGCAACATGATCCAGGATGTGACCTTCGAGAGAACCCTGTACCAGCCGCCTCCGCAGCGGTTTGAAGCCGGCACCGGCAATATTGCGGATGCAGTTGGCCTTGGCGCGGCCATCGATTACCTGGATCGCGTCGGCATCGCCAATGTCTCACGCCACGAGCAAATGCTGCTCACTTATGCCGCTTCAGCTTTGCAGAAGATTCCCGGTCTCACCATCATCGGCACCGCAAAAGAGAAGGCTGGTGTCCTCTCCTTTGTTATGGACGGTTTCCGCACCGAAGAGATCGGCGATTATCTCAACCGCAAGGGCATTGCCGTGCGCGGCGGTCATCACTGCGCCCAGCCCATCCTGCGCCGCTTTGGCGTTGAGAGCACCCTGCGCGCCACGCTTGCACTTTACAACACCTGCGAAGAAATCGATGCGCTCGTCGCTGCTCTCTGGGACTTGCGCCAGGGTCGAAACCCCGGTCTGGTCTGAAAACCGAAAGGGAGCTGAACCTTAATGATGACTTGGTTCAATGCAGAATGGCCCTGGTACGTGGCCGGTCCGCTCATTGGGTTATTCGTGCCTGCCTTGCTGCTTGTAGGCAACAAGACCTTCGGCATCTCCGGCAATCTTCGCCATCTCTGCTCAGCTATCCTTCCCAGCCGGCTTGAGTTCTTTCGTTATGACTGGAAGAGCACAGGGCTCTGGAATCTCGTTTTTCTCGCCGGAGTCCTCGTCGGAGGATTTCTGGCCTCTCACTCCGGCTCACCCCATGCCATCAACATCTCCCCCGCAACTGTGACGACATTACGCCAAATCGGGATTCATGACTTCTCCGGCGTGGTTCCGCGTGAGCTGTTTACCTGGAATGCGCTCCTCACGCTGCGTGGATTCGTCTCCATTGTTGTCGGCGGATTTCTGGTCGGCTTTGGAGCCGCTTACGCAGCGGGCTGCACTTCGGGCCATGCCATCAGTGGTCTGGCAAACTTTGAGCTGCCGTCCTTGATTGCAGTCTTTGGCTTTTTCGCCGGTGGCCTCGCAGCGACCTATCTCATCCTGCCTTTTGTGACTGGACACTTATGACAGACGCGTCTGTTCCCGACTTCGACGGTTGCGGCTCATCCGGCGCAGACCAGCGGATCCGTCCCGCATTCCTGCTTGTCTACCTGCTCCTCGGTGTTGCCTTCGGCGTGGTGCTCACGCGGTCAGAAGTTCTCTCCTGGTTCCGAATTCAAGAGATGTTCCACTTCCAATCGTTCCGCATGTACGGCATTATCGGCTCCGCCATCGCAACGGCAGCTGCTTCCATCGCACTCATCAAAGCCTCAGGTCTCAATTCTGCCGACGGCAAGCCCATTGTCATCCCGCGCAGACCGTTGGGCAGCGGCATTCAATACGCGGTAGGCGGCACGATCTTCGGGATGGGATGGGCCCTCACTGGCGCATGCCCCGGCCCACTTTTCGCTCTCATCGGCAATGGAGTCTCCGTCATGACCGTGGCCGTATTGAGTGCCCTCGCTGGAACATGGGCCTATGGTTGGCTGCGGCCTCGCCTTCCTCATTGACTTGAGACTGGCGCTCAATTTGTAGGTCGCACAGTTCAAAGTCCTTAAGAGTATCATGTTGGAATTTGGACAATTGTGTACGTTCGACTCGCAGGTCAGGTTCATCCCGGACGTGTATCTTGTGCTCTCCTGTCGGCGCCATTACGACCTGTAAGTAATGGAGAATGCCTCAGTGCTCAACGAAGCGGCGCTTGGGGATTGGGACTATGTCGGCTTGTGTCCAGAGAGGTACTGAAGAGCTGACTTGTTCCCGCCAACCTCGACTGTGATTTAACCCATGCCTTATCGAACAACCTGGTTTGCTCTCCAAAAGACCGGATTGCCAAGATTCATCATCTGGAAGCCGACTTTTCACGACTGATCAGTTTTGCCAATATACGCCGTTTCGGGCTGCCGTCCATGCACTCACTCCCAGCTACCAGCTATGCAATCGCAACATTCCTTATGGAGACTTCTACCCCAACGGGCTCGTCACTTGCATTGGCGGCGTTGTACCATTCGAGAATGCTCAGCATAGGAAGTGAGACTGAGGTGCGTGCATGAGACGCCTGATGTGGGTAATGTTGCTTCCTCTCGTACCTTACTGTCCCGCTCAGAATGTATGTAATCCGAGCATCACTTCTCAAGCTGCTGCACGAGTCTTCGCTCTTCAGAATGAACTTTGGCAGATTAAGGTTGAGAACCTGCAAGGCTACGTCCCTCCAGAAGTTGCAGACAAAATTACCCGGCTCAAAGACGCGTTAAGCCGAACGTCCGACGCGGCGCTTTCCTGCGCAAAACCTTCCGTAGACCCAGTTGGATTGCAGAAAAGTTTTGCTCATGTGCTCCGCGCCTCATAAACTTCGAATCATCACTGCGTCGGCGGCCCAACCGATGGCGCGGCTGTTCCGGCTGCAGGCTGGGTCTCTGGCGCAGCATCCGCCTTCGCCGGAGCATTGGCCGCATTTTTCTGCTCTGCCTTCGCCACTCGCGCCTTCTGCACTGGCGCCGGCAGCTTCACCATCGCTACCGCACCCGGATCGTCCCGCAGCTTCAAATAGAGCGTCGCCCCATCCGCCGGAGCTGGTACCGCAAACTCGCTCTGCGCAAACCCGGTCGGCACATCCGCCGACTTCGCAAAATCCTTCGCCGCGCCAAATGACTGCACTAGGAACAGCTTGTTCCCATTCACCATGCACGTCACCGCATCCGCGCTCGTGCAATCGACCGAGTTGATCTCCGGGGTCCTCACCAGCACTCCCAGTCGCGTCCAATCGCCCGTTGTCCCGTCCGCGGCCACCGGCCGCATTGCGAGTGGCCCGAACGCCGACTGCCCAAACGCCTTCAAGGGGTCCAGCGTCGCTACCGCCGTGTGCTCATCCTGCAGTACCAGGTTGTCGTCCCCGAGCGAGAGCGATGTCTTCACCGCTCCGTCCGCCGTCGCGACCTCCACCTTCTGCGACCGCGGAAAGACTTCCTTCGTCGTCACCACGAACGTCAGCTTCCCATGGAGCGGAATTTCATCCTTTCCGCCCAGTACCACCGGCAGCGTCCCGTCCTCTTCTGCCGCTGAAGCGTTCATCGACATCAGCATCAGCTCAGGCCTTGACACCTCCGCCTCGACCTTCACCGTCAGCACACGTCCGTCCTTCAGCTTCGCTTTCGCCTCATCGCCGTCCTTCGGTGTCACTGCCGCCTTCGCCTCCAGCTGCACTTTTGCGTCATCGCTCCCCCCTGAGGGCAGAAACGTCTGTCCATCCATCTCCACAGACATTACGCTGCCCAAGCCCTTGCCCTTGAGCACCGCCGTTTTGTCGCCCGCATGGATCGCCACTGCATCCAGCTTGATCTCCGCGTTATAGGCGGTGAGCGGAACGCGCTCCTGGTTCTCATCGCCGTATTGCTTGATGCCCAGGGAATACCCGCCCGGCTCGACGCTCTTCAGCGACACATCGAGCGCCAGCGTGTCCTTCTGCAGCTTTCCACCATCCCCTTTTGCCGGCTCATACTTCACATCCATGTCCTTTGCGTCTTTCGTCCCCGCCGCCGGACTCAGTGCAATATGCTCCACGCATGCGGCTCCGTCACCCTTCAGCGTCATCTTATTGTCCTTACCCGCCAGCAGTTGCGTGTCCCCAACAATCTTCCAATCCTTGCCTTCTACCTGCTGCAGCGTCAGCGTCGGCCCCACGAAATGGTCGAATCCCCAGAATCCTTCCACGGTCCCCGTTATCGTCAAGTCCGTCGCCGCCCCCACTTTTCCCTCCGGCTTCACTGCATCGTTCACCCTGGCCATAGCGTCATTCATCAACTTCCGCTCCGGCTCCGAAGCCAGGACCAACCCACCCTCAAACGCATTCGCCTGTAGAGGCAGATCGATTGGTGCTCCTGTCCGGTTGAGGTGCAGCACCAGGTGATGAGCGAGCGCCGTCGAGAATACCAAGGGAGCGCCTTCGATCTGCATCGTCATCTTCGGGTTCTTCAGACACGCCACCTCATCTGCATCATGCGGCTTCAGCGGAGGCGGCTTGGCCGCCTGCACCGCCGGCAGCGCGATCACAATCACTGTCTTCGGATTCAGAAACGACGGGGGAGCATTCAGCTTCAGATTCAGCGCCGACCCATCCGGAAACGCCAGCCCTGGAATGTACTGATACTGCGCGGTCTTCAGAAGGCTTACGAGGTGCACCACATCCACAATCGTGCCAACATACGCCGAGTACAATCCCGCGCCCATCGGTGTTGTGTAAGAGGCATTGTTGGCCAGGCTCGATATGGCTCCCGACGACAGCGTCTCCGCGACACCCATCCCATGTCCATCGTTCATCAGCACCGGAACACTCGACACCGTCAGACACGTCACCTGCTGGTCTACGGTCTGCTTGAAACAATCCGGATTCGGCTTCAGCGCCAGCGTCTCCGCCAGCTTCGCCGAACGGTCCGCAATCACCTTCGGATCTCTCGAATCCACTTGCTTCATCGCCGCCAGGTATCGCTGTATCCTCAGCTGCTCGAACGAAGCCTCGTTCAGCGCCGCATCCGCGCGGATGAACAATCCCGGCCGCCCGCGCACGGCCCCGCGCAGCGTCTTGAAGTCCCCACCCGTCTCCGGCGCAATGAACATCAGCGCCTGCTCGGCTCCCTGCGGCACGGTAATGGTTGTGCCCTCGACAATCTTCTTGTCCCAGGTATCGATCTCGTGGAACCAGTCTTCCGGAGGCTCATTCGTAGTTCCGCGCAGAAACGCAACAATCAGCAACAGGTGATTGGACTGCGTGGAAGGCAGATCCACCTTCACCCAGATCTTGTCTTCCGCCATCAGGTTCGGCACCTGAGCAATCGGCAGCGTCACGCTTCCGCGCTGTACACGCACATCCACTTTGGGCCCGACCAAATCAAATTTCGCCGGATCATCGGCCCACAACCGCGAACCGCCCCCTGACACCGCCATCAATCCAGCCAAGAGACAAACGACACGGAACGAACCTTTCATCAATATCCGTCCTGAACGAGCTAGCCCGTCTTTGGTTTAGATGCCTTCTCTCAGAGTTGCGCGATGACACAGGGTCAAATCGCTTGTCCAAGGGCGTTTTCGACCCGGGTACATTCCGCTCATGGAGACGGCCATGCCCAACAAAGACAACGTTGATCTCTACGTCAACCATGAGGAGAAGGGCACTTGCGGCAGCACCAAAGTCGTCCGCAACACGAGAAACTGTCGGGCGCTTCCCTCTTCCTGAGTCCATCCCGGAGACAAATTATAGCGCGCATTTTGATCATCAAAGATCCTGGTCCATCTAGAAAGCGTACGGGACTTTTGAATGCCTATCCTTCGGCATCATTGAAATCACATCGCTCCCCAATTATGAGTCTCAGCATGATGGCTTCGCGCAGGAGGCAGGCTTGCTGGTTTCAGAGACGAGCCCGGATCGCCCGGGTTCACGGTGGTCGAATGTGACCAGACAACCAACCGGGCCGATCCTAGGGTCATGTACAGAGTGTGGGTTGGGATGTGGACACAAATGTGGATTGCGGTCTTTCTGGCACCGGCGCTGGCCGTCGGTTGCGGAGGACCTCCCCATCCCCAGGCACCTGTGGCTCAAGCTCAGGCACTAGACAAACCCGCCCCTCCCACTCCCCTGGCAAAAGAAAAAGCCGTGCTGGGCGATGACCAGACCTGGAAGCCGGATTGGGACAAAATCATTGAGGACGCTCTCCCGCCAGATCTTCTTTCGCCAAAGGTCGCCAAGGACGTCAAAGCTTTCTGCCCGCGGTTCAATTCGCTTGCGGTTGCGGATAAGCGTGCCTACTGGGCCTACTTCTTTCAGGCGCTCTCTGGGGCCGAAGCAGGACTGAGATCAACGGCAGACGTGCGCCACTCGGAACCGGGGGCCGCTGTTGTCGATAGAGTGAGCCATCGCGTAATCCGTAGCGAGGGACTTCTTCAGTTGGCCTTCGAAGACGCAGACCGTTACGGGTGCGAATTCGACTGGGCTGAAGACAGAACGCTCTCAGAACACGATCCTCAAAAGACGATCCTACAGCCCAAAAACAACCTGCTTTGCGGAGTGAAGATCCTCACCAACCAACTGATCGATCAGGGAAAGCCGCTGTTATCGCAATCAAGTTACTGGTCCACTTTGCGGCCTGGTTGGCCCGGCTACGACACGTTTTTGAAGCAGATGACGAATGCTCCAACTGCATGCCGGCAAATGCAGCTTCGCCGACTGTCAGCGAGCGCAGCGATACCAGGGGGAACGACAGAAGCAGCGGCCAACTCCGTGCCTAACTCGCGCTGACCCCAATTCGATGAAGCACCGAGAACGCATCCCTTTGACAATTTCACCCGTGGCTTGCGAAGCGCGCTCGGCTTACCTGCAGCGCAGTGCAGTGTTGGCGAAAGAGAAGCCACTCATCAGCGCCACTTGGCTCGGGAGGTTTCGTGCAGAGATCGGAGACCAACTGCACCAGCTCTTCAATATGCAATCGTTATGCCAGGCGATTAGTCTGCTTTGCCTGCGCCGTAATGGGGGCGAACTCATTTGCCGTAGCTTCGAGAACGGCATTGCGGGCAGGTAATTCGTTCAGCAGCAACTCGGTCGACTGGACCAGAGGGTTGGCGTGAAACCACCGCTGCACGACGTTTCCATCGAGTAAATTGAGAATGGCCAGCAAGGACATGCCTAGATGGTGGGCCATCCACTCGCGAACGACGACTGGCCTTCCAGGGGAGTTCGCGTAGTCAACTGCCTCGTAGAAGCCAAAGGCGCCGACCCATCCAGCGTCAGCCATACGGCGGAGGTTACGGATAGCTTCCGGCGAATCGACGCTGAGAGCCAGGAAAGTGGAGTAGGGCGAGACCGTTGGGCCGGCATTGGCGTCGAATTTAAGCGCTGTTTGAGGGATACCAAACGCACGATATTGATAGTGCCCGGTGTCATCCTTGCTGGCGAAGCCCGATTCAGAAATGCCCCATGGGATGTTGAGTGAACGCGCGAAGGCACGCTGCACCTGTACACACGCTGTCAAGGTGCGGGCGATAAGGGTGTCTGGATAGCTACGCATCCATAGCGCAGGCATCAGATACTCAAACATGGTGCCCGTCCAGGAAAGAAGCAGGAATCGTTTGAAGGCGCGGGTATGACTCCGTCCAAGACTCAGCCAACTCTGTTGCGGCAGCTCGCCACGTGCGACAGTGAGGAACGTGGCAAGACGCGCTTCGGAAGCGAGCATGTCGTAGCATGCCGGGTGAAGTTTTTGTTCTGTCACATCGTAGCCAACAGAGAGCATCCGGCGTTCGGGATTTACGAGAAAGCTGAAGTCAGTTTCTTCAGCAATGTTCTCGACTTGAAAAGCGATTGCGTGAAGGCCAGCTGCGAGAGCACGCAGATTATGGGTGGCTTTGGGAAGGGAGGCTCGGAGGCGCTCGCAGAGTAAAACCAGCGGTGGATCGTTGGCAAGTGTGACCGAGGACTGGACAAGCCGCGCTTCCAGCGCCTCAGAAAAAACGGCCGCGCTGTCTATTGAAAGTGAATCAGCTTCCCGAAGAAGATCGAGTGCAGGTACCTCGCGAAGCGGCCTGTATTCAGGCAAGACCCAAGGGGTGTAGTCGCAAATCAGGGCAAGGACGGAGGTGATACGCAACTGAGTTTCCGTGACCCACCATTGATCTGAGCTGTCGTCACTCAAAGATGTTGCAGCCGTCGAGATTGCGGCATTCGCCGGGATGAGCCAGTCGATCCAATCTGCTAAAGGAGCTGTGGGGCCGGGTAGAGACAAATGCCCTTTTGGAGCGAGCAGTCCATCTCTCAATTGACTCATTTGCCAATGTGCGCGTAGGCCTGTGAAAAGCGGGCGCGCAAGCAGGGGTTGCCGGCACAGCGCGAGTACTCCCGCACGGACAGTGTAGAGCGATGCTATGAAGTTCCCGCTGTCGACAGAAGAGACCGTTCGTGGAGACAGCGGTTCGAGCGATTGGGTGTCATACCAGTTGTACAAGTGGCCGCAGTGCTTTCGGAGCTTTGCGACGGTTGCAAGAGTGCGGCCGGTGAGCGCAACGAGTTCGGGCGCGGTCAGGAATCCGAGTTGGCATGCTGCCTGACGTGCGTTGAGCAGAAGGCCAAGGTTTGTTGGCGAAACGCGGCCGGCTTCATAGAGCCCTTCTTCCTCCACGTTGTCGGGGATGAGGTAGTTATGGTGCTCGCCTCCGAACTGGTAAAAGTAACGCCAGGTGTGGAGAGCATGACGGAGCAGAAAGACTTTGTCGGCGTGAGCCAGATACTGGAGGGGTTCGCGCGGAGGCTTGTTGAGCCACACGGTCACAATGTAAGCAACAGCCCAGAGCAGAAGAGTGGGCGCGGCGAACACGATGGCATTCTTTTGTGGCGCAAAAAGGTAGACGAGAATGCCCAAACCGAAAGCGATGTACGGCATCAGGGCCAGATAGCGGTCGACCGGAGTGCGGCTCAAAGATTGAGACTCAGTCTGGTCCGCGGTCTCCCACTCAAGAAGGCGCTTTCCGGTAACGAACCGCCGGACAAGAGAGCGGACAATGGCATCGAGTGATAGCAGTGTCTGGTGAGGAAGGAAAATGAGGTTGAGGAGGGCTAACAGCAATGCCTTCCAAAAGGCGGTGAATGCCTCGCTGACGCCTCCCTTCTCGTCGCTCATGAGCGCGCCACCTAGACCGAAGCCCAGTATGGCAAAGGCAGGGAAAGTGAGCACCAGGATCAAAACGGCGGTCCAGTAGAGCGGACCGCCCGGCAGTCCGAGCCAACCGGCGACGAACAGGATAAATGTGAATGGCTCAACGAGTGACCGGCGCAGGTTATCGAAGATCTTCCAGCGTGAGATAAAAGAGATGGGGTTAGGCACCCAGCGGCCAGACTCGTCCGGGACACGGGAAAACATCCACTGCACGATCTGCCAGTCGCCGCGCACCCAACGATGTTTGCGGCGGATGTAGGCGCTGTAATGCGAGGGGTAATCGTCAATGAGTTCGATATCTGTGGCGAGTCCTGCTCGCGCGTAAGCGCCCTCGATGAGATCATGACTAAGCAGGGCGTTGCGCGGAAAACGTCGGTCGAGAACGGAATTGAAGACCGCGACTTCATAGATACCTTTGCCGGTGAAACTGCCCTCGCCGAACAGGTCCTGATAGGCATCGGAAACAGCGCGCGTGTAGATGTCGAATCCGCTCTGGCCAGAGTAGATGGCCGCCAAGCGTGAACGCGATGCAGAATGTACTGTGACGCCTACGCGAGGTTGCAAGATTCCGTAGCCCTCGGTGACAATTCGCAGTTTGGGATCAACGACAGCCTGGTTCAGCGGGTGTGCGATGGCACCGACGAGTTGCGCGGCAGTGCCACGAGGAAGCTGTGTGTCGGAATCAAGCGTTAGCACATAACGAATCCGGCCGAGAGCCTCGATATGACCGGCCTTAATGGGGAATGCATCCTGTTCACCAACGAGGAGCTTATTCAGATCTAGAAGCTTGCCACGCTTTCGTTCCCAGCCCATCCACACACCTTGCCGCGTGTTGAAAACACGATGGCGATGGAGCAGCAAGAAGGAGCCGCATCTTCGTGGGGTGTACCTGGCATTGAGTTCATTGATGAGTTGGATGGCAAGTTCGACAAGAGGGTGAGCATCATCCTCGTGCGGTTTGCTTAGCGAGTCCGGCAAGTCAGTGAGTAGCGCAAAATGCAAATGCGGGTCGCGGTTGGCGAGAAAACGGACTTCAAGATCGACAACCAGTTTGCGTACCTGCTCTTCATTCAACAGCAGCGCGGGCACGGCAACCATGGTGGCGAATTCAGGAGGGATGCCCTTGCGGAAGTCAAGTTTTGGTAGTGGCTGTGGGCCAAAAACTGTAGTCACGGTGCTGTTGACCAGTTCGGCCGCGTCCTGCATCACGGGCAGCAACAACAGCATCACGGCTATAGCTAATGCGCTAAGGGAGTGCCTTGGCAAAAGTGGAAAGAGAACCACAGCTATAAAAACAACCGTCATGATTGCAATACTGACCACGTAGAAGTCGTCGGCCACAGCGCGTATGAACTTGCGTGCGCGGTCAATGAGCGGGGGGTGAAAGCCGACGCGTGTGGCGAGTTCGGGAAGCCCCTTGTCAAACAGGTAGTAGCCGACATGACTTTGGCGGCGATAGATACGCGGATCGTCGCAGGGGTGGTGGGTTCCCTCTCGCGCAAGTTCGAGGACCGCTTGAGCTACCTGGGTCTCGTTGTAATCGGAGAACTGGGCTATAAATGCGATGCGCTTGCGGTAGGATTCGCGGCTTTCGAAGTCCATGCAGCTGTAGGACTCCGCGGGGTCCTTGCAGAGCAAGGCATCGAAAGCCACAAGCGGCTCGATGATGGAGACCCAGTCAGCGTTGTTGATGAAACGGAGACTCTTCATGAAGGCTGAGGTCCGGGGCTGCTGATCGGCTTCTGCTGGACCCAACAGAATGTTTGCTTCGGCAAGTATCGATTCAAGCAGCACAAACTTGAGGAACATGGGGATGCTCCACAGTTCTCCGACAGTAAGAGATTCGTGCAACTGCAACTCTTGAATGAAAGCGCGAAGGGATGGCACAGAAAAATCTCCATCGACGGCACGGAGGTAAATCCCGGCAGAGGTGGCGGCGCGTGGCTCGTCCTGACTGCCATCAAGGAGGATGCGCGGAAGCTTGGCCACGACCCGAGGGCCATCGGCCACATCATGGATGGCCGATCGAAGCAGGCGGTAATTCTCACGCAGGTCAGCCAGGGCAGAATTGCGAGGTGCTGGATGTGCCTCTCCGGTCGCTGTTTCGGCGAAGCGCGGAGAAGCGAGCTCCTTCTCGATCTGTTTGAGGGCATTCCTGGCGGCGCCAACGCGTTTTGAAAAAGTGCTGACTGAGGCAGGCCTGTGCACTACATTCCACGATGCGGCGGCATGTGCTGCCTGGCAAAGATGTTCGAGAACATCGCCGGCGAGCGGCTCCTGAGGATTCGGAATTGTGGCGGTATCAATCATCGTGTCTCATCGATAACTTGCAGCTTGCATCTCAAACATGGAGGCATATCGGCCGCCGAGCGCAATGAGTTCGGCGTGGCTGCCTTCTTCCACAATGCGGCCGGCTTCAAGCACAACAATGCGGTCTGCCATACGGACGGTCGAAAAGCGATGGGAAATAACCAGGGCCATCTTGCCGAAGGTGAGTTCGGCAAAGCGCTGAAAGACTTCGAACTCACTACGAGCATCGAGTGAGGCGGTCGGTTCGTCGAGAATGAGCAACTGCGCGTCGCGGAGATACGCTCGTGCCAGAGCCAGCTTCTGCCATTCCCCGCCAGACAGGTCCACGCCGCCGTCAAACCTGCGGCCAAGCATCTGGTCGTATCCTCCCGGCAGTGTGGCAACAACGCCGGCGGCCATGCTCTTGTCTGCCGCGTATTCAATCTCTTCTTGCGAGTGCTCGACTTCGATACGGCCGACAACAATATTTTCGCGGGCGGTCATCTCATAGCGCATAAAGTCCTGAAAGATCACGCCGATTTCGGAATGCAGGGCGGCCAGGTCATATTCGCGAAGATCGATACCATCCAACAGAATCTGACCCTCGGTTGGGTCATAGAGCCGCGTAATGAGCTTGACCAGAGTTGTCTTGCCCTGACCATTTTCGCCAATCAGTGCCACGCGTTCTCCGGGGCATAGTGTGAAATTGAAGTCGCTGAGAATGCGCCTGTTGGTTCCGGGATAGACAAAAGAGACATTGCGGAATTCAAAACCACGCGTCACAGGGTGTGGAGCAGGAATGCCCCCGGCCTTCGATTCGACCCGCGGCTTCATCTCGAAAAAGGCGATCAAGTCGGTAAGAAAAAGCGCCTGGTCCGCCACACCGGACGCGGTGGAAAAGGCCTGCTGAATATTGGCCATGGACTGCATGATGGCGGTGGTGATAAGAGTCAGGTCGCCAACGCTATAGCGGCCCTGAATGGTGCGAAAAATGCTATAGGCATAGGCGCCGTAATAGCCGAGCTGGCCGAGGATCGCCAGGAGACCACCCCAGAAAAGACGGCGGCGATTGAGGGCGATGTTTTCCTCGCAAATCTTCTGAGAGAGTCCCGTAAAGCGGTCGGTCAGGTAGTTACTCAGGTTGAAGAGCTTTAGCTCTTTGGCGGCCTCCTTGCTTCCGCCCACTTGACGCAGATAATCCATCTGGCGGCGCCAGGGCGTCTGGTGGAAGTTCTTGGCGTAGGTGAGAAAGGCAAAGTGGCTTTCACCGAGGAACGCGGGGATGATGCCTGCAATCAATAACAAAAGCAAGAGTGGAGAGTACCGGATGAGGACGGCCGAAAATGCAACGGCGGTAACGGTCTGCTGGATGAGCCTGCCCATCTGCTGGATCATTGCCAATCGGTCAGTGGCCTGTACGCGGGCGCGTTCGAGGCGATCATAGAAGACGGGATCTTCATAGGCGGTAACATCGAGAGAAGCAGCCTTGCTCATTACCTCGACGCTCACGTGGTGAGTGTAGCGGTCTGCGAGCAGGTTATCGAAGTAGTCCACCGCGCGCGAGAGGATGCCAATGAGCATCGCCAGCGTCATCTCCGTGCCTACGAGCCACCAGAAGTGTTGAGGCAATGGGCGGTGCAGGCGGATGTTGTTGACCCCATCGATGATGAAGCGGCCGACAATGCCAATACCGACTGGCAGGAAGGCAACCAGAACGCGGAGAGCGATGTTCCAGAAGACGACCCTGGGCCCGGACTCCCAAACGAAGTGCAGCACCGCGGGCACGTTCTTGAGCGCGCGTACCCGGTCGCCCCAAGCGTTGCTGGGGCTTTGCGCGTGATCGGCTTGTGGTTCACCGGACTTTCTGGTGGACTTCGAGTGACTTACGGTTGGTGACATGCACCTCTCATCGTTCATCCAAGAACTTTGGCTTCAGAAAAGTGACAAGACCCTGAATTGCAAATCAAGGGTCCCCGCCGTCCCGCTCAACTCTTATGATTCGTGCGCTGGAAGTTAGGTTTAGCTCCCAATTTGCTCACGTACTGCGGCTTGCCCGCTGGTCAAAACTGACCATTTCGTCACCACTCATCGGCCGTTGGTGACAGTGGGCTTGTAGGCCTTGAAACCTGCGATCTCCATTCCACGTTGTGCCTCGGGGTTCTTCATGAAGGTCTCCCAGACAAACCCGGTGCGCGCATTTTCTGCCATCAGCATCGTAATCCCGGTGTCAATGCCGATCACGTCTGTGTCATACCAGTCCTGCAATGGATTGAAGGCGTCCACAAAGCCATAGCGGCACCATGCCTTCGGATAGTGGTCATGAATGGTTCTCAAGACGCGCATGGTCGCGCCCGGAAGGAACGGCAATGAGCCGCCCGTGGCGGCTGGGACGATAGTTCCATCGATGGGCCCCATGGCAGGTGGCCCGCCCCAGATTACATAGCCTTTACTTGAGTCCGAGGCGGTGATGCCCCAGAGTGCGTTACTGTAGTCGGAAAATTGTTCATTCAATTCCAGGCAAAACCGGCGATGCACATCGGTGGCAATTACTGAGTTCTCGAAGTAGTCCGCGTAGCGGTCCTTCTTGTGGCGGAAGTCGAACCATGCCTGCGAATACTGGTGCACAAACAGCGGCGCAAACGAACCCACGTAGCGCAATCCATCATATTCAAAGACGGCACGTTTCCAGGAAGACCATGCCTCAATGTTGAGGGGGTGCGATGAGGATCCCAACCCCAATAAGTACATCATCATCAATTCACTGTAGAAGTCCCACTTGGAAGGCAAGAATCCAAGCTCGGGGGTCCACCCCTGGGGCAACAAGCTTGTGTCCTCAGACAACCACGTCCAGTCCACCCGGTCAAAGATTGCGTGCGCCAACTTCGTGACCGTGTCATCCTGAAAATGCTGGCAACAGGTCAGAATTCCACAGAGCAATATCGCTGTATCGACTGAAGAGACTTCCGAATCCCAAACCCTCTCACCCGTATTGATGTTGGCAAAGTGATAGAAGAATCCACGATGCGTTGGCAACTTGTTCCAAAAGAACGATAGCGAAGCGATCACCCGCAAGCGAGCATCGGAGTGACTTACAAATCCCCGCTTTTCTCCGATACAGATTGCGGTCAAGCCAAAACCGGTAGATGCAACGCTCGATACGATGCTGGTTTCCTTGGTGCGAACGTTGCAGCGGTCCCGGACCAATCCAGTTTGCGGATTGGCCTGCTCCCAAAAAAAGAGGAAGTTGCTGTGTTCGAGTCCATTCAGGAATTGCTCGTCCTGAAAAGACAAAGAGGTCGGCGCGGGGGGGGCAGCGGGATTGAGATGAGCCGGGGCCCTGTCAGATTGTGCCACGGCCTCGGCAAGAAGTGGCAGAACGCTCCCATGTGCAAGTGGCAGAGACATGGAAATGCAGGCCATCTGGCGCAGCAATTTTCGGCGTGTTCTGCCACCGTCTCCATGGTGTTCGATCCTGTAACTTGGCGGCAGTATCATTTTGCACACTCGAAACAGACCATCGATCTCTCCGCTTGCATTTGTCTTTCCCGCATGCTCCCCTTGACAGTGCACGCGCTCTCTGGCGCAAAACAGGCTCAAGATGCTGATAGCTTGGATGCAGAATGAGATGGAGAGGAGCGAGCGCCGGACGGCATATTAAGCCAAAGATGCATCAAACTCATTTACAGAGAGTGACACTTGTGGAACTGAAGTGAAGCGTAGAAAGATGCTTGTCTGGGCAATCATCGCTGTCGTTGCGGGCGCAATGGCGATTACGCTCGCAATTCGCATGCATCACTGGAGCGCAGGAACAACAAGACTCAAGGGCGCAGTGATCATTCGAGACGACGATACCCGAAAGGAATTACCGATCGCCGACGTTGCGGTAACAGCATCAGATGGCGCAACCAGCGCTACGACACCTTCGAATGCTTCGGGGTATTTCGACCTCCCGTTTAAGGGCGGCATTTGGCCGGGACAGACCGTCACTCTGAGTTTTCGGCATCCTGACTACGAACCTCTTGATATTAAACTGCAATCGAGTCTTCGACTGTCGGCCAAACAACTTTGGGTCATCAGGATGGTGCCCACACATGAACATTCGGGCGCAGGTCTGAGCAAACCTCCGGTTGTTGTGTCGAACATCAGGGTGAGATACACCGTTAATTCCCAAACCGAAGTCAACATTGGCAGCGCGGTCAAGACCTTTCAAGTTGTCAATCAAGCAAATGTTCCCTGCGTCCGCGGCTCCCCCTGTTCCCCGGATGGAAGTTGGAAGGCCTCCGCCGGCTCAGAATCGCTGGACGCAGGCGCCGGCAATGAATTCAGAAATGTTCGCGCTTCGTGCATTGCGGGGCCATGCCCCTTTACTCGAATCGATACCAGTGGCTTTGTGAACGGTGGCCGTAACATCAGCGTCTCCGTCTCAGATTGGTCAGACACCGCCACATTCCTGCTGGAAGCTGAAGTCCTTCATACCGCAATCAGTTCCAATGTGCGTGAGTCTTATCCAGTCGTATTTGGGCGAACGCTTAGCTTTACCCTGCCGGCAACCGAGGAGGGTGTGAGCCTCGAAGCTGACGTCGACGGCACCCACATGGTCTTTCCGCTTGGGCCGGAACTCTTCTTAAGCTGGGCTACCTGCGCGGCCAGCACCAACGGCGAGGAAGAGAAGACCGCCGTCTATCGCTGCGAACTCAAACCAGGATTCCGGTTCTGAATCGTTGTTGGACGGATTCCTCCAAGCGGCATGGAAAAGTCGGAAAAGGCGCTTACCTCCTTTCCACACTCCGGCTACGGCGGCGAAAGTAATCGATCTCTCACCGCCAAAATCCCTTCCCGCGCTGTCCAAGCATGTCCATTCCCGTCCGGCTGTATTTGCTAGGTATAAGAAAATAGATCTACTTTATTCCATCCCCTTCCAGCGCTGTCCACTCGAGCCCGCATTTGCATAGATGTAATTTCGCATGTATTCTCCTCACGATCACGGATCGTAATCGATTGATTCTAACGCGCACTGGCGGCTCAGAAAGCGCTCAAAAACACCTTTCAGCACCCTGATCGAACCCTTAGTTTATGAATAAAGCAGAGGTCAGCGGGATTAAGGTCTCATTGATCACTTCAAGGCTGCTGCCGGCTCTTCAGCCGCAGCTTTCCCACGCAGCGCTGGCTGATCACGTCAACTGAAGGCGACCCCTTGGGCTGTTTTTCCTGCGCAAGGGAGACTCCGCTCCAGAACCCGGATCCGCAAGCAAAAACAACTCGCCTGCGAGTTCTGCACTACCGGCCGAGTTGCGTTCTAGCTGGTCATCCTGGACGCCGGAAGCCGGCTTCCCTTTGGTGCAACTGACCGCATAAAGAGCCAGTTCGATACGCGACGAAACGCCCAACTTATCGAAAATATGAAACAAGTAATTCCTGACCGTATGCTCGCTGAGCTTAAGTTCGTTGGCGAGGCGAATTGCGTCTCCCGGATCGATGCCCTTGGGTATTGCCTCTTTGAGCGACGCACCGTCGATGTATTCCATGACAATGCAACCCAGCTCTGATTTCGCGATCCGCAAACCATAGACATGCCGCGCCGGCAAGCCCACGGAACGGGCCAGGCCAAAATACAGAGCGTTCAGGTCAGCACATTTGCCGCCCATATCACCTGACTCCAACATGAATCGAATGTCGCCACGACCACAGCCGCGGACTTTCGGATCGCGGAAAGTATTTTCCACCACCCATTCGTAAATAGCCCGTGCTTTCTTGATGTCCGTCTTGGCGCCGGCGGTCGCCTTCAGCGCAATCTGTTTGACAATGCCATCTGTCGGCACATATCGGCTGGGCCGAAGGAAGTAATCCATTTCAGTCCGTGAAGCGGATGGCGCCGTTGCCCCGGAAGACAAATCGACGGCGTAGTTTTTCAGCGCGATGCGGGCGGTCAGGCTCAGGGTCGACTTCGCGTTTGCAGCATACATCGCTGACACGATCCCAAAAGCGCTTTGCTTGTCCTTGCTCAGCCTCGCCGTTCCACCTTCTGCTTTAAACCGGGTCGAAATTGTGTTTTGATACGGCGTGTTGCGAATCAGCGGCGCAGGTAGCCAGATGTGACTGACACCTTCAGGCTTCAACAACTCAACCTTGGTGACGATCTCAAAAGTTCGCCATTCACCTGCCGAGGGGGTATCCGCCAGGACCGGCACCGCCCTGGAGAGAGCCCAGCCAGCACAGATTGAGCTATTCGCTCGCAAGAAATCTCGCCGATTCATAAATCACCTCGACAGCTGTCGCTAACGACACTTGGGTGGGGGACAAGCGCCTGATTCAAATGAATCAAATTCAGTTCAAAGCGCGGAATCGATGCGCGATTCCGTGTGAACCCTCAACCCCCACCACGTTGCGCATAGGCGGCTGGTGATTCCACTTCACGGCTCAGAGCCTCAACGGCCCCCCTTCGCGGAACAGCAGACTTTTTTCTCGTCTTGAGAGTTTGAATCGGGAGAGGGCTTGTATGGCGGTTTTTGCGAAAGAATATGCGAACGCGGCTAACAACTTCGTTTGGCCGCTCAAGAGGAACAAAATGTCCCGCATCGAGCGTGACAAAGGTTGAGTTTGGGATGAGTAAAGCGGCTCGTTCTGCGAAAGAAGCAGGCAAAACATCACGCGTCCCATGAAAAACGAGCGTGGGCATGAGTAATTCAGCAAGTTTCGCCGGGATTCCACCCAAAATATCTTCCGGTCTTCCCCAACGCACCAGCCGCATAAATCGCCAGGCGCCCGCAATGCCGGAAAATGGTTTGCGAAACGCTCGAAGGAGGACTCGATTTGTTTTGGTGTCTATCGCCCGCCGCATAGCAATCTGCCAGAAGATGAAGTGAACCAATGGCGCCAGCACTTCGCCAAGCAGCGGCTTGCGGAGCGGGCTTAGGAGATAGAAAGGCTTCAGGTCGGGAAAGATCGCGGGCGACAAGAGAACAAGACACGCAACATTGCGCCCAAAGCGGCTGGCGTAGTGAACGGCGATCGCTGAGCCTGCGTCGTGTCCAACAACGTGCCATTTTGTTACGCCGTTCTGAATACGAAGTTCTTCTATCTGCGTTGCCATGCGATCAAGATAATCGGAGCTATATGGCGCGAACGGCGTGGATCCCATACCAGGCAGATCGACGGCAAAGCACCGATGATTGCATGAGAGCTTCCTAATGACCTCATCCCAGAGTCTATGGTTGGTCGGTATGCCATGGATGAAGAGAATGGCATCGCCATCACCTTGGAGTTTGAAGTGCACGGTGCTGCTCCCTTCTCTCATCGCGCGGTTGCGATGAGTTGCCAGATCGCGGGGGAAAAAGCCGGCTGAGGCGCGAAGCCATCCACACCGTTGCCCGGAGTGCAACGAGGGAGGAACAAAAGAGGACCGTTCCGAGGAGCCGCTTGGGGCGCACGCGGGAATATGCGAGGTTTGCGAGCCATGCCGGAACGGTATAAGCACGGGCAATGCCGAATAATCCCAATCGAGCGCGAAGATGCGTTTCGTAAAACATTTTCTCGATCAAGCTATTGAAGTAGCGACCGACGCTCATCACTCGAATGTTGTAAGCGACTCTCGCCAGGGCGGGAATGGTTTTTCTCTCCCGATACTTGCAAACCAGACTGGCAGACTCCGCGGCATGGCGTAGCGCCGCTGTTACTCCATTGCCGGTAATCGGATCAGACTGCGAGGCCGCTTCGCCGATGATGATCCAGTTCGGTCCGCAAACGCCTTGGTAAGTGCGGCAGAGAAACGATGTAGCCGCAACTCGTTGGTGAGTATTCTCCTTGACGAGAGACCCCAGGCGCGAGAATTTCTGCATCTGCCCCGCAAGCACGTCTTCATTTGTCAGGCCATTGGCGCGTTGAACCTTAACTTTCGATCCGGGCGCCACATATCCGATGCTGCTGACGCCGGGCTGGATTGGGATTTCCCAGATCCAATCCATGTACTCGCTTTCTGGGCTGAGCATGTAAAGCGTGGTTCCCTCTACCCAATCCCGGGTAGGAAAGTGCGCCCAAAGCGCGACCTTACGCGGCCCATAGGCGACAGACGACAGCTTGAATTCCCTACCGAGCAAGCTGGCCGCGGCACCGGATGCGTCGATAAACCAGGGGGCTCGAATAGAGCGGCCTTCCGCAGTGGCAACGCTCATGATTCGACGATCGCAAATCTCAAAGCCGATGACTCGCTCGTGAAGGGTGCGGATTCCGTGGGCCTGCGCCGACTGCTTGAGCCGTTCATGAACCTGCCGGCGATCCAGGTGCAATGTGCGCACTTCCACATTCCAAGGGCGCTCGGCTAGCCATGCACCGGGAAGGAACTCCTCTCGAGAGCCGTCAGTTGAAATTACAGTAATGTGGCGCTTGAACGTGGCTGCGCCGGAGGCCACCAACTCTTCCATCGTCAGGCCGAGTTGGGCAAATAGCTGGGGGGCCGACCAGTCGAGAGACTCCCCAATAATTTGAGGAAACGACTCGTGGGGCTCGAGACAAACCACCCGCATGCCGCCCCGCGCGAGGTGAATCGCAGCAGCCTGCCCGGCAAGGCCGCCACCGATAACGACAGCATCGGCTTGGAGTTCCGCGTTGTGGTCCTGCCCCTCAGCAGCCATAAGGTACTTGAATTTCCCAAGCGCCGCGTGGAGGCGCGGATCACTGTACAGCAACGCTACAGGAATGCGGCTAAGAGCGGCATCCATCGAAAGGTTGAGTCAGCGGAGGCAGTTGGGGAGGTGGCCGCAGGAATCGTTGTCCAGGCCTCGGTTTCACACTTAGGCATCCCGGGGACTTGGGCTCGCCGGGCGATACCTTGTTGCGCGGCTCATTGCCCAATCGATTAACCCGCATGCCGCCAGTGTTGCCAGCGAGGCCAAAAGCACATGCCGTGACATCGGCACGAGGAGCAGTGTGCTCAAAAACTCAAGAGCGATCAGGAAGAGTAAAAGCAGCACGATGGCGTGCCGCTTCATGTGCGAGCAAATCAGGGCTCCCAGGGGTGCTCCAACCGCAACGACCGGCACAGCCGCCAGCCAATAACCCATCACGGCCGGCGTAACGTCCCTCAGGACGAAGATATGGAAAAGGAAACCCGGGATGGTCACCATGGTCATAAGAATGACGGTAGTAGGTGTGACGATCTTCTCGTTGATCCGGAACAAGAGCACCATCACCATAAAGGCGACCGAGTTCTCCCCGGTTCCGACCAGCGCGCTGACCACTCCTCCCACAAACCCGGCCGCGATAAGAATGCCTTTCTCGCCCAACCCGAATATCGGCATGCACTCATTCCGCCACACGGTCTTGTCGCGATTGACCAACCACAGAGCTACGCCCAGGCTGCTCACAAGCACGGTAAACGAAGTACGTACGAAAACCGGCGGAACAAATGGCGCGACTGAGTAGGCTCCGAAGACGACGCCGAGCACTCCGGGAATTCCGGCATAGAAGAGCACTCGCCGCTCAATCGGGATGCGGAGATACAGGATACTCAGCGTCGCGGATCCCATGCCGACGCTCTGGATTGCAAGCGAGAAATTTCGCGCGTCATACGGAGCGATATGAAGCAGTTTCGTGAAAATTGGAAAGGCGATCGCTCCTCCGCCCTCGCTGGTGCCGCCGCCGACCATGGAACCGAAAACCATGGTAAGAGCAATTCTCCAGTCCGCAATCAGATGGTGAATTGCGAGCCGACCTCCGAAAGCCAACCAAATTCCCCAAACAAAAAACGCGATAGTGAGGTTGACGAGAAGCGCGTTTCTTGTCCTTGGTTTCTCTTGCACGGTTGCTGCTTCGCACGGCAAGGAGGGTTCGCGGATAGGGCTCGACATGCGTCGCAGGGTCTCCAGGATGTTTGCGATGTGGCGACAGGAAGCCTAATTCTGAATCATCGCCTGCGACCCGAATTTGCGCATCCATCGAAAGGTGGAGAGCGAGGTTCGGTAACGGTCTTGATATAAGAGTTATATAACGCTTGTCCCAACTCTCGGCAGGATTGGTGACGATGTCCCTCCTCATTCAGATACCCTTCGTGATACTCGTGACCCTGACCTCCGGTGCCGTGGCTCGCAGACTCGGTCAGTCGCGGGTCATCGGCGAGATTGTGGGGGGGATTCTTTTGGGCCCCTCGGTTTTCGGCCGCTTCGCGCCGACAGCCGAGGGCGCGCTCTTCCCGCCGTCCTCAATAGCGTCGTTCGAGATGCTATCCACGGTGGGGCTCATTCTTTTCTTGTTTCTGATTGGAACGGAAGTGAACATTGAGCACCTCTACCACCAACGTGCAACTGCGGCTTTGTCCAGCACGCTGAGTATTTTGGCGCCGTTTGCTTTTGGCGTTCTACTCGCCCATCCACTGCGCACTCGTTTTGCCCCGCAAGGAATCAGGAATTTACCGTTTGTGATGTTTCTTGGCATCGCGATGAGCATCACGGCGTTTCCCGTACTGGCGCGCATCCTCGAAGAACGA
>Ga0224557_1001453_pt1 | contig 22799 bp, 17 predicted proteins | sample 714S31014metaG_FD_180677 | JGI IMG/M metagenome (GOLD analysis project Ga0224557, IMG submission 180677) | Peat soil microbial communities from Stordalen Mire, Sweden - 717 S3 10-14 | ecosystem: Environmental > Terrestrial > Soil > Wetlands > Peat | place: Sweden: Norrbotten County, Stordalen... | reverse complement strand
CTGGTGGGCCGTTTACCGCACGTCGATCAGATCCCGGCGTTCACGTTCTTCACCAGCGGCGCTTCGGAAATCCCGGTGGTGAGCTATAGCCGACCGATCCGTGGCCGGCTGGCGTCGAAGGGCTTTGGAGTGCTGGATTCGTTCAGCTGCCGCGGGTTGGACACGTTTGGTCCTTTCCGCCTTGTCGGCGGCGTGAACAAAGGACAGCCCAATGACCACGACCTCGATCAGGCGGCCGGGTTTGCGGCGCGTCTGCGCGCACAGGTCGCCCCAGAAACCGCCGGCTGACCGATGCCCGAACAGTCCGACGCCGGCGTCCTTGAGTTGGTGCGGGCGCTCACGGCCGAAGTTCGCCCCCAGATGCCTCCTCCCGCCGTGACGCTCGACAGCCGGTTCGATGATCTGGGGCTCGGAAGCCTGGAGTTGGCCGAGTCGCTGCGACGGGTTCAAAACGCATACGGGGTGGCGCTGCCCGCACACCTGCTCAGCCAAGCTGAAACGCCTCGTGACCTGCTGCGGGCCCTATCTTCGAGCCGTGTTCCCGCGGGCTCGGGTTTCGGCGTCCCATCGGCTCTGGCGACCGCCGAGGCCAGCCCGGCACCCGCGCCGGCGACCGCGGTGACGTTGATCGACGCGCTCGACTGGCACGTGGGCGCCACCCCCGCGCGGACACACATCCGCATCCTGGACGAGGACGGCAACGCCGAAGAGGTCACCTATGAGTCGCTTCATCGCCAGGCGGGCGCGGTGGCGGCAGGGTTGTTGCAGGACTATGACGTCATGCCCGGCGACAGGGTCGCGATTATGTTGCCCACCAGCCGGGCCTACTTCACAACTTTCACCGGCACGGTCCTCGCCGGTGCGGTGCCCGTGCCGCTGTATCCGCCGGCCCAGCCTTCGCAGCTGGCTGAGCATCTGCGCCGCCACATCGGCATCCTGCGCAATGCCGGGGCCGCGGTCCTGGTCACGGTGCCAGAGGCCGTTGCTCTGGGTCAGCTGCTGCGTTCGAATGTGGACAGCTTGCGCCAGGTGGTCGTCCCCGAATCCTTGATGGGTACCCTCGGCGGCGTGCTTCCCCGACCCCGCTGTCTTATGGTCAGTCGGATCGGCAGACCGGTGACACAACCGGCGATCATCGATATCAAACTGGCGTCAAAAGACGGACGCCCCATTGATCGGTACAGGGCACAGGTCGAAGACGTCGTCACCGATCATCTTTCCCAGATCCCGCAGTTGATCGACCGCTTCGTCGACGGCGTGATCAGCGTGACATGATCAGGATCAGCTCGTCGGCGACGAGGCGCAGTGAGCGTTCAGCGGCGCGGGGCATCAGCTAACTACTATGTGCTAGTCAAGCCATCTACGGCGCTATTTTAATTCTGAGATCTCAATGGCAGGCCTCAGATGGACAATCGCACACGAACTTGGGCATTTGACAATGCATGGATTTCCCACGGCCGCTGATATCGAAGCACAGGCAGACTAGTTCGCTGTGGAATTTCTGACACCGACATCATTGGCCGCCCCGGACCTCAAAGGATTGACAATTTGACGACGCTGGACGTCTGAGGTCACAGAGAAGCCCGTCGAGAAGATCGTGGAACGCGTGCGCGTGGAGACCACGACCGCTGCGCTCACCGCCGCAGAGGCCGCCGCGATTGTTCTTCGGTCTCCGCGCGCGTGTCGCACCGTGCTGGAGGCGTGGGCCGCCGAGGCAGGGCATCACGCCGGCGACTTGGCGATCGCCACTGCCGCCCAGCGATTGCGCTCCGCACTGCGCACCGATGACTTCCTCGCCCGCCACGGCGGCGACGAATTCGTCGCGCTGTTGTTCGGTCAAGCCGACCGAGCCGCACTCGAGCAGCTCGCCGGGCGACTGCACGCCGCACTGGCCACACCGCTCCACGTCGCCGGAACCCCCCGCAGCCTGACAGCCAGCATCGGCATCGCCCAGGTCAGATCCGCCGATCCTCGCGACGCCGCGCAGATTATGCGTGCCGCCGACGCCGCCATGTACAAGGCTAAGGAGTACCGCGCAACCACCCACTTCGCAGACAACGGTTCCCAGGTGCCCGAACCTCTCAGCGGAGCTAGAACGGCAGCCTCAAGGGCGAGACTCGCGATGAGCTGGCTGCCTGCCGCGCACAGCGCTTCCAGGTCGGCAAGTGTCGCAGCGACAGCGTCGCGGGTGAGGCACAGGCTGACCGGTCAGTCGGCGGAGCGCGTTGTGAACGGATTTGTGAACGAAACACGGCGCAACTGACGAGATCGCATGGCAGGCAGCGGCACAGATTGGACGAGTGATGGCCCGCGACCTTTACGTTTGAGACGCGGGAGACTCCAGGAAACCGGGACTGGCTAGCTCATAACCCAGAGGTCGCAGGTTCGAATCCTGTCCCCGCTACCAGCGGAAACGCCCCCCGGAGACTCCTCCGGGGGCCATTTTCATGCCGGATGGACACGTGTTTGGACACATTAGGCGTGCTAAACATCTAAGAATCGCCTTCGTCGGCCGGATCCCAGCGGGAACATTTCGTCGGTAATGCGCGACTATAGAGTTGTGGATTGCGAGGTGGCCCGGGAAGCGTTGTCGGCCCGACTCGACGGCGAGCGAGAGCCTGTGCCCTCGGCGCGCGTCGATGAGCACCTCGATGATTGTGCCGCTTGCCGCGCTTGGTTTGATCAGGTCGCCAGCGAAGCTCGCGGCCTGCGTCGGCTAGTCGAGTCCCGGCCGGTTATCGCACCTCTTGTTCCCTTGGAGATCGGGCGGATCTCGCCGCGGCGACGTTCTTGGATGACCTGGCAGCGCTGGGCGTTGCTCTGCGTGGGCATCGCGCAGATTGCGCTGGCAACTGTGCAGGGGGTCGGCCTGGGCGTCGGGTTGACACACGACCACGGAATGAGTGCGGGGAGCCATCTGCTCAACGAGTCCACGTCGTGGTCGATTGCACTCGGTGTGGCGATGGTGGTCGCGGCGTTGCGGCCGGGTGCTGCCGCTGGCCTTGCGGGTGTTCTGACGGTGTTCGTCGGCGTCCTGGCGGTCTACGTCGTCGTGGATGCGCTGTCCGGAGCCGTCACGACCGCGCGGATACTCACGCACTTGCCGGTGGTGATCGGCACGGTGCTGGCGATTATGGTGTGGCGACGCAGTTCGGCTCCTCGGCCGACGCGGGATGGGATCGCGGACGAGCCCGATATCGTCTTACCACAGAACGCATCCCGTGGGCGGCGGCGCGGTCATTTGTGGCCCACCGATGGGTCGGCGGCCTAGCCAGGCGCTACAGCATCACTGCGAACATGATGCCCATGCCCGCTGCCATCATCGCCTGACGCGCCGCCCCGAGGAAACGGTCCCACGGATGCGCTGGTTCTGCTTTCCGCAGAGTGAAGTACCGGTAGAGCCACCAGAGCGAAGCGATCGCGAAACCTATTGTGCCGAGCCAGTTGATGGCGTCGATACAGGCTGGGTTATCGCCGCCCGCTGACGAAGTGTCGGACATGTCCATTCCCGGCATGTCCGTGCCCGGCATGCTCGGGTGGGGTGACGTCGCACCGTCTGTGCCGCGGGCAGTGCCGCCCTGACCGGGGAGCAGGTTGCCGTTCATCACCGCGTACATCCACGACATCGCCAACATCATCAGCGCGTGGTAACAGTTGACGACGCGGTGGCCGACATCTGTGAAGCCGAGGACCACGAACCAGACCGTGGCAAGCAGAAAGAACACCAGAGGACCGATGGTGGGTAACGTCGCGCCCCAGGGCCACGCCATCACCACCATCGCGACCGACATGATCAAGTGCAGCAGGCTGCCGACGACGTGTGCCCAAGTCCGACGGCCGGTGGCGATTGCCAACAGGCATTCGGCGGCGCTCAGAACGAACAGCGCTGTGACGATCCAGCGCAGGAAGATGTCCTGGATCACCGTGGACGCCCAACGATGAGGTCCGTGCGCCGATCAGCGGCGGCGTCGGGACCGACAGGTTCTTCCGGTGACGTGTGGTTCACGAACTTCGGCGGCTTTCGGTCGGCTGATATGAGACGGACATGCGCTCGTGTGCAATGGTCGGCGGCGGCTGATGAAAAGTTCCCCGGCCAGTTGCCTACGACGGCAAGTCGTAGACTGCTGGGTATCGCATCAATTCGGTGGAAGGCCGCGACGACGGTGCAGTCGAGCCAGACACATCCGTCGGAGCCGGCGACCCGACGTTGGCCGCTTCTGTTGTTGGCAGCCGGGTGTGTCACGGCGTTAGCGGGTCTGGTCTGCTATGCGCTGGCCTCGGGCCAGCGCGTGTACACCACCGCCGGCGAGGCGTATCCGGGAGCCGTGACCGCGGTGGCCGAACCGGTCGGCTACTTCATCGCGGCGTTGGCCGGTGGAGTCTGCTTCGGCGGGCTGCTCTACGTCGTTGTCGTTGCGTGCCCCGACACGCACGGCGTCATCGACGAACGAGCCTTCCGGGCACATCTGGTAGTCGAGCGGTCATCGATTCTGTGGGCGCTCACCGCGGCCGCCATGGTGGTGGTTCAGGCTGCCAACAACGCGGGTGCATCGGTGGCCCGGCTGCTTGGCAGCGCGGTCATAGGCGACGCCGTCCTTGCTTCCGAGATGTCACGCGCTTGGATCGCCGTCACCCTCGCCGCCATCGTTGTGGCGGTTTGCATTCGGCTGTCCGTACGTTGGGTGACTCACTTCGTGCTGCTGTTACCTGCGTTGATCGGGGTCGTCGCCCTGCCGGTCAGCGGGAATGCGGGGCAAGGGCCCGATCATGACTACGCGACGAGTGCGGCCATTGTGTTCGCCGTCGCGCTCGCGGCGCTCATGGGCATCAAGACGGCCGCTGCGATCAGTCCGCCCGCCAGCGAACTCAAGCGCCGAGTGCTGATCCTCGAAATAGTCTGCGGGGCAGTCGTGCTGGGTTACGGCGCCGTACTGCTGTCGATTTTGACGGATCCGGGGGACCTGGCCGGAACTGCGTACGGGCGTGCGGGCGCCGCCGCTGCCGCCGTGCTGGTCCTTGTGTGGCTGACCGATCTCGGATCGCTGGGGTCCTCGCGACGCCGTGCTCTACCCGCAGCTAGGGCCCGCGATGCGGTCGGCGTGCTGGCGATGATCGCGGTGGTTGCGCTGAATTCGTCGATGGCGACGCAGACCGCGCCGCGGCTGCTCACGCACCGGTTCACGACGTGGGACATCTTCCTCGGTTATGCGTTGCCGGATCCACCGAGTGTGCTGACGATCCTGACCGCGTGGCGGTTCGACACGTTCATCGGCGTAGGCGCTCTGACTTTGGTGCTGGGCTACGCGCTCGGATTCGTCCGCCTGCGCCGGCGCGGCGACAGCTGGCCCCTCGGGCGCCTTGTCGCGTGGTTGGCCGGGTGCCTGATGTTGGTGTTCACCAGCAGTTCCGGTGTCAAGGCCTACGGGTCGGCCATGTTCAGCGTTCACATGGCTGACCACATGGTCCTGAACATGTTCATCCCGGTGTTGCTCGTGTTGGGGGGGCCGGTGACACTGGCGTTGCGCGCACTGACCCCGGCCGCGGACGGTCAACCTCCGGGCCCCAGGGAATGGCTGCTGTGGCTGGTGCACTCGAAGGTGACCGCGTTCCTTGCGCACCCCGTCACGGCCTTCGTCCTTTTTGTAGCCTCGGTGTACGTCGTGTACTTCACCCCGCTCTTCGACACCCTGGTTCGCTATCACTGGGGCCACGAGCTGATGAGCCTGCACTTCCTGCTGGTCGGCTACCTGTTCTTCTGGGGCATCATCGGTATCGACCCCGGGCCGCGGAAACTGCCGTTCCTGGGTCGGCTCGGGCTGTTGTTCGCGGTAATGCCCTTCCATGCGTTCTTCGGCATCGCGACCATGACGATGACATCGGTCATCGGGGGCCAGTTCTACCGCTACGTCGGCCTGCCGTGGCTGGCCAGCCTGCAGAGCGACCAGCATCTCGGCGGAGCGATCGCCTGGAGTACCAGCGAATTGCCGGTGGTTTTGGTGGTCGTTGCGCTCGTCGCGCAGTGGGCACGCGAGGATCGTCGAGCCGCATCTCGATCGGATCGCCATGCCGATTCCGGCTATGTCGACGATGAATTCGACGCCTACAACGCCATGCTGCGCGAGCTGTCGCGCAATCGACGCTCCTAGGCCCACAACGTTACGCACGGGAACTAGAGCGACGCCTCGCCCGACAATCTAGATAGGCGTCGACTGCATGCCCGGCGGAGGAGAGTTGCGTGACCGATCAGCGGTTTCTCATGAGGCAGCAGCGCACGTTGAAAACGATCGAAAGCCGAGTACTTGAGGAAGTTTCGATTGGACGAGTCTGGCGCGCCGTCGGTGGTGCACTGGCAATAGCATTGAGCGGTACAGCGTGGGCGTGGTGGCTTGAGGTGATGGGCAAGGAGTCGCCGCACGCCCCCAACCATCTCCCCACCGTGGCAGTCGCGGCGATGGTTGTGGCGTCGGCCGTCTCGGCGCTGGCGCTTGGGTTGGCGCGCTACCGTTGGTGTTGCGCCGCTGCGTATTGCTGCGGATTGGCCGCGGTGATCGGAATCGGCGCCTTCTGGTGGGTGCGGACGGGACACCCAGGGATGGGACTTTCCCTGCTAGTGCTCGCCGATCTCGCCGCGGTGACGCTCACGGCGGGGTGGATCGGGGTGATCGTGACCCCTATCGAGCGTTCCCAGCCGGACATGCGCAGGCAATTCGTTCGCCAGGGAAGTAACGCTCGAAAGAGGCTGCTTTTCAGTCGAACCCAGCCGCCAGGCGCCGATACCCGTTGATTCAGGCGGGCATCTTTGTCACCTGGGCCTCCCTGCCCGGGAACTCCTGACCGTTCCTCAGCGACTTATAGGTAGGGATCGCGCTGGACACAGGGGGACAGGAGGGAGTGGCGTTGACGGAATTGGGAGCACCCGAGGCCGAGATATCTGGAATCCAAAGGATTGAGCTTGACTTGACGGGCATGTCTTGTTGGGCTTGTGCGCGACGCATCGACAAAACACTGAACAACATCGCAGGAGTGCGCGCGTCGGTCGACTTCGGCACTAGGGTGGCAACCATCGAAGCGGGTCGCGACATCAGCGTCTCCGATCTTTGTGGCGCTGTGCAGAAGGCCGGTTACGGGGCCCAACAGCGCTCCGATGACATCACCGAAAGCTACGATCCCACCATCCGTCAGAAACTCGGACCCCTACGGACCGCCATCGCGGTCGCAGCGCTGTTCGTGCGCTGGCTGATCTCTCCGTGGCATCGCTGACACCGTGCCGGTAGGGTCCGCCGGAACGGGTGCGGCGGGCATCGCTAGCGCGGCCCGTACTGAACGGCCGTTCATCGCAAGGATGATCCACGCGTTCGCGTTGCCGATCATCCTGTTCTGGCTGGTGGTGGTCGTCATGCTCAGTGTGTTCGTCCCGTCGCTGGAAGTCGTCGGGCAAGAGCGGTCGGTGTTGCTGAGCCCGAAAAACGCACCGTCGTTGGTGCGCGCTGAAACGCATCGGCCACTTGTTCGACGAGGGCGAGACCGACAGCGTGAGGTGGACGGCGACACCGCTACATCGTTTGGATAGCTGAGACAGCAGACAATCTCTTCGAGATCGGTTCCGACACGTTTATTGTGAAGAACGGAAAAATCGTGACCCAGACATTCGCGGGAAAGATTTCTCCTAAGAACAGATTTCAAGCCTCGACCATGCTGCCCGTTGGGGCCCGGGATGGCTGACGAGGGAGGCTGGCCCGGCAGCCGGGACCCCGTCCGTTGGTCGACACGCTTCGGTTACGGACGGCCGGGAACTTTTCGGCCGATTGAGCCGACTTCTATGACGTGAGGGGTCGTTGTCAGCGCCGAAGGCGGCAAGGTCGACGGTGTCTGTGCGCTGAGCGGCGCGGATCGGCCGTTGTCGTGTTCATTCCCCGGTATCGAGATGGGTGATCCGGGGTCCGGTGGTTCAGTCGGTCACCGCGTAAGCGCGGGTGACCGGCTCTGACTGGCCCAACCGGTTTTCCCAACTAGTTTCCAGGCCCCGCAGCGGGGTGACCGCACCGTTGGCAGTAGTTCAGATGGAGGTAACAGATGTCGTATGTGATCGCAGCGCAGGAGTCGATAGGTGCAGCGGCAACAGATCTCACCAACTTGGGTTCGACTATCAGCGCGGCCAACGCCGCAGCGCGCCAATCCACGACGCAGGTGCTGGCGGCGGCTGCCGATGAGGTGTCGGAGGCTATAGCGACGCTATTCTCCGGGCACGGCCTGGGGTTTCAAGCGCTGAGCGCCGAAGCTGCCACGTTTCGCGACCAGTTCGTTCAGCTGTTAAACGGTGCCGGCGGCGCGTATGCCGCTGCGGAAGCGGCAAACGTTTCACCGCTGTTGGGGTCGGTGGCGCAGGCGGCGGCGCAGAATTTCCCGAACATTGGCGCGATTGGCCTGGGCAATATCGGCGGCTTCAACCTGGGCAATGGAAACACCGGCAGCTTCAATTTCGGTGACGGCAACCTGGGCAGTTACAACCTGGGTTTCGGCAACCTCGGTCAATTCAACCTGGGCCTCGGTAACCTCGGTTATTACAACCTCGGTCTGGGCAACCTCGGTGGCCTCAACATCGGCTTCGGCAACGGTAGCCTCGAGCAGGCTGCGCTAGAGAACACGACGTCCACGATCAACCTGGGCAGCGCGAACCTCGGCAACTACAACCTCGGTGACGCCAATATCGGCAACCAGAACATCGGGTTCGGGAACGTCGGCAACGGTAACCTGGGTCTTGGCAACCTCGGTAATTCAAACTTCGGTTTCGGTAATAACGGCAACGGGGACATCGGTATCGGGCTTTCCGGTAATGGCCAGATCGGTATCGGTGGGTTGAATTGGAGTGGCAACACTGGTTGGAACCTCGGGGTGGCCAACAGTGGCAACTTCAACGTGGGCTTTGCCAACACTGGTGACGGGAACTGGGGCATCGCCAACACCGGCAACAACGACTTCGGTATCGGGTTGACCGGTAATAATCAGATCGGTTTCGGGGGGCTGAATTCGGGGACGGGCACGTCGGGTCTGTTCAACTCGGGCACCAACAACACCGGGTTCTTCAACTCCGGTGGTAGTGGTTTTGGTGACGGCGGGAACTGGGGCCTGTTCAACTCGGGTTCAGGGAACTCGGGCGTGTTCAACTCGGGCAGTTTTGAGACCGGTCTCTTTAATGCGGGCAGCTACGACACCGGCTTGTTCAACGCGGGTAGCTACAACACGGGCATCTTGAACCCGGGCTATCTCGGCGAAGGTGCATTGAATGCTGGCAGTGGCAACCTGGGTATCCTCAACGGTGGCCAAGGAAATGTCGGTATCGGGAACTCGGGCTACTACAATATCGGCTTCGAGAACGCGGGTTACACCAACTGCGGGATCTACAACTCCGGCTACTGCAATACGGGGGCTTTCAACTCGGGCTTTGGCAACGTGGGCGCCTTCAACTCCGGCGGTGTCGACTTGACCACACTTACGGTCGAAGGCGGTAACGTCGGCTTCTTCAACTCGGGCTCCCTCAACACCGGTTTCTCGAACTCGGGTGACCTCAACACCGGCTTCTGGAACGCGGGTAGCGTCAACACCGGCTTCGGCAGTTCGGTCACCCAGCCTGGCAGCGTCTCGGGCTTCGGCAATTCCGGTGACCATCTCTCCGGGTTCTTCAACTCCGGCAGCTACGGCTCCGGCTATGGGAACTCGGGTGAGTACAACTACGGGTTCCAGAACACCGGCGACGGCGGGGGGTCCATGGCCATGCTGACCCCTGATCTCGCCCCGAATGTGGGCTTCTTCAACTCGGGTACCAACGGCGTGGGCTTCGAGAACACGGGCCAGTACAACGTGGGCTTTTCCAACTCGGGCTTCAACAACGTCGGCTACGGAAATTCGGGCACATTCAACTACGGCTACGCCAACTCGGGCAGTTACAACGTCGGCTACGGGAACGTGGGCACCTACAACTCGGGCTTCGCGAACTCGGGCACCAACGACTCGGGCTTCGCGAATTCGGGTACCAAAAACTCCGGCGGTTTCAACCACAGCGACAACCAGTCGGGCTTCTTCAACTAGACCGCGGCGGCGGGGTCGTCTCGGTGAACGACATCGAGACGACCCGCCCGCGCGGGTTGGATCGTTATCTGCCAGCATGTTTCAGTGCCGGAAAACATCCGTGCGCCACAAGTGCCCGAATGGACTGTGGTATCGCGACGAGTTCGGCGACAGTTTCGACGCCGATGGCGATAGTCGGATAATCCGACAGGTACTCCGCGTAGGAGCGCGCATCTAGTTTCATGCCTAATGTGATCCACGCATCTACCACCGACCACCTTCGCGGATTTCGCTTCGCCCAATCGCTTTGATCCAGCTGGTGCTTCCACGCGGAGGGGTCAACTTCGTCGAGCGCGTACCCGCTGAGAAACTCCGAGTACGCCAAAGCCTCCCCGTGTACGACGGTAACTCCGCGTCCCAATGCAGCTGGTCCCGCCAACTCCGGCAACAGGCCCAGGATCGCTTTGGCCGCGGCTCTGCCAGTAGTGACCTCTTCCGTCAGTGTCAGGGAAGGGTAGGCGCGCAACGCAATACAGGCATCGACAACCGAGACCAGGATGTCGGCGGAGTCGGCCAATTGATAGTCCTCGCCGAGTATTCGGGGCAGGCGCACGATGGTGAAATCGAGGGCATCCGGTGCTCCGGCCACGATCAGCTCCGCGAGTGACTTGGACGCCGCATAGGGATAAGGCGCATCACGAGGATCGGTGACTCGAGGCGCCGTGACGTCCCCATTGACGACGAACGTCGACAAATGCACGAACCTGGTGCCGCGGCTCGCGCATGCCTCGGCCATCGTGGAAACCAATTCCACGTTCGCCAAACGAAGTTCGCGGTACGGCACGAGCACGCTGGTATTGCCGATGCAGTTTACGAGGGTACGGGCGCCAGCGTCGCGGATCAGGGCGTCCAGTTCTGCCGCGCCAAATTCCGGCGAAAGCTGTTCGAATCGTACCCCGCCAAGCCCGTGCAGGGCTGCCCATGGACCGCGGTCGGGGAGCTGTGACCTCGTGGCCAACACCACTTGAGGACAACGCAATCCGGACCTCCTCAGGTCGAGGACAGCCTCGGCGAATCCGGTGCCGAGAATTCCCGACGCCCCCACCACGACGATCGCCTGGTCTCCTCGCTGTTCCACGAAGCCGTTCGGCGGCTGCCTGACACGCAACTCCGGGTGCGGCCGCCGCAGCCAAGCAAGATCGTGTTCTATCTCGGCAGCAGTCTCGACGTCCATCCATGCGCCGGTCGCCGTCGCGGCCCCGCCCAGGTTGAAGACCAGATTGGCGGCGGTATCAGCACTGATCAGATCCAGAACCGAGAGGTGTCGACCCAGATACCCGCGACTGTCGGGGAGGATTCTGATGAGGTCCAACGAGCCGATCCCCTCGCCGAGCAGCGATGACTCTGGCCCGATTGCCCTGCCGAGGTGCCGACTCCAGATAGCCGCGAGGCCGGCCGCTTTCTCCCCCGACCCGGCATCTTCTCGCGCAGCATCCACGAACTGGGGCATCGCTCGCAGGTTGTCGCTGTCGATCTTCCCATTGGGCTTCCTCGGGATGCTCGGCACTCCGAGAACGAAGAACGAGGACACTCTCAAGCTCACGAGAATGTGCCTGATACGTGCCGCTGCCACAGTATGCTCGCCGCCTTCGCGGGTCTGCTGGGTTTCAAACCACACGCCGAGACCACCGTCGTGAAGCTCGACAGCGGCATCGGATATCGCCGGGTCCTCGGAGATGCGCCTGGTTACCTCAGCGGTGTCGACACGCTTGCCGGAGATCTTGACGATGGCGTCTTTGCGTCCGGAGAAGACCGGAAAACCGTCGTCGTCGATGATTACGCGGTCGGCCGTGGCAAACGCGCGTTGTCGCGAACCGTTGGTGGCGGTCACGGTACCGAAGCCGCGGCCGTCGATCCCGAGATAGCCGCAGGCGACCAAGTCGCCAACGACGACGACTTCGCCGAAGGCGATGAACACCGTGTTCGGCACTATCGGCCGGCCCACCCTGAGTCGAGCGCCGCCCTCAACGATCGTCCCGTCGCTGAGGATCGGCAAATAGGTCACCACGACTGTAGTCTCTGTCGGACCATAGGTCGAGATAAGCGAGATCCCTTGTGAAACATCAGAATCGATCCACTTGTCAACGGCGCTGGGGCGGACGGCTTCACCGCCAATGACGATCTGACGCAGGCGAGAGCGCCGGATCGCGTCAAGCGCGTCGCCGTCGTCGCACAATAGATGCCACACGGCGCTGGGCAGGTCGATGATTGTCGGCCGCTTGGCGACGAGATCTTGTGCCAGTGCTCCGAGGTCGCCGGTTCTCATGGCCGTGGATCGGACCAGCTCCGCGCCACAGATCGCGCTGCCAAAAAGCTCCTCGACGCTGATATCCGACGTCAACGGCGCGCATTGCAGGACGGTGTCGTGGGTGCCCCATCCATAGGCGTGTCTGATCGCGTCGCAGAACAGCGCGAGTGACCCATGTGCGACTCGGACCAGCTTGGGTAACCCGGTTGACCCCGAGGTCGGCATTATGTAGGCCGTCTTGGTCGCGAGCAGGGTGTCTTGTCTCACCTGGTCGATGCGACCGTCAATTCGCTCGCGAAGCTTGCCATCCAGGACTACTTCGAGCCGGGCAGCGGCCACGTCGACCACGTGTGCCGAAGCGCCCCCGCCGTGCTCTGCGATCGAGGCCGCTCGCGGGCGGACTTCGTCGACAGTGTCGCAGACGCTGTAGCCGCAGCCGGCGAGGTGGCATGCGATGAGGAGGTCGATGGTCTTGTCAGTGTTGTCGTCGGTCAGCACCACCACATCACCCGGTTGTGCGCCGTTGCGCAGGAGCCAGTCAATCCATTGGTTGACGCAGCGACGTCCTGAAAGAGTTTTCTGGACAGCTCCGGCAGGGTCCAGAAACCATGCAGCTGCCGGCGGCTGCGTTGTGCGGGTCGCCGAATTGTCTTGGCAGCGGGCCCCGTCCGGGCCGATACCGAACCACTCGTTGACGGTCATGGCGATGGGGTTATGCCACATCGGCGCCATCGATTCCAGCACGGCAGCGATCCGTTCCGCGACCCTCGGGCGGGTGTTGTTATCCGGGAGATCGGCCCTGTTCCAGATGCTGAGATTCAGTGCGGGCTGCTCTTCGTCCAGGATGCACGCCACGGTCATACTCTCGACCGGACCGATATCCGTCGTCACCGGCGCTTCCGACAAGTACGGGCGCAGCTCGGGCGCACATGGCTCGCGGAGGAAGTTGAGCGTCAGTGCCTCCACATGCGATGTCCGGTTGATCGCCAGATACATTCGGCGGTACTGCTCCTCACGAAGCCACCGGCGCCTTACCGCCTTGACGTAGCCCCGGTCAACCGTTCGAACGAGATCCTCTACCGACGCAAATGGCGGAAACCGGACCGAGTGCGCAACCGAGTTGACCAGACACGTTGCGACATTCAGATCAGGATCTCCGAACCGGTTATCCACTGCGTGCACCAGCAAGCTCTCGGTGCTCTGCCGCTGGCTCGCGTCAACCGCTACTGCCGCTGCGGCAATCAGCACGTTGAGTGGGACCTGCTGCGCCTCGGAGAGAGCGAGGATTGCATCGTATGCCGTGTCGGCAATCCGCACTGATTCTTGCAGGACCCCCTTGGCCGCGGTTCCGGGAGCGTCGTTTGAGCTTTGACCGTATGCGCAGTGGCGCGCCTCGTCGGCGAGCTCACGCTGCACGGCGCGGGCCACACGTTGCAGAGTTTCCTCCGCCCTGGAGGTCTCTCGACGGTGCGCGTCCGCTACCTTCGTCAAACCATCACTAACGCAAAGCTGTTCGGCCGCGGCGCCGGCTCCGAGGCCTCGCGCGAGATCGGCCTCAATGAGCCCCGTCGCGCCCCCATCAAGCAGGATGTGATGGGTGTGAGCATCGAGGCCCGACACATGGCCGCGCGCGTCGGTCCACACGTTGTAACGCACGAGCGGTTTGGCGAAGATGTCAGACTCCCACGTGCGCGTGAGTTCGTCATCATCGCGGTCCGTGTGTGGCTCACCGCCCGATCGCACGCGCACGATGTCGCCGAACTGCAGCCGCGGCAACAGGTCTGGATAGTCTGCCTCGGTCGGAGGCGCATCGAGAACGCAGAGTTGCACGGGGTTCTTGAGAATCGCGCCCTCCAAGGCGGCCAGGAAAGCGGACAGCTCCAGCGGGCGGAACCGATAACTGCGGCCGACCAGGTACAGCGAGGAATCGCTGTCCTGCAACACCCCGTTGTAGATGTTCTGTTGGGACTTGCTCAACGGGATCCGCTGCACGTGCGGGTCCGCACGCGGTGTCATGTAGATTTCTCCAGCTCCCGGACCCAGCCCTCGATCGACAAGTTGGCGGCTAATCGGGACGGCAGTTCGGATTCTCGGTCCACGCCGAGCTGCTTCATCAGGAGCACGAATCGAACAGAATCCAAACCGAGATCCCTGAGATCGGTAGCGTCGCCGTCGATGAGCTCCGCTTCGTCGATGTACAACACGTCACAGACAGCGGCGAGGATCTTTTCCCGCAACGCCTCAACCACGAATCACCGTGCCGGCAATGTTGGCACCCACCGCCGCGGCCAGTGACGCACGCATCACCTTGCCGGACTGGGTTCGGGGGATCTCCGCGACGATCACGATTGTGGACGGGCGCGCCACTGACTCAGACTCGCGCCGATAGTGAGCCGCTATCGATTGCTTGAGCTTGCGGGCATCCGACTCGTCGAGGTCTGTCGAAGGGATCACGGCCAAACCGACTAGGGCCCCGAACTCTGCATCGGGTATTTCGTAACATGCGGCTTCGCGAACGCCCGAGACGGCCTCCGCGATGCGATCGACTTCGTCGGGCGCGATGTTCACGCCGCCGGAGATGATCATCTCCGAGGATCTTCCCTTGATGTAGAAGAATCCGTCCTCGCGGCGCTCCAGCAGGTCGCCGGTGTTCACCCATCCGTCGACCGAAGTCTCTTGGGTGCGTTCCGGATTATTCCAGTACCCCAGCATGTTTGCCGGTGATTTGATCCACAGCGTGCCGAACGAGGCAGACGGTGCAGCGCCCGCAATCGTGGGGCCGCCGCCGTCTGGCCCGGCCAGATAGACGCCCACGCCAGGGTACGGACGACCCACCGCGCCTGCCTCGATCTTGGCGATGGAGCCCTCGTCGGTGGGCAGACACAGGGCGGTGCAGCCCGTCTCGCTCAAACCGTAGACCTGTGCGGTGCGAACACCCGTGGCTTCGATGAATCGCACATCGGCTGCAATTGCCCGCGAGCCACCGTAGCCCACTTGGCGCAGTGAAGGAACTGTCGCGTTTGCGGACTTCAGTTCGGAAACCAACTTCGAAAGAAGTGTCGGCACAAGGCATGTCGACGCGACCGCATTCTCGTTCAGGATCTCCATGAGCGATGACGTGTTCTCGCCGCCGGTGATGCACAACCCACCGCGCATCAAACAGGTCAGAATCCACCACAATCCGCCGATATGCGTCGCCGGCAGCGGTGAATAGGTGGTTTCGCCGTCGACCCACGTGACCCAGTTCAAACCCTCTCGCTGCAAAATATCGGGGATGGCAAAGAAGGTGCGATTAGCCAGCAGCACGGCCTTTGGCTCGCCCGTCGTGCCGCTGGTGAAGATCATCGCCAGCGGATCATCAGCGCCCTGCTCCGGGTTCCCGGCAGGACTAGACACATCCAGGGGATTGGTGGAATCCCGCGCGCCGGAGGGGATATGGACTGGGATCGCCGGTATCGAATGGAGAGCTTCGGGCAGATCGGCAGTCCCGATTCTGCTCTTCGGTGCAACGAGAATTGCGCTCGGGGCGGTGATTTCGCCGAAACGACCGATAGTTGCGGACGGAAGGTTGCCATCCACCATGACGGCGATCGCCCCTAGTTTCGCGCAGGCCAGCACCGACAAGTACGTCTCGGGGCCGTTGTCCGAAACGACGAGCACTCGGGATCCTCGAGAAACCGCCTGAGCGTTAAGCGCTTCGGCGAGCCTCTCTGCTTCGGCGACGAGCTCCCCAAACCGAAGCTGGCTTGTGCCGTCGCAGCGACGCAAGGCGATGGCCTCGGGCCGCTGCCGCGCCTGTTCGAAAACTCGTTCCAGCACGGTAGACGGTAACTGAGACATGGCTATGAGCTGCTCTCCTCCTGCCGGATTAGGGGATATTGAAGACCACTAGTTCGACCTCTCCGGAGGCGGCCCCGCCGTCGTCGTCCCAGAATTCGATGGCACACGGCACCAAGAGATAACGCAATGATCGCTCTACGACCCGGAAATCTTGACTCACCAAGCGTGCCGAGAACTTTTCGGCGTTGATCATCGTCCTGAAGTGCGACGAAGCGGTCTTGATCAACATGCTCGAAAGCTGGTACTGGCAGTAGTCGTCGATTGACCAACCTCGAAACACCCGAATCTCCTCGTTGAGGACAGCGGGAGCGAACGCGCTGTAGGCGAGCTGGTTGAAGCAAATTATAAGCTCCACCGCGTTGAAGTGCCCCGTGCTTCGGATGTAGGCGGAATCACCAATCGTGAAGTTGCCGTACGCGAGCATCGAATCTTCGGTCGCACTGTATTGGGCGTCCCGGAGATAGCGACATCCCTTGTGGGAGTACGGTTCAAGCACGCGGGCGAGCAGATCCTCGCTGATCGGAGCCGTGTCCGTGGATTCCACTCCGACCTGGTTAGATGAGGTTGCGTCGGCCGTGCTCATACCGCGTACCCCGGCGTCTCTAGGCCGTCCAGCATGGTGAGGCGGTGGGTCGTCAGAGTTCCCGAGGCTGTCCCGTGCTTGGCTCGGTGCATGAGGACCCGGTTGTCCCACAGCACGATGTCGCCAACCTCGTAGTGCTGGGTATGTATGAACGGTGATGTGTATTCGGGATCGAGCTGCCCGGTCGCGAGCATGAGTTCTTGCAGCACCGCCGGATCGAGCACATTGCCGTCTTTGTCCTCGATTTTGCTGGTGCCCGACGCGCAGATGTACAGGATTTCTTCTCCGGTCTTCGGGTGCCTGATAATCGTTGGCCACTTGATGGGGGGCGTGGTTCGGGTGATCTCGTCCCAGACTTCTCCGATGGGCCTGTACACATCCTCGGGCCGGATCTTGATGTGGCGCCGCGGATCGTGGGTACTGAATGTTCCCCGTGCGCGGGCCTGCTTTTCCGCGGGAAGCGACTCCCAAACCTTGTTGAGATCGATGAAGTAGGTCCCGCGGTCCGATCCAGGCACGGAAAGCGGTACAACCATCGAGAAAGCAAACGGTCTCGGCATGAACATATAATCGATATGCCAGAACGCGCCGGTTTTTGGAACGCCTTGGCCTTCCTCCGTGGAGGAGACAAAAATTTCCGGGTGCTTCGCGTGGTGATACATGCTTTCGTAATATGGAACGACCTCTCCGAGAATCCTCCCAAGATTTATGAATTCCTCTGGAGATGGATGTACGTCTTTGAGGATAACAAGCTTATTCGTGTAAACTATGTCGCGGATCTCGTCGCTGGATATATTCACCAAGTCTTTGGGATCTAGCCCTGTGACCTCTGCACCGAGTCCCTCGCCTTTCACGTTGAGCGCCATCTGACATTTCTCCTCGTTTATTCTTCTACAGCTTCGGTCAATTTGGAGACTGATCTATGCGGGGTGCCGGCTTCGGCGTCAGCCGTAGAAGGTCCCTAAGGGTTCCCCCTGTTCGCCCCCGGTCTTTCGTCGGTGTTGGTTGTCCAAGTAGTGGGGAGCATTGGTACGGAATTAGTTGTGCCGTCGGACGATAGTTGGACCATTCCGGTGGCGTGGGCGTCAGATGTCGGGGCGGTGCCGGTAAAGCCCATGGGTCCGGCGCCCTGGTTACTTGCCGTGTGGGATGTGGGTTCGGCGTTGGCAGGGGCATCGATTGTGGCGGTTGCCTCCAGGAATTCGTCACGGTAACCGCGTACTCCCGCCCTGACCCTGCTACGTTGCCTGCGGCGGCCCCGCGCGAGGGCTGAGCCCGCTCCCTCTGCGGCGGCGGCTCCGACGGCATCAGTGGCGATGTCAGGGGATTTCGTGCGGGATTCGGGGCCCGCGCTAACTCCGGGTGGGGCCAGGCCGGGCACGGCGTAGTTGATGCCGGGTGCGGGTGCGCCGGTGCTAGCTGGAGCTGAGGCTGGCCCGCTTTGCGTGGTACTGGTGGTTTGTGAGCCTGCGCTGAAGCCTGCCGGCGCGGCCGCGGCGGCAGGCGTGACCCCAACGTCAATGTTTGGCGCAACGTGTTGGTCAGGGTTGCGCTCTGCGGGAACGGGAACCAGTCCAGCTGCGGGCGATTCGTTCAGTAAAAGAGCCAGCGCACCCAGGGCGCTCAAGGCTGGAGTGAAAAACGGTAGAAGTAGGAGAGCGTAGGAGGCGTAGTACGGGTACCAGAGAACGTCGTACAAGAACAAAGCGATTACGGCGAGAATAATGGTGGCAGCGGGGCTGAATCCGAGGCGCTCGAAGAAATCGAGAAAGTACTGGTATGGGTTGGCGATGAAATCCAGGATTTCCGTGATGAGTTGCCAAATCGAACTTAATCCGTCCGGCTGGACACCCTGGGCTTCGCCACCAGGCGTAAGGATGGACGGCGCTGGTTGAGCGGCCGGTGTTGCCGCGGTCGCCGCCTCGGTGATGGCCTGGTAGATAGCCATGGTGTTAGCGGCTTGAACCCACATGCGGACGTAATCGGCTTCGTTGAGGGCGATGGGGATGGTGTTGACGCCGAAGAAATTGGTGCCGACCAACACGCCGTGGGTCGCGTGGTTGGCAGCCAGTTCCGCCAAGTTAGGCATTGCGCCTAGTGCGCTGCTGTAAGCGGCGGCGGCCGTTTCGTGCTGTGCGGCAGCGACTGCGCTGTCGATCGAGGCCTGCTCGAGCCAGGCGAGATAGGGGGCATGCGCAGCTACGTAGTGGGTGGCGCTGGTTCCCTCCCAGCTGCTGGCCTCTACCTCGGCCAGCAATTGGGTTAACTCGGCGGCTGTGTCTGTGTATTGGCTGCTGAGCTCGTGCCACTGTGCGGCGGCGGCAAGTAACGATCCAGGACCTTCGCCCGCGTTCAACAGAGCCGAGTGCAGCTCTGGAGGTGCAGCCATCCATATCGGGGCTGTCAGGGCTACACCTCCTTGCATGAGCGTTCAGTGCGCATCCGTATGGACTCGCTCTGCTCCGCCTCGCTTGAGTTGTAGTCGCTCTGAGAACGCAGAAAGTTCCCGGCGGTGACCGGAAATAGTCCCGACGGCCTCCCGTCACTGGGAAATTTGCCTGAACCCCCGCACTAGATACAGTCGGATCCGTGCCAGTCATCGACGCCCGTCATCTCGGCGGGATATCCGAAACCGCGCTCCTAACACTGCATCAGCGAGCGACCGAGGCAGCCCGGCCCGACGGCATCATCGACGACCCGATGGCCATCGCCCTGCACGGCAGCGTCGACTATGACTACCACCACTTCGGTCGAACACACCAAGCCACTGCCCTGCGAGCTTTGGTGTTCGACAACGCCTGCCGCGATTACCTGGACACGCATCCGCGTGCCACCGTGGTCGCGCTGGCAGAGGGGCTGCAGACCAGCTTCTGGCGCCTGGACAACGGCACGCTGACCTGGGTTTCGGTAGACCTGGCGCCGATCGTGCAGCTGCGCGAGCAGCTCCTTCCGACATCCAACCGGCTGCGCTATTGCGCGCAGTCGGCGCTCGAATACTCCTGGATGGACCAGGTCGACGACACCAACGGTGTGTTGATTACCGCCGAGGGTCTACTTCAGTACCTGGAGCGCGATCTGGTGTTCGACGTGATCGCGGCCTGTGCCAACCGATTTCCCGGCGGCCAGCTGGTTTTCGACAGCATCCCGTGGTTGATGAGCGTGTATTCGCGGCGCTTCGGCTTCAGGCTCAGCAAGTACTACACGGCGCCCCCGATGCCGTTCTCGTTCACCGCCAGACAGTATGACGAGCTGCGCGCTATCGCTGGCGTCCGCGCGGTGCGGGAGCTGCGGTACCCGCCGGGGCGCGGCAAGGTCTTGCGTTGGGCTAACCAGTTGCTCTACCGGCTGCCCTACTTCGACCGGCTCCGGCCACCCGTGACCCTCGTCGAATTCGCTTGATCAGCAGGCATTCATCGCAGGACGGCTCTACTCAGGCAGGCACTCTATCCATTGGCTTGTCGCAACATACTTCAGTGTGACCGCTTTCGGAGCAGCAGGGACACTCCTTCTCGTAGACGAGCGTTGACCCACACTCGCTGCAGGCGTAGCGATCTCCGGCCTGTCGTGCCATATTCATGTCCTTCCACGCAATGTGATTGATCCTGTGCTATCGCTCGTTCATTGTGCACCTGCTGCGGGCCCCATGGAATATGGTGCGCAACGGCCGGCAGTGGTTTCGGTGTGCGTGCGTTGATCTCATCTGTCACATTGGCCACTGGTTGGGCGGCGCACAGCGATGTGCCCGCCTACGCGCGACTGTCCGGTCTACACCGCCCCCAGGCAACGTTGTCGCTCGGAGGCGGGCAAACAGCGGACAGCCCGGAACCCAGCGACCGACGCGCAATCGCTTAGAGCCGGTTTCGTCAAGGCCGGATTAAGGCCGGATTCGGAAGTCTCCGCTAGCTGCCAGCACCGCCTGTGCGCGATCCGGATCCACAATCCGGTCTGCCTCGACGTTCACGGACGACGGCGCGTCGGTCTGGAGTGTGATCTCGACATCGCTCACACCCTCCAGCGTGAGGAGGGCCTGCTTGACCGTGTCCGCGCAGCCTGCGCAGCGCAGCCCTTCGACGAAAAACAACGTTTGTTGCGTCAACGCTCAGTCCTTTGTGATGTGTTGTCGCCGCGACTAGCCCCGAAGTTGCGCAACCGCAGGCTGTTTGAGACGACGAAGAACGATGAGAATGCCATAGCCCCACCGGCTACCAGCGGGTTGAGCAATCCGGCGGCGGCGATGGGGATGGCGGCGATGTTGTACCCGAATGCCCAGACCATGTTGAGTTTGATCGTGCGCATCGTGGCGGCGGCCAGGTCGAGTGCCAGGGGTACTACGTCGAGGTTGTCACGGACCAGGATGATGTCGGCGGCGCCGATCGCAACGTCGGTACCCCGTCCGATGGCCATACCCAGATCGGCGCACGCCAGTGCCGGCCCGTCGTTGATGCCGTCACCGACCATGGCAATCATGTGCCCGCGGTCGCGCAGCTGCTCGATGACGTCGACTTTGCCTTCGGGCAACACGTCTGCGATCACTTCGTCGATACCGACGCGGGCGGCAACGGCGGCCGCCGATGCCGGGTTGTCACCGGTCAACAGCACGGTTCGAAAGCCGCGATCGTGTAGCGCGGCCACGGCATCGGCCGCCGAGTCCTTCACCGCGTCGGCCACCGCGATGACCCCGCACGATTCACCGTCGACCTCGACGAACACGGCTGTCTCACCGCGCGACTCGGCGTTGCGCCGGGCCGTGACCATCGTCGCAGCGCTGGATGAGGAAGCTACCCACGATGGTTTGCCGACCCGCACCGCCCGTCCGGCCACTGTGCCACTGACTCCGCGGCCGGGTACTGCACGGAAGTCGGCCAGTTGTTCGCGCTGAGTCGTTGATGCGGCGATTGCGAGTGCGACAGCGTGCTCGGACGCCGCTTCCACCGTCGCTGCCAATGTGAGTACCTCGTCGGCCTGCCAGCCCGGTGCGGCTACCACCGCGCTGACCGTCAACTGGCCCGTCGTCAGAGTGCCAGTCTTGTCGAACACGACAGTGTCGACGGCCCGGGTGGCCTCCAAAGAGCGATGGCCCTTGAGAAATATGCCGAGTTGGGCGCCACGACCGGATGCCACCATCATGGCGGTCGGCGTCGCCAGTCCCAGTGCGCACGGGCAGGCGATGACGAGTACGGCAAGTGCGGCCGAGAAAGCCCGATCGGGTTCACCTCCGGCGACCAGCCATCCGACGGCGGTCAGCGTTGCGACGGCGAAAACACAGGGAACGAATACCGAGGCGATGCGGTCAGCGAGTCGCTGTGCATCGGCTTTCTGCGCTTGCGCCTCCTCGACCAGGCGGACCATACCGGCGAACTGGGTGTCGGGCCCCACCGCTGCGGCCTCCACGATCAGCCTGCCGTCAAGCACTGTCGTGCCACCGATGACCGTTGAGCCGGGGTCCACCCGGACCGGCTTGGCTTCGCCGGTCATCGCGCTCATGTCTACCGCGGCCGACCCGTCGAGCACGAGGCCGTCGGCGGCGATCGTCTGTCCGGGGCGCACCACGAACCGGTGCTGCTCTTTGAGTTCGTCGGCCGGGATGACCATCTCCGACCCGTCGGGCTGCAGGAGCGCGACATCCCTTGCGCTCAGCGCTGCCAGTGCCCGCAACGCACTGCCTGCCTTGGACTTGGCGCGGGCCTCGAAATATCGCCCCGCCAGCACGAATACCGTGACACCGGCAGCGACCTCGAAGTAGATCGCGTCGCTGCCCAGCAGTGCCTGCCATATGCCCTTGCGCTGGGTGGACTGGTGATGGCCGAAGACGGTGTAGAGCGACCAGATCGTGGCGGCGGTGATACCGACCGAGATGAGCGTCTCCATGGAAGCGCCGCGGTGGCGTGCGTTGCGCAACGCGACTCGGTGGAACGGCCAGGCCGCCCAGGTCACAACCGGGGCGGCCAGCGCGGTCAGCACCCACCCCCAGCCGGTGAAACGGGTGCTGGGCACGACAGCGAA
>Ga0224557_1001449_pt1 | contig 22849 bp, 16 predicted proteins | sample 714S31014metaG_FD_180677 | JGI IMG/M metagenome (GOLD analysis project Ga0224557, IMG submission 180677) | Peat soil microbial communities from Stordalen Mire, Sweden - 717 S3 10-14 | ecosystem: Environmental > Terrestrial > Soil > Wetlands > Peat | place: Sweden: Norrbotten County, Stordalen... | reverse complement strand
CAACGCATCAGCCGACTCGATCACTTGCGGCTGGAGCCAGCCCTCACCGCTCTGACCGTGGTCCGGCTCGATGCAACCGTTCGCGCGCCCTCAGCACATCACTTGGCCGCGGATCGGTGGATCCGGGTTAAGGGGGTGTGAGACGGAGTCCCGCTCCTGACGCGGCTGTGCGCCGCCCGGCGGCCTCTGGGCCAGCAGCGGCGATGACGCGGAACGCCATCGCCTCCTCAGCCTGCGGGTCTTCAAACAGGACCGGACCTGGGACCGCTACTGGCAGGCCCGCCGCTCTCGAACCTCCGTGCTCGCCGCTCTGGCCGCCTGATGCCGGAATCGAGGCATGCATCCCGGACGCGCCGCGGGATTGTTCCGGGTGGGCCGTGGCGCTAGACTGTCTGCGAACATCCGTGCGCGAATCATCCAGTCTGTGAAGCCCGCACCCCGTCGCTGGGAGATAAGCGACGCGCTCCCCATCCCGGGGCAATCGCCCGTGCTCGGCCGCGTCCTGGCGGGTCGAGGTATGGACGGCGCCGAAGCCGCCGCCTTCCTCTCCGGTGGTATGGAGCTGCTCGATCCCTTTGGGCTGGAGGGGATGGCGGACGCCGTCGTCACCCTCGGCGTCGCTGTCACCGAGGGCCGGCGCATCGCCGTCTACGGGGACTACGACGCGGACGGCGTGACCGCCTGCGCCATGCTGACCCGGGCGCTCCGGGCGGGCGGCGCCGACGTCCTCCCCTACATCCCCAACCGGATGACCGAGGGCTACGGGCTCCACGCCGCGGCCCTGGAGGAGCTGGCCGCCCAGGGGGTCCGCTGCGTGGTCACCGTCGACTGCGGCACCAGCTCGGTCGAGGTCGCCGCCAACCGGCCGGCGGGGATGGCCCTGGTGGTGACCGACCACCACCTGCCCCTCGCCCCCGACGGCGGCCCACCCCGGCTGGCGCCCGCCGACGCCCTGGTCAACCCCAAGCAGCCGGCTGACAGCTACGGCTTCGACGGGCTCGCCGGGGCGGGCGTGGCCTGGAAGCTGCTCTGCGCCCTGGAGTCCGAGGGGATCGTGCCCGCGGGCCAGGCCGACGCCTTCATCGGTCTCGCCGCGCTGGGGACGATCGCCGACATGATGCCGCTCCGCGGCGAGAACCGGATCATCGTCCGCCGCGGGCTGGGGCGAATCCTGGAGCTGCCGGGGCTTCGCGCCCTGGCCCAGGCCGCCGCCGTCTCCGCCCCACTCGTCGCCTCCGACATCGCCTTCGGGCTCGCCCCGAGGATCAATGCGGCCGGCCGGATGGAGGACGCCCGCCTGGCCCTCGACCTCTGCCTGAGCGACGACCCCGACGAGTGCGCCGGCCTGGCCCGCCACCTCGACCAGCAGAACCGGAGCCGCCAGGCGGCGGTCGCGGCGGCCCTGGCGGAGGCCGAGGAGCGGGTGGCCGAGCTCCCCGACGAGATCCCGGCGATCGTCATCGGCGACCCGGGCTGGCCGATGGGGATCGTCGGACTGGTGGCCGGACGGTTGATGGAGCGGTACTCGGTCCCCGCCTTCGTGGTCTGCCTCGACCCCGGCGAGGCCAAGGGGTCGGGCCGCTCGGTCTCCGGGGTTCACATCGTCCGGGCTCTCGACCACGCCGCCCCCACCCTGCTCCGCTACGGCGGCCACGCCGCGGCGGCCGGCTTCAGCCTGAGGGCGGAGGATTTCGGGCGCTTCCGCGACCTGATCTCGGAGGCGTGCGCCGAGCAGGCCGCCGGCCGGCCGCGCGAGCGCGTCTTCCACGTCGACAGCGAGATCGGGTGCGCGGACGCGACCCTCGACCTCTGCGCCCAGCTGCAGGGGGTGGAGCCGTGCGGGATCGGCAACCCCACCCCCCTGCTCGCCATCCGTGGCTGCGAGCTGGTCAGCACGCACACTTTCGGCAGCGAGGGGCAGCACCTGAAGGTGGCCCTCCGCGATGGCACCCGGGGGACGGTCGAGGCGATCGCCTTCAACAAGCCGGGGCTCGCCGACCATCTGCCGCGAGGGCGGCGCGTCGACGTCTGCTTTGTCCTGGAACGGGACAGCTGGCAGGGACAGGTCCGGGTCCGGGCCCGGTTGCGCGACCTGAGACCGGCACGAGCCGAGCGGCCGGCGGTGGTGGAGGAGACGCTGGGCGTCCCGGCCTGAGCAGTCCCTCAGCTCGCCTTGCGCTTGCTCCGGGAGGCCGACATCCGTGTGGCACGCTCGGGCAGCCAGTCCGACCGGCGGCGGCGCTCCCCGGGGTCCATGGACGGGGAGGTCACCAGGGTCTCGGGGACCCAGTCGGCGAGACGGCGGCGCGGGTGGTCCGGTCCCGAGGGACGGTCGGGGGCGACGAAGATGCGCATGTCCAGATCCTCACCGCTCGCGAGGATGTCCGCGGTGCGGCGCGGCACCCGCCCGCACGCGACGTGGCGACCGTGCACCTGCCCGTCCGCGTCCACGCCGGTCTGCTCGAAGCGGAACAGCTCCTGGATCTGGACCTCTCCCTGCTCCACGCCGTAGATCTCGGAGATGCTGAGGATGCGCCGGCTGCCGTCGCGCAGCCGGCCCTGCTGGACGATGAGGTCGATCGCAGAGCCGATCTGACCCCGGACGGCCGCCGTGGGAAGCTCGGTGCCGGCCATCAGGACCATGGTCTCCAGCCGGGAGATCGCCTCGCGCGGAGAGCTGGCGTGCAGGGTGGTCAGCGAGCCGTCGTGCCCGGTGGACATCGCCTGGAGCATGTCCAGAGCCTCACCCCCGCGGCACTCGCCGACGACCAGCCGGTCAGGGCGCATGCGCAGGGAGCTGATCACCAGGTCGCGCACCAGGATCTGGCCGCGCCCCTCGACGTTGGAGGGGCGTGTCTCCAGGCTCAGCACGTGGCGCTGCCGCAACCTCAGCTCGGCCGCGTCCTCGATGGTCACGATCCGCTCGTTCTCGGGGATGAAGCTGGAGATGACGTTCAGCGTGGTGGTCTTGCCGACGCCGGTCCCGCCGCTCACCAGGATGTTGAGCCGGGCCCGCACGCATGCGCGCAGGAAATCCATCATGTCGGCGGTGGCCGTGCCCTGCTCGACGAGGTCGCTGACCTCGAGGCCGGTGGTCATGAAGCGCCGGATGGTGAGCGTCGGGCCCTTCAGCGAGATCGGGGGGATGACGACGTGGATCCGGGACCCGTCCTCCAGTCGCGCGTCGACCATTGGCGAGCTCTCGTCGATGCGCCGGCCGACCCGGCTCACCATGCGGTCGATGACCTGCATCAGCTGGTCCGCGGTCTCGAACCGGTACGGGGTCAGCGAGAGGCGCCCGGCCCGCTCGATCCAGATCTCGTCCGGCCCGTTGACCATGACCTCGGTGATCGTGGGGTCGGCGAGCAGCCGCTCCAGGGGGCCGAAGCCGAGCAGCTCGTTGTGGATCCGCGTGACGGTGGCCATCCCCTCGTCGAGGTCGAGGGGCTGTCCGAGCGCGCAGGCAGTCTCGTTGACGAGCTCGGCCAGCCGCTCGCGCACTGCTTGGTCGTTGGTCTCCGACAGATAGGCGGTGTCGTCGACGAGGCGCGCGTGCACCTGCCGGCGCAGCAGCTGATAGCGGGTCTCGCCGGAGTCCTCATCGACCATCTCACGCTCGGTCTGCCGCGCGCCGAGAAGGCGGCTGCTCAGCTGCATCGCGCTGAGCGCGTTGAGGGGCTGATCGAGGGCCATCTGCGGGAGCGCAGTGGCCAGCACCTCCTGGCTGCCCCTGTCGGTCGTGTGCCAACGTGGCATTCGCTCTCCCTGCGGCTGACTCGTTCCCGAGTGAGAGTTGCCTCCCCCGCACCTCTCGATGGCCGACGTCGCGGACCCAACACGCGTCGTTAGACGCGCCTGATCGTATCACCTCGGACCCCAGCCCGCAATGACCCGACGAGGGAGTGTGGGTGCGTCAGCTGGCGCAGGTCGCACCTGCGTCTGGGACATTGCGATCAACCAGATAGGCGTTGACGGCGGTCTGGACGCAATCGCTGAACCCGTACGACGTGTGTCCGTAACCGTCCCGTGTCAGCAGCACCGATCCGGCGATCTGTTGCTGGAGGGCGACCGACCAGGCATAGGGCGTGGCCGGATCGTGCGTGGCTCCGACCAGGAGGATGGGGGGAGCGCCGGTCACGTCAAGCGCTGCCGGCGCCGGCCCGTGGTCCGGCCAGTAGGCGCAGGTGAGCACCGAGTAGACCTCGTCCTGGCCGAAGTGCGGTTCGTCTGCCTGCACCGAGCGAGCCAAGGCATCGTAATCGGCGAGGTTGTCGGGAACGCTGTGATCGGCACAGTTGACTGCGACGTTGGCCGGGGTGCTGTGGTCGTAGCCCAGGGGGCCCCTGCCGGTGTAGCTGTCCACCAGCGACTGGAGTGACGCGACCTCACCCCGGGCGGCCTCGGCGAGGGCGGCATAGAAGCTGCCCCAGGATCCCGGGTCGTACATGGCGGCGACCAGTCCGCCGACGACCATGCCCCGCCCCACCGTCCGTCCGCCCGCTGTCTCGACCGGACTGGCGGCGAGCCGCGCGAGCAGAGCGGTGATCGTCGCCCCGGGGTCCGACCCCAGCGGGCAGTCGGTCTCAGCCTGGCACTGGCTGACGAACTCGTCGTAGCTCGCCTCGAAGCTGGCCCCCTGCTGGATGGACTCCTCCATGAAGCTGAGAGCCGGGTCGATGTCGCCGTCCAGGACCATCGCCCGGACATGGGTGGGGAAGAGGCTCGCGTAGGTGGCTCCGAGCGCTGTCCCGTACGAGAACCCCAGGTAAGTCAGCTGCGGGTCCCCGAGCGCAGCCCGGAGCGCGTCCATGTCGCGGGCGGCGTTGACCGTGCCGACGTAGGGGAGCAGCCACCCGCTGTGGAGGCGGCAGGATGAGTCGAAGGCCAGCGTGCTCGCGACCATATCCGCCTCCGCGGTCGCGGAGCCTGCCACCAGGGGGTCCAGCCCCACGGCGTGGTCCAGGCCGTCGGTGCCCTCGCAGGTGACGGCGTCTGGTCCTGTCGTGCCCCGCGGGTCGAAGCCCACGATGTCGAAGCGCTGGTTGAGGGTGGCGAAGAGCGCATAGGCCTGGTCCACGAACTGGACCCCGGACTCCCCGGGCCCACCGGGGTTCACGAGCAGGGAGCCGATCCGCTCCGCCGGGTCCGTTGCCGGCACCACCACAACCGAGGTGGGGATGGTGCCCAGGGACGGGTCCGCGTAGTCGAGGGGCACCCAGAGGGTGTCGCAATGGGCTCCGGGGGGCGGGGTCTCGATGCAGGCGGCCGGCACCAGCCCGGGTGGGGTGCTGGACGGGCCCGAGCCCGCGCCGGGAGATGGCGCGGAGCCGGCGCCGGCCCCGGAGGCGAACGACGCCGGCCCTCCGGCGAGCAGGAGGAGGGCTGTGGCGCCGAGAGAGGCGAGCAACCGGCGGGGCTCCGTCCGCATCCCCGAACAGTATTCGTTGCGGGTGTCGGCTGGCGGCGCCGGCACGCGGTGTACGCTGCAGGGGCCGTGAGCGCAGCCCACACCCTCGGCGAGCTCCGCCGTGCCGAGTACCGCGTGCAGCCGATCAAGTCGGAGCTTCGCCGCAACCTGATCCGGAAGCTCCGCAGCGGGGAGCGGCTCTTCCCTGGGATCGTCGGCTATGGCGATTCCGTCATCCCCCAGGTGGAGCACGCCATCCTCGCCGGTCAGGACCTCGTCCTTCTCGGCGAGCGCGGTCAGGCCAAGTCGCGGCTGGTCCGTTCCCTCACCTCTCTGCTCGACGAGGCCGTGCCCGCCATCGCCGGCTGCGAGATCAATGACGACCCGTACGCGCCCATCTGCCGGCGCTGCCGCGACCTGGTGGCGGAGCGCGGGGAGGAGACGCCCATCACCTGGTTGGGAGCCGAGGACCGCTACGGGGAGAAGCTGGCCACCCCCGACACCTCCATCGCCGACCTCATCGGCGAGGTGGACCCGATCCGGGTGGCGGAGGGCCGTTACCTCTCCGACGAGCTGGTGATCCATTACGGGCTGGTGCCCCGTACCAACCGGGGCATCTTCGCCATCAACGAGCTGCCCGACCTCGCCGAGCGCATCCAGGTGGGGCTGCTCAACATCATGGAGGAGCGGGACGTCCAGATCCGCGGCTTCCGGATCCGGTTGCCGCTCGACGTCTTCGTGGTCGCCACCGCCAACCCCGAGGACTACACGAATCGCGGTCGCATCATCACCCCGCTCAAGGACCGCTTCGGCGCCCAGGTGCGCACCCACTACCCGCGCACCGTGGAGGACGAGATCGCGATCGCAGAGCAGGAGCACGTGGTTTTCGACGACACGCCTGTCCCGGTCCACGTGCCCCAGCACATGAAGGAGATCGCGGTCGAGATCACCCACCTGGCCCGGCGGCATCCCCAGATCAACCAGCGCAGCGGGGTCTCGGTCCGGGTCACCACCGCCAACTACGAGAGCCTGATCAGCAGCGCTCTCCGACGCGCCCTCATCACCGGGGAGAAGGAGGCCGTGGCGCGGGTCAGCGACCTGGCCGCGGTGACCGCATCCACTTCCGGCAAGGTCGAGCTGGACACGCTGGATGACAGCGACAACGGCCAGGTTCTAGACAAGATCGTCCGCAGCGCGTGCAGCAACGTCTTCCGCCGCCACTTCTCCGCCGCCGAGCTGGCCGACCTCGTCCAGCGTTTCGACCAGGGCGGCTTCACCGTCGAGGTCGGGCCCCTGATGACGGCGGAGTCCTATGGCCATGGCATCAGCGAGCTGCCCGGTCTCGATCTGGCACGCCAGAAGCTCGACGAGCCGGATACGCCGCAGTCGATGGCGGCGGTGCTGGAGTTCGTCCTCGAGGGCCTGCACCTCGGCAAGCGGCTCAACAAGACGGCTCTGGACAGCACCTCGGTCTACGGCGGCTGAGGCTGGGAGATGGCCGTGCCCCGGCATCGGTTCTCCGCCTGGGACGGCTCCCAGGACCCGCTCGGGCCGGATGTCGAGGCGCTCTTCGACCGCCTGAGCGAGGACGTCTTCCACGGCTGGGACTTCGAGCAGGCGCTCCGGCGGCTGCTGGAGCAGGGCTGGCGGGATCAGACGGGCCGCCGCCTCGCCGGCGTGGAACAGATGCTCGATAAGCTCGGCCGCCGGCGCCAGACCCAGCTGGAGCGCTTCAACCTGGATTCGCTCTTCGAGGACATGCGCGAGAAGCTCGACCGGGTGATCTCCCAGGAGCGGCGGGGCATCCAGGAGCGGCTGGACCAGGCTCCCGACGAGGGGCGCCGGGTTCTGGAGCGCGTCGCGGAGCAGCGGAGCCGTCAGCTCGATCAGCTCCCGGCCGAGCCCGGTGGCGCCATCCGGAGCCTCCGCGACTACGAGTTCATGGACAGCCGGGCGGAGGCCGCCTTCCAGCGCCTCCTCGAGGAGATCAGGCGCAACGTCGTGGACTCCTACTTCAAGGAGATGACCCAATCGATGCAGGCGATGACCGGGGAGGAGATGTCCGGGCTCCGCGAGATGGCCAGGGACCTGAACGCGCTGCTGCGCCGCAAGCTCGACGGTGCCTCCGAGCCCGAGCTGCAGCGCAGCTACGAGGCCTTTCTCCAGCGCTGGGGAGCGCTGTTCCCCAACGCACCCGCCGGCTTCGAGGAGTTCGTCGACCAGCTGATGCGCCAGATGGCGCGCATGGACTCGCTGCTCCAGTCCCTCTCCCCCGAGATGCGTGCGGAGATGGAGTCGGTCATCGGGTCCGTCTTCAACGATCCAGAGCTCCAGGGCACCCTCGCCGAACTGGCCGGGACCCTCGACCAGCTCTCACCCCGTTCCAGGCTGGGAAGCCGCTACCGCTTCTTCGGTGAGCAGGACGTCTCCCTCGAGGAGGCGATGGGGCTGATGGCCCGCCTCCAGTCGATCGAGGAGGCGGAATCCGACCTCCGGGGCGTGCTCCGCGGCGAGGGCATCGACGAGGAGGCGATGACTCGGCTCCGTCAGCTGCTCGGGGATGACGCCTCACGGAGCCTCAGCGAGATGCAGCGGTTGATGGAGGAGCTGGAGGGCCGCGGACTCGTCGAGCTCGGCCCGGAGGGGATGCGGCTCACCGCACGGGGGATGCGCAGGATCGGCCAGAAGGCGCTCGGAGACCTCTTCGGGCGGCTGCGCCGGGACCGTTTCGGAGAGCACGACCTCAACCGCCTCGGGCACGGCGGCGACCGGGGGGACGACAGCAAGAGCTACGAGTTCGGTGACCCCTTTGATCTCGATGTCCAGAGGACGGTGATGAACGCGCTCACCCGGGAGGCCGAGGGGGTGCGCCGGGGCCCCGAAGGCGCCGAGATAGCGAGGGGCAACCGCGACGCCGACCGGCGCGGGGGCGCTCGAGGGGTGCCGCGTCTCGACCCCGAGGACTTCGCCATCCACCAGACCGAGTCGCTCACCCGCGTCGCCACCGTGCTGATGCTCGACCTGAGCCGCTCGATGCCGCTCCGCGGTTACTTCTACGCCGCCAAGAAGATGGCTCTGGCCCTCGATTCGCTGATCCGGAGCCAGTACCCGCGCGACGCGCTCACGGTTGTGGGGTTCAGCGACCTGGCCCGAGAGGTCCCCCCCAGCGCCCTCCCTCAGCTAACGGTCAACGAGTACGTCTATGGGACCAACTTCCAGCACGCCCTGATGCTGGCGCGGCGCATTCTCGGCCGGAGCCACGCCGAGAACAAACAGGTGATCATCGTGAGCGACGGCGAGCCCACCGCTCACATGGAGGACGGGCGTCCCGTCTTCTCCTATCCGCCACTCCCCGAGACCTTGGTCAAGACACTGGTCGAGGTGCGCCGCTGCACCCTGGAGCGGATCGTCATCAACACCTTCATGCTGGAATCGAACCGCCAGCTGGTGCGGTTCGTCGACCAGATGACCCGGCTCAACCGCGGCCGTGCGTTCTTCGTCAGCCCCGACAGCCTCGGCGACTACGTGCTTGTGGACTACGTCAGATCGCGGCCCCGGGCGGCCGCGTGAGCCGGGAGGCTCCCGACTTGACGCCGGGCCTCGTGGTAAGGTACCTTGACAAGCCATGAGCCTGAGCCCGGCCCCGCCAAGCCCTCCCGCGCCGCCTGACCTCCCCCTGCCGCCCGAGCCTCCTCCCATGCCACCGCTGCCCGCCGCCGCCGCGGCGATATCGATCGCGGCCCGCACCGTCGACGCGGTCAAGGTGTACGGCCGCGGCGACACGGCGGTCCGGGCACTGGACGGGATCACCGCCGACTTCACCGCCCACCAGTTCACCGCGATCATGGGTGCCTCGGGATCGGGCAAGTCGACCCTCCTCCACTGCCTCGCCGGGCTCGACCGGCTCACCGCGGGTCAGACCTTCATCGGCGGGTACGAGCTGGGCCAGCTGAACGACCGCCAGCTCACCCTGCTCCGACGGGAGAAGGTCGGGTTCATCTTCCAGTCGCTCAACCTGGTGCCCACCCTCAACGCGCTGGACAACATCCTTCTGCCCCTGACCATCGCGGGTCGCAAACCGGACCCGGGCGTGGTGGACGGGGTGGTGCAGATCACCGGTATCGGGGACCGGCTCCGGCACCGGCCGAGTGAGCTCTCCGGGGGTCAGCAGCAGCGTGTCGCCGCCGCCCGAGCGCTGGTGAGCCGCCCCGAGATCATCTTTGCGGACGAGCCCACGGGAAACCTGGACTCCAAGGCCAGCGGCGAGCTGCTCGGCTTCCTGCGCAAGGCCGTCGACGACCTCGGACAGACCATCGTGATGGTCACCCACGATGCCTTCGCCGCCTCCCACACCGACCGGGTGGTCTTCCTGGCTGACGGCCGCGCGGTGCAGGAGATGCGGTCCCCCACCACGGACTCGGTCCTGGCGGTCGTGCGCCACCTGGGCGAATGACGCCGGTACCGGCGCCCGGAGCCGCGATCTGATGTTCAAGGTCAGCCTGCGCAGCCTCCTCAGCCACAAGCTGCGGCTCGTCCTGACCGCGATCTCCATCATCCTGGGCGTCACCTTCGTCTCCGGCACCCTGGTCCTCACCGACACCATCCGGAACACCTTCGAGGGCGTGCTGAGCAACGTCGACAAGGGTGTCGCCGTGCAGGTGAAGGGCCCGGCACCGGCCACCGCGGCCGGCCGCCTTTCGGGCGCGTCGCTGCCGCTTCCCGAGTCCGTCCTCGCCCAGGTGCGGAAGGTGTCCGGGGTGGCGGATGCCGTGGGCACGGTCGAACGCTCGGGGGTCTCCCTGCTCAGCAACGGGCAGGTGGTCGGCGGCACCGACCAGCGGACGTTGCTCGGACTCAACTGGGTCTCCGACCCCCAGCTCACCACCTTTGAGCTCACCTCCGGGACCGCTCCCCGAACCGCCGACGACGTGGTCATCAACGCCCGCACCGCAACCGACGGCCACCTGGTGGTCGGCCAGCAGATCCAGGTGAGCTTCGAGGCCTCCGCCGCCCAGACCTTCGTGATCAGCGGCATCGCCACCTTCGGCGGCCAGAACAGCATCGCCAGCGAGGGCTTTGCCCTCTTCACTCTGCCCACCGCTGAGAGCCTTCTCGAGGCCAACAGCACCTTCGATGTCATCGACGTCAGCGCCCAGTCCGGGGTCACCGACCTCCAGCTCCGCGACCGGGTGGCCGCCGCCCTGAGCGGGAGCTCGGTCCAGGTCCAGACCGGGGCGCAGGCGGCCTCTCAGACCGAGCAGAACGCGGTCACCGAGATCAACCTGTTCATCGGCACCCCGCTGCTGGTGTTCGCCTTCATCGCCGTCTTCGTCGGAAGCTTCCTGATCGCCAACACCTTCAGCATCCTGGTGGCCCAACGTACCCAAGAGCTGGCCCTGCTGCGCGCCCTGGGTGCCACCCGGGGCCAGGTCTTCACCGAGGTCATCACCGAGGCAACGCTGACCGGCATCTTCGCCTCCGTGGTCGGCTTCCTCGTCGGCATCGTGGTCGCCGATGGGCTGATCCACATCTTCAGCTCGTCCGCCAAGCTGAGCGTCCAGCTCAACGCCCTGATCGTGTCTCTCCTCGTCGGCACCATCATCACCGTGATCGCCGCGGTGGCGCCGGCGCGGCGGGCTACCCGGATCGCCCCCGTGGCCGCCCTGCGCCAGGCTGAGCCCGAGATCCAGGGGCTGCCGCGGACCCGGATCGGCGCGGGCCTCGTGCTCTTCCTTGGCGGGACGGCGGGACTCCTGCAGAGCCTTTTCACAGCGAGTGCCGCCGCCGGCCCCAACCTCGAGGTGCTGGGGCTGTCGGTGCTGGCCATCTTCCTGGGAACGGCCCTGCTCGCGCCCATCCTGGTCCGCCCGGTGGCCACTGTCCTGGGGTGGCCGGCCCGGCTGAGGGGTGCGCCCGGCCGGCTGGCCGGGGAGAACGCCCGTCGCAACCCGCGCCGCACCGCGCTGACCTCGGCTGCGCTGATGATCGGCCTCGCCCTGGTCACGGCGGTGGCGGTCATCACCGCCTCCTTGGAGGCGAGCATCAACCAGTCGATCGATGGCACGGTCCGTGCCCAGCTGGTAGTGCTCGACGAGGGGAGCGGCGGCTTTAGCCCGGAGGTCGCCACCACGCTGCGCCAGGACCCGAAGCTCGCCGACATCTCCGAGATCAGGGGCACCGATGTTCTGGTTGGCGACATCGCGACCGGTGTCACCGGCTTCGACACCGGCAACATCGGGCGGGTCCTGACCTTCAGCATGACCGCGGGCTCCGCCGCGAGCATCGCCACCACCACCAACACCACCATCGTGGACTCCACAGAGGCGGCGAGCGAGAACATCCACGTCGGCGGCACGGTCACCATGACATTCGCCAACGGGGACAAGGTGAACATGAGCGTCGGCGGTATCTACACGCCGGACGCGCTCATTAGCGGCTTCCTGGTCTCCCTCGACACCTTGAATCCCCACCTCACCACGGCGCGCGACGCGGACATCGCTCTGAACCCGGCGCCGGGTGTCTCACTCCCCACCGCGCAAGCCTCCCTGCTCAACGACCTGAGGGCGTATCCGCAGCTGAGCGGCCTCACCCGGACGCAGTACAAGAATCTGATCTCGGCGGGGCTCAACACCTTCCTCAACCTGATCTACGTCCTGCTCGGGCTGGCGATCTTCATCGCCGTCGTCGGCATCGTCAACACCCTTGCGCTGAGCGTCCTGGAGCGGACCCGGGAACTGGGGCTGCTCCGGGCCGTGGGGATGACCCGCGGCCAGACCCGGGAGATGGTGGCCTGGGAGTCCGTCATCATCGCCCTGCTCGGCGCCGTCCTCGGCTTGGCGGTCGGCTCTGGGCTGGGCATCGCCCTGGTCAGCGCGCTCCACAGCGACGGGATCAGCCAGACCGCCGTTCCGGGCAACAACCTGATCCTCTACGCGGTGGCCGCCGGCCTCTTCGGCATCGTCGCCGCCATCTTCCCGGCGATCCGCGCGTCGCGGGTCGACATCCTCCGCGCCGTCACCACCGAGTAGCGGGCGGACTGCGGCAGACTCTCCCCATGTCCGACCCGGCCGATCGCCAGGCGTTTGCCGAGCGCATCCGGCTCCAGCTGCAATCGCGCTACCGCGGGGTCGAGGTCGTGATCGACGAGGCGGCCTTCGCCCTGCGCCTCAGAGGGTCCGGCGTAGACGTCCCCCTTCCGCTCGGGACGCTCCACCACGCCTGCGAGCGCGCGCCCGAGCGTGCCGGGACCCTCATCGCGGACTACGTTCGGCGGGCGGAGCGCCAGCTCAGCCCGAGGGCCCCTGTGGACGTGAGCCCGAGCCGGCTCCTCTGGTGCGTCCGCGGAGTCCGCTACCTCGACGGCCTGAGCCGGGCGGCCGAGCTGACCACCCGGCCCCTCGGCGCGCAGATGGTCGCGTTCATCGCCGAGACCATGCCGGGCTCGCTGATGCGCGGGGTGCCGGCCGCCGACCTCGCCGCCGCCGGGCTGGACGATGCCGCCGCTCGCGCCCACGCCGACGCCAACACGCGGGCTCGTTTCTCCTCGCTCCCGGAGCGGATTCGCGGCGCGGAGCGGATTCCCGCCGACGGCTGGAGGCTCGGCAGCGACATCCTCTTCCAGGGGAGCGTCCTCCTGGTCGCCGAGGTCCTGGCCGCGTTCGCCGAGCGGTCCGGGGGGGACGTGCTGCTGGCGCTGCCCGACCGCTCCGAGGTGCTCGCCGTCCCTGCCGGGCTGCCCAGCGCGGACCGATTCCGGATGCGCGTGGTGCGAGCCTGGCGGGAGGCGATGAACCCGGTCTCCCGCGGCATCCTGGTCACCGATGGCGCCTCCCTCCGCGAGCTGGAGGCGGCGCCCCGCAAGGACGGCTTCGAGCTGCTCGGCTGGCTGCGCCGCTGACGGGAGGACGGGTCAGTCGCCGGCGGGGCGGTTGCCGTGGGAGGAGGTCGGGAGCGCGGCCACCGGACGTGCCGCCAGCCGCCGCCGGTCCTGCTCTCGCTGTGCCGCCAGGGTGGAGGCGGCGGCGAGCGCGGCCGCTCCGATCAGGGTGATGCCCACACCCGCGGCCGTTCTCCAGGGGGAGCGGGAGACGCCGGGAACCGGCAGCGAGGGCCCCTCGCCCAGCCAGACCGTGATCGCCGTCTGGTCCGCCGACTCGTCGCCACGCCGGGCGCTCGTCCTTTCCACCCGCACCGCGGCGGGGGCCAGGGGGTGGCGACCGACTCGCGACAGCCCTGCGCTCTTGACGACGGCCTTGACCAGCGGTGACGAGACAGCGCGCACCTGGTCCAACGTTGCCATGGCTCGACAGGATACCGTTCGGGCATGAGTGGCGACGAGGCGGTGCGGGAGACCGCCGCGCCCCCCGAGCTCCCCGACCACCAGGGGAGCGCCTACAGCGCCCGGATCGAGGCCGCCTTTCTCGGTGCCCTGGCCGGTGAGCGAGCTGCTCAGGCGCCCGCTGCGGCGGGCGACCTCCTCGAGGTCGCCGATTCGATCGCCAGCGTGGGCGGCTTCGACGCCGACGATCTCCGCCGCAGGGGCCTCGCCGGCTCCTCCCAGGCGGGGCCCGCCGGCCTGCTGCTCCGGGCGGTCCCCTTTGGCCTGCTGGCACCCCTCGACCGCCCCCGGGTGCGCCGGGACGCCTACCGCGTGGCCGCCCTCGCCGGGGCCGACGAGGGGACGGCGGTCGCCGCCATCGCTGCCGCGCTGCTCATCGCGGACCTGACCCGCTTCGATCTCGCCACCTCCGTGGTGCGGGTGTACCAGTCCCTCCTCGAGGACGCCCCCTTCGCCCTCCTCGAGCGCCTCCGCATCGGCGGCGACCTTCCTGCTGCGGAGGGCGACGACGATCCGGGTGCAGCCCTTCATCTGGCGATCACCGCCGTGTTCGGTGCCGATCAGATCGAGGCCGCCATCCAGTGCGCTGCGGGGACGGGCCGGCGGGCCGCCGTCAGCCTGGCCGGGGCACTCGCCGGCGCCCATCTCGGCGCCGCCGGTCTCGACGTGGGGTGGCGGGCCGGAGTTCCCCACGCCCACCGCGCCGTCACCCTGGCAGCGGCGGTGGCGGCCCGCGTGGCCGCGCTGGAGGAGGCGTCGGGAACCCCGGTTTCGTTCGCGGGGGACGCGGGACCGGCCTGACAGGTTAGAGTCCTGGCCTCGTGGCAGACCTGACTCTCACCGCCGTCACCCGTTCCGAGCGTGGACGCCATGTCCAGGCCGTGCGCCGCCACGGCCAGGTACCGGCGGTCCTGTACGGTCACGACCTGCCATCCCAGGCGATCTGCGCCGACACGGCTGAGATCGTCCGGGTGTGGCACCGTGCCGGACGCACCCATCTCATCGATCTCAGCGTCGATGGTGCCCGAGCCCGCAAGGTGCTCTTCCACGACTTCCAGATCGACCCCCGCACGGCGCGGCCGCTGCACGCCGACTTCTTCGCGGTCAACTTGCGCGAGCGGCTGGCTGTCGACGTTCCGATCCGCACGGTGGGCGAGGCTCCGGCGGTGACCGAGCTCAAGCTGGGAACCCTGCAGCAGGTCCTCGCCACCCTGCGTGTCGAGGCGCTGCCCGGCAACCTGCCCGATCACCTGGCCGTGGACGTCAGCGGGCTGACCGAGGTGGACGCCGCCGTGCGCGTCCGGGACGTCGTGCTTCCCGAGGGCGTGACCCTGGCCGGCCACCTCGACCCCGAAGACGTGGTGGTAAAGGTGGCTCCGGTGCGGGCGGCCACGACCGAGGAGACCGCTGCCGAGGCCGCCGAGGCCGAGCCGGCCGTCGCCGAGCCGGAGACGCCCGAGGCCGACTGACCGCGGCTGGTCGCGACCCGGCCACGGCCGGTCACGCATCTGCAGCCTCCGCAACAACATGGCGGGCAGGCCCCATGGGGCTTCACGGTGTCAAAACGCGTGAGTCGCCACGTACACGTCACAGCTACCATCTGACGTGCCGGGGCGCCTCAGGCGGGGAGCATGAGAGTTCCGGCGCGACGCCCCTTGGGGGGGGTGCCGGGGGTCAGTCAGACCCAGAGTGGGGGGTGGCGCGACCCGCAGGGCGTGCCACCCCGGGTCACTCTTCCACCCGACACGAGACGTCTCCCATCGCGGACGCCGGCCGTCCCGTCATCGCCCCGGCGGGTCAGGCTCTCCCTTTGGCAGCGCTGGCGGCGCTCCCGGCGGAGTCGCCCCAGATCCGCGACAGCAGCTCGCCGCTCATCGCGTCGGGGTCGTGGGCGCGGTAGTCGACCCAGAAGCTGACCGCGACCACCCGCCGCCCATCCGGCTCCACCCGTGGCTGGACACTCGGCGGCGGATCGCTCGCGATGCCGGGGACCGCCGCCAGTGCGCCGTCTGCCGCCTTCATCAGTCGCGGCAGATCGGTCCCGGGTTCGACCGGGAGGGTGACGCTGTACCGCCGCTGGTCATACGCGGTCGAGTTGAGGATCACGCTCGTGAAGACGGTGAGGTTGGGCATCACCGCGAGACGCCCATCCCCGGTCCGGAGCGCCGTGGTCCGTAGCGCGATGGTCTGCACCACCCCCTCGCAGTCGCCGATGGCGACGTGGTCGCCGATCCGGAACGGCTTCTCCAGGAGGATGAAGATCCCGGCCAGGATGTTGCGGAGCAGGTCCTGGAAGGCGAGGCCGATGGCCAGGGTGAAGACGCCGCCGAAGGTCAGCACCCAGAGGACGTCCACGCCGCCCGCCACCAGCCCGCCGGCGGCCGCGAAGACCCAGGTGAGGATGGTCATGACATTGCGGGTCAGGGCGTGGATCTGCGGATCCGCCCTGCGCTCGGCCGCGGCCACCAGCAGCCGGCGCAGCACCTGCCCCGCGATCAGGACCAGCAGGAAGACGAGGATCCCGTCGAGCACGTCCTGGAGCAGCGGCCCGAGGGCGTTGCCGGCGCCGACGCGGTCCTGGATCTGCTGGCAGACCCACAGCAGCGGGTTGTTCAGCTGGCAGGAGGGGGCGGCGACCGGCGACGCCCCCGCCGTCGAGGTCGTCGCCGCCGTCGTCGCAAGGAGGAAGTGCATCAGGCTGGCATCCTACGCGGGCGGTGCCGGGCCGAGGGCACCCGGGCGTCGAGGGGTCCCCCGGTCGCGGCCGGGATGACTGGCGTCCGTGGAACTGGCGCGGCGTGCCCGACCTCTGACGTCGTACGGTTGCGGGGATGCCGGGATTGGTCGCCGTCGCCGCGCTGATCGTCGTGATCCTCGCCGTCTGGGCGGGGTTGCTGGTGGGCCACCATCTCCTCACCTGGCTCCTCATCGGGCTCATCTCGGGGGCGCTGGCGGGACGCCTGGTACGCGGCAGCGGGCTCGGCTGCCTGATGGACATCATCGTCGGCCTGGCCGGGGCGGTGATCGGGGGATTGATCGTCCATCAGGTCGATCCCACACTGATCTCCGGTGCTGGTCTCCTCGGCCTCATCGAGGACGTCGTCGTCGCCTTCGTCGGGGCCGTCATCCTCCTCTGCGCCGTCCTCCTCGTCTCCCCGCGGAAGCGCCGCCGTGCGGGCGCGGGACGCAAGAACCTCACCAGCCGGTGATCGGGCCCCCGCCGGGCTCCGCCGGCAGCCCGGGCCCGGGAGGCCTCGCCCAGCGGATCCTGCTGGTCCGCCATGGCGAGACGGAGTGGAGCCGGGCCGGCCGCCACACCGGGCGGACGGACCTTCCTCTCGATCGAGAGGGTGAGGCCCAGGCCCGCCTGCTCGGCCCGCGCCTGGCGGCGTGGAAGTTCGCCGAGGTCCTCTACAGCCCCCTCCAGCGGGCTCGCCGCACCTGCGAGCTGGCCGGTCTGATGGCAGGGGCACGCCCCGACCCCGACATGCAGGAGTGGGCCTACGGGGCCTACGAGGGCCGCACCGCCGACGAGATCCGTGCCGAACGGCCGGGCTGGGTGATCTGGAAGGACGGGGTGGTCGGCGGGGAGACGCTCGCCGACGTGGGACACCGGGCCGACTCTGTGATCGAGCGGGTCCGCGGGGTGGCGGGGGATGTCGCCCTCTTTGCCCACGGGCACTTCCTGCGCATCTTGACGGCGCGCTGGTGCGCCCTCCCCGCTCTCACCGCGGAGTCCCTGGCGCTCTCCCCGGCGGCGGTCTCCGTCCTCGGGTACGAGCGGGAGCACCCCGCCATCTGGCTCTGGAACGACACCTCCCACCTCACTGGCGGGAAGCCCTGAAGCTCCGTTCGCAGTCGATGTCGAGGGTGGCCAGCAGCTCGCCCACGAAGTAGACGGGCCCCAGCGCGAGCACCCGCGGGCCGAGGCTGTCGAGGTCCACCTCTTCGAGGCGCATCACCGCGCCGCGACCGGGGTCTCCGGTCGAACGCCCGCCCAGAACCCGGACCACCGCCTGGCCGTCGAGAGCGGCGAGGAGCGGATCTGCATCCCGGTGGTGAGGGATGAAGGTGAGCACCGCGGTGGGTGGACCAACCGCCGCCGTGGCGTGCGCGATCGCTGCGGTGATGGCGGCCGGGTTGGTGGCGCAGTCGATCACCCATTCCTGGTCGCCGAGCCGGTGGTGGCTCAGCCGGCCGGGAAGGCTGACGCTCCGCAGCGCTGCGTCCAGCGCCGCGGGCCCCGGCGCCGCCCGGCCTGCCAGCTGGAGCAGGCGCAGGGCCGCGACCACCCCAAGGCGGCCATTGAGGCCGCCGAACCCGGGAGCCGGTTCCGGCCCGGGCCGGTCACCGCTGCCCACCACCCAGTGAAGCTCGCACCCGTGGCGGCGCGCGGCGAGCCGCACCGCCATCCCCGCTCCGGGGTCCTTCTGGGCCGCCGCCACGACGTCGCGGGTCGCCGCGGTGATGACGCCCGTCTTCTCTGCAGCGATCTCGGCCGCGGTGTCACCCAGGACCCCGATGTGCTCGGCGAGGATGGGGGTCACCACCACCACACCGGGCGCGAGCAGCGAGACCTCGTCCGAGGCCCCGCCCATCCCCGCCTCGAGCACCACCGCCTCGCAGCCGCGGTCGGCGAAGTGGCGCAGCGCGCTGAGGGTGAAGAGGCCACTCGGCGAGAGGTAGCCGTCGTCGGGGAGCAGGTCCGACACCCGGGCGAGGGTGGCGGCCACCTCGCCAACCAAAGCATCGTAGTCGCGGGGGGGGACAGCCAGCCCGTCGACCCGTATCCGCTCCCGGTTGCTGCGCAGCCCCGGGCTGGTTAGGGTCCCGACCCGCAGGCCCGCGGCGGCGAGCGCCGCCGAGGCGAAGGTGGCCGCGGTGCCCTTTCCCTTGGAGCCGACCACGGTGACGACCCGCTCCGGGTGGGCGCTCCAGGCGTCGAGGGCGACACCCAGATGCGGCGCGAGCGCGCGGGCTCGGCGCAGGCTACGTCGCTGCCCTCCGCCTCGGCCTGCGACTCGCTCCGCGAAGAAGGCCTGGTCTGTCTCGATCCGCTCGCGTCGCATCGCGGCTCGACCGTACACGGAACGGCCCCCCGGCCCCCCTCCCGGCTCACCGAGTTGCCACCGGCGGTCTCCACCGCCTTCCCGGTATCATCGCCCGGGTTGAGGCCCGCCTGGCGGGGAGCGGGCCGGCCTCAGTCGAGGGGCACCTTCAGGTGGTCCCGCGTCACTGCTTCCGGGGACCGAGCCCGCCGGCTGTCCCCGAGACGGAGGTCCTACCGACCATGAGCCTGGACCGCTCCCCCGAGGCCGCGCCGCGTCTTCGTGGCTCGCGCCGGCGTCGTGCCTCGCGCCGGCACCCCCGCGTCCCACGGGTACGCACCATCCTTCTCGTCCTGCTCGGCTTCATCCTCTCGGGGGTGGGCGGCGCGCTCAACTTCTTCTGGCCGACGATCACCGCGGCGGTTGGCGCCACCGGTCACACCATCCAGGCCCCGACGCCCACCTCGCTTCCCGGAAGCCCCACCGCCGCCCCGTCGGTCGCGGCCGGGTCCCAGGCCCCGTTCACCGTCCTGCTCATGGGCTCCGACAACGACGGCAAGTTCACCACCTCCTCGGGCACGCCCTACTTCTGCTGCGCCCAGTCCCTGATCCTGGTCCGGGTGAACCCCGCGGCGGGCAGCGTCACCATGCTCTCCATCCCGCGCGACCTCTGGGTCCCGATCTACTCGGCGAAGGGGGAGGAGCGGAGCGACGGCAAGGTCTCTGAGGCGTTCGGCGATGCCGGCGACGGCACCAGCGGGGCGGACGCTCAGATCGCCACGATCGAGCAGGACTTCCAGGTCACCATCGACCACTATGTCTGGATCGGCCTGCAGGGACTGATCAACCTCATCGATGAGGTGGGGGGCATCGACATCGTGGCGAGCCACCCCGTGATGGATGACAACTACCCATACGACGTGGCGGGCAGCACCAACCCCTACGCCGCGGACCGGGTGGCAGTGCTTCCCGGCGCGCAGCACATGGACGGTCTGGGGGCGCTCGAGTACGTGCGCTCGCGCCACGACGACATTTCCGAGGATATCGGCCGCAACGTGCGCCAGCAGCAGGTGCTCGTCGCCCTGCGCCAGAAGCTCTCCCAGCTCAGTCTCGGCGACATCAACAACCTCGCCTCCGCGCTGAGCGGCGAGGTGCTCACCGACGTCCCGCTCACCCAATTCTCCCTGCTCCTCGGGATCAGCAAGGACGTCGGATCGGGGAGCATCCAGCACGTCTACCTGACCCAGTACAGCGACGGGACCGAGGATGGCCAGGACGTCCTGGAGCCGGACATGAGTGCCATCCTGGCGGTGGTCCACCAGTACTTCCCGTCGTCATGAGCCGCTCTCGCAGGTTGCTCACCTGGATCGTGCTGCTCGTTCTGATGGTGGCGTTCGGTGCTGGCGTCAACCGTTACCTGGCGAGCGGCAGCACCGTCGCGTTCGCCCCGGCCGAGAAGCCGACCCAGACCGCCGTCAAGCTCTCGCTGCCGGGGACGGTCTACTTCGCCGACGGCGGGGGTCTCTTTGCCCTGACGGGGGCCCACATCACGCAGCTCCAGGCCGAGGGCCAGGGCTGGACCCAGCCCGTGCTCATCCCGGGTGGGGCGGGGCTGCTCGCGGTCAAGGTGACCGCCAACTACTACTCCGATCTCTACGAGCTCGACCTGAGCGGCAAGGTCGAGGCTCAGCTCAGCCACGACTCGGGGAAGGTCACCGCCACCCAGCCGGGGGCCGACGACTGGATCTACTACCCGGCGGTCGGGCCCGGCAACACCCTCTACTTCAGCTACGACTGGCCCAAGGGAAATGTCGACGACCTGGCGCAATGCTGCTACCAGGTGGACCTCTCGATCTGGAAGACGACGCTCGGCACCGACATCGACCGCACCGCCGTGGAGCACAGTGACGGCATCACCCAGGAGAGCTGGGCCAACTACTACACGGGCGGTGACGTCAGCCCGCTGCCGCTGGCGAGTGGCGGCCTCATCTACGTCGACTACGAGGCCGCCAACGACAACAGCGAGGTGAGCACTCCGGTCCCCGGCGCGGACCCGGGCGACGAGGTCAGCCAGATCCGCATGGACCCCACGCCCAATGCCAACGGTACGGGCCATGGCACCCCGCTCACCCAGCCGGGTGACGACTGCGCTCAGCCCGCTCTCAACCCCGACGAGACCGAGATCGCCATGATCTGCACACCCGTCGTGAACGGGGCGCCGAGCAGCAGCGAGTCCGACCTGGTGGTGGCGAGCTTCGACGCCGCGACCGGCACCCTGGGGCCCCTCAACCGCATCGCCACCGGCACCATGGCGGCGTCGCCCACGTGGTCGCCGGACGGTACCGACCTGGTCTACCTCGCCCCCGAGGCGGGGGATGGCTACTTCGAGCTCTGGTACGTCAAGGACGCCACGACGTTGCCGGCGCTGCAGGCGAGGCAGGTCACGAGCGACCTCGACCTCGACGGCTCCGCGCCGGTCTGGACGCCCTGACCTCGAGACACCGGTGCCTTCCCGAGAAGGAGGTCTGAGGTGCTCGTCGACCGCTGCAAAAGGAGAGGCCCGACCCCCGAGGGGACGGGCCTCAGCGAAGGAGAAGGCGCCAACCGGATTCAAGATGTAGTGGGTCTTACCGGCGGCTGACCCCATATGTTGATGATTCGTCAGGGGTGTGTCAAGCCTCGGTGGGGTACCGGACTCGCCCGGTGGGCGAGTCCCCTACCCCGACAGCCCGCCGGGTCGCGGCCGCCCCCCCCGGGGCCCCGTGACGGCGCGGAGCAGCGTCCGCAGCCACGGGGGCGGGAGGGTGGCCGCGGCCGCCCCCCTCCGCGCCGCGGCGCCCGCAGGACGGCGCGCGACCGCGATCGCGGGCAGAGCCGTCGTGGCCACCAGCACCGCTGTGGATGCGGCTGCGCGCGGGACGACCACCCCCTGCAGCTCCACGGTGGCGTGGGTGGAGATGATCGCGGTGAGCTCAGCCCCGCTCATCGTCTCCACCTCCAGCAGCCGCGCCGCCAGGGCGTCGAGCAGGTCCCTGCGCGCCGCGAGGATCGCCCGGGCCCGGCCCAGCGCCTCGTCGAGGAGCCGGTCGACCTCGTCGTCGACCCGGCGGCCCAATTCATCCGAATGGGTGCGGGCCAGCCCCATCTCGCCGGCCTCGACCACGCGGACACCGAGTCCCGACATCCCCAGCTCGGTGACCATCTGGCGGGCCAGCTGGGTCGCCTTGAGAAGGTCGTCCGCGCCCCCGGTCGTGATGTCCTCCCGACCGAGGACGAGCTCCTCCGCGACCCGTCCCCCGAGCAGGCCGGCGAGGCGGTTGCGGAGCTGCGACTTGGAGCCGAGCGCCCGGTCGCCCTCGGGCACGGTCAGGGTCCAGCCCAGCGAGCGCCCCCGGCCGACGATGCTCACCCGGCGGACCGGGTCGGTCCCGGGCAGGGAGGTGAGGACCAGGGCGTGCCCCATCTCGTGGTAGGCGATGGTGCGCCGCTCGTCCAGGCTGAGCAGGCGGCCCCGCCGCTCCGGCCCGGAGAGCACCCGGTCGACGGCCGCCTCCAACTGCGCCATGCTGATCACCGACAGCTGCTCGCGGGCGGAGAGGAGCGCCCCCTCGTTGATCAGGTTGGCCAGGTCGGCCCCGGTGAAGCCCGGCGTCCGTCGGGCAAGGAGCGAGAGGTCGGCGTCTGCCGCGAGCGGCTTGCAGCGGGCGTGGACGGCGAGGATCGCCTCGCGACCGGCGACGTCCGGCGGGTCGACCGTCACCTGACGGTCGAATCTCCCGGGTCGGAGCAGCGCCTCGTCGAGCACGTCGGCGCGGTTGGTGGCACCGATGACGACGATCCGCGCCCCCTGGTCAAAGCCGTCCAGCTCGACCAGCAGCTGGTTGAGCGTCTGCTCGCGCTCCTCGTGGCCGAGGTTGACCCCGGCGCCACCCCGGCGCCGGCCCACAGCGTCGATCTCGTCCACGAAGACGATGCACGGGGCGGACTTCCTCGCCTTCTTGAAGAGGTCGCGCACCCGCGCCGCGCCGACCCCCACGAACATCTCCACGAACTCCG
>Ga0224557_1001447_pt1 | contig 22854 bp, 38 predicted proteins | sample 714S31014metaG_FD_180677 | JGI IMG/M metagenome (GOLD analysis project Ga0224557, IMG submission 180677) | Peat soil microbial communities from Stordalen Mire, Sweden - 717 S3 10-14 | ecosystem: Environmental > Terrestrial > Soil > Wetlands > Peat | place: Sweden: Norrbotten County, Stordalen... | reverse complement strand
CCCCACCACCGCCTGAAGCCACCTGGGAAGTGCCCTTGTACCCGTACACCCTCACCGTCATTTTCTGCGACGTGCCTGTGAATACCGTGGGGTTGATTCTGATCCAGGGGTAATAGTCGCAGCATGCCAAGATGTTGCCTTGATCCGTGCCCGTGGCCGGATTCGCGCTTGTCACCGGCGAAGTATCGCCCGTCAAAGCAGTGAACCCCGTGGTGGGCGGAATCCCCGTTCCCGGATCCGGCGCGCCTTCGATTTGAACCGATACGCCAGACGCCCCTGTAGTCCAGTAGGAGACAATCCAGGAGGTGCAAGCGGGCCCCGTGGTGGTGGTGGGCTTGTTGCTGAATGCAGGAGCCTGGGGTGTCGCTGCGGTGAAACTGAGAGTAAACTGGCAGTCAGGGTTGACCTGTGCCCAGGTAAAGCCGGCCGCCAGGAAAAGCAAAATGCAAAGTCGTTTGGTGTGCATGTCGAAAGGATAACGCCTTTATGAGCCCATCGACCACCGTCCTTTGCGAGTTGACCGGCAAGGCCCCGGACGATCGGGAGTGGCTTTGCGAGTGCCAAACGTGCCGGCATTGGCGATCTAAGCAGCCGACCGGCATACTGGCCGCCGCCCGGTTTACACTGATCGAAGCGGCCCGCGCATATGTGCAAGCGCACAGCATTAAGACTGGAAACACTCTCTGGCTTGATGACGAAGACCCAGCAGCGGAAATCGTTCTGCCCACCTCACGCGCACCCGGAGACCATGTGGGACTGTTGGTAGTGCATTCAGGAGACAGAAACAATGTGGCGAGTTGAGTACTTCTGCCCGCGGCAGGGGATGTTCTGGCAAGGAAAAGGAGCGCGCCCCGACCAGCAGTCCGCGATCATGCTGGCCAACATCCTGAAGCCGCCGAACGGAAGTGCGCGCGTGATTGACCCGTGGGGAAATGTGGTCTACCAAATCTGAACGCACAAAAAAAGACCGCCGCTCATCGTAAGCGACGGCCCTTGCAGTTCGGAGGAGAAGTCCCCTATGTCAATTCAGAGCATACGCCCCGATTGCCCCAAGATCAAGCTATTTCGTTACGGTTGCGGCTGGAGTGCTGAGCGTCTGCAACTTCGCCAGCGCCGCGGTGTGTTCCGGCGTGCCCGGCGCATTGTTGATGGCGGCCAGCAGCGCTTCGATGAATTGCAGCGCTTCCGGCCCGAGCGCGAAGATGATCTTCAGCGTATTCAGAATGGTGTTCCAGTTCATGTTCGGCGTCCTCCTTTCTATTGGGTGATAAGGTCTGAAATCTGCTGCGCCCAGACGAAACCGGCCGGGTTCGGCAGGTAGCGGTAGAGCGCAGTTGAAAGCCGCGTCCAAAGCTCCTCGGCTTGTGTCGATTCGGGCGCGGCATACATCGCCGTCCGCCTAATAATCCGCAATTCCGCCTGGAGAACCGCCAGCTCGTCCGCTACGGGAGCGGGAGCCGAAATCGGGATCAGAGCAGAAATCTGGTCGATAACGTCAGTGATCTTTCGCATCTTCGTTTACACCATTGGCCTTTCCGACCCGTAGCAATTCGGGTCGTCTTCGTTACGGGAAATGAAATACTGCCGGATCGCGTCTCGCAGGGCCGGCTTGTCGCTGTTCAGTTGCCAAATTCCCTGCCAGTCCGCTTTCAGGTCGTCGGACGGCGCAAATTTGTACTTCACCAGGATCGTATCTCGACTAGCATACCCGCGGCGCATCTTCGAGCCGTGCCAGTGGTGCACGGCAAAGCCATCGACGTACCCGATGTTCTTTTTGAGCCGCGCGGCATTCCGCTGCCACGACAGAATGGCGTTCCGATAGTCCGGGGTGTATCCGTCAATGTGCATGTCCGGTGCTTCTTCCCCGACTAAACCGAAGGTCATGAACCAATCGCCGTGCCCGAGAATGCACTTGTCGAGCATGCCGCCCACCGCGTCAAACGCCGAGCGCCGGAACGCCCACGCGCCGCCCGTCGCGCCCACTCCTCGCCGCGCACCGGGCCCGATCGCTTGCACGCCGCCATAGTATTCGTCCGGCGCCGCGGCAGTGGTAGCGCTTCGCCACCCGCCATTAATAAAGCCATCGGGCAGGTTGTACCCGTTCTGAACGTAGTTGAACGCAAAGCTGGGGGTGACCCGCAGGGGGAGATGCCCCGACCCGAGCGTTTCGCCCGACATATCCGCGTAACTTGAAAACAGTTGGACGAAGTCGTAAAGCTGCAACTGGTGGATGGCTTCCAGCGCCCAATCGTGGCGCGTGAAATGAAAATCCGCGTCCACCCAGGCCCCATACTTCCAGTCAGACGGGAAGGTCCGGATTACGGCGTTCAGGATGTTCTCTTTGTGGAAGAGTTCCGCCTGCGTGCGCAGCGGAACGTCGCCAGGGTACCCGCCGACGATCTCATGCGGCCGCGCGCCGTAGGCCAGTTCCCCGACGTGCAGCGCGACGTTGGAAGTACTGGTCATGTGGCGGCGGAAGTCGTTTGCCAGTTCTCTGCGGGTCCGCCAGCGGAATGGATTGCTGTAAGCCGTCGCCACATGTAGGGTCTGATCTTCAGACCATTGTGACCACGGCAAATGGACGTCAGGATGATTCAACAAATTCTTTCCCCTTTCAGCCGTTAAGCATAGCACCGTGAATGCTAAAATCGAAGTCGCGCGGGGACGACGTTCAGCGTGGCCGTCTGCAAAGTTCCCCTTTCCAGACGGAAGCCGCAGGCGTTCCCGCGCTACGGCTTCAGCGCCCTGTAGGTCTGCCAGTGCAGCCGCCAGACGATCAGCAGCCGCTTCAAGGTCTGCCGAGTCGCCCCCGCCCAAGCGTTCAGTTCCGCGGCGCGCCATTCAGCGAGCTCAGGCGAAAGGCGCAGGATAAGGCCCCAAATCATCAGCAGAATACCGATAGCGGCCAACCCGTTCACAAGGTTCGTCATGTTCGCATCTCCAGATTCAGTTGGGTGAGCGGCGGCAGAAGTTCGAGCACGGGGATATCCGCCGGCAGACCTGTCCAGTTCAGCACGTCCTGGAGATACGCCGACGTGTTGTTTTCATTCGGCGGCGCCCATTGCGCGATGATTTGGCGCACCGTCTGCCCTTCCGCCACCTGGAGCCACAGTTGACGATAAAGCGCTGTCACGCCGAGCGCATTGCTTGTGAATCCAGCAATCGGTTCCCCCACTGAAGTATCTGAGCTCGACCAGGGGTTGATTGATGGAAATGGGCGAAATGCCCCGATCTGTCCTGCGAATCGAAGGTCACCAGGGTTCCGATACTTCGACGGTATTGTACCCGGCGTGAACCATCCCTCTTGGGTGCCAATCGCACAGGCCAATAGTTCTACGGGGTGAGTCGGTTTCACAAGCTCTCCTTCCACTCTTTACAGACCAGTTTCATTTCCCAAGCGTAATCGAGCATACCCAACATAGCGTGCCCCAACGTCTCGAAATTGGTGACTGGCACATGCTGTTTGACCAATGGTGTGCCGCCCATCAGCGCCAGCCGACAGCCAAGCCACGTTGTCGCCAAGTGGAGGAACAGCGTCTCGTTATTCCGCTGGAAGTTCTTCACTCTCGCCCCTGACCTTAAAACCGCGCGTCATACTGGCCTTCGTTACGACCCACATCAGGCCATGCCGCCTAACAAGATCGCCAATCCCTACCCAGGGCGGTCCCATCAAGGTGAGTTTCTTCTTTTGCGGCTTCCCGGTTTTGGCATCCCGTTCAATCTCGATTCTCTGCATCGTCTGCATAGAGTTCTTCCCCCTCTTCCGGTTCGTCCAGGTCGAACAGCGTAGGCGTGTTCAGCTTCGATTCTGCCCCCTTGCAATACATCACCGCATCGAGAAAGTACCCGTGGGAAAGCTCGCACCCGATAGCCCGCCGCTTGAGCAGCAATGCCCGCTGCGCCACGGATCCTATCCCGAGGAACGGATCGAAGACCACCTCACCCGGCATCGAGAATTGACGGATGACCCGGTCTGCAATGTCGAACTGCATCGGGCAAAGGTGCATCTCGCGGCCCTTCTGCTGCTGGACCATGTTCAGGGTCCGCATTCGGGTAATGTCCGTCCACACGTCCGGGTGCCAACTTTGCGGCGGGAGCAGCATGAACGTCACCGGCAGGCGCATTGCCGCTTCCAGTGTCTCACTGAGGCCCACGTGGTGCTCATGGTCGTACACGTGAGACTTGGAGTACTCCCGATAGAGCTTGTAAATTTTCTCATGCGGCAGGTATGCGATATCTTCGCCACAGAGCAGCCTTTCGCCCGAGGAACGCTCGAACCCGTGAGCGTCAATTTGCCATCGAGATCTCGAGTACCCCGTGCCCTTTTTAATCCCGAAGTTTGGCGTGAACGGCACCACGTTGCCGGCTTGATCGAGGCACAGCGGCTTGTCCTTCGTCACCGGCTCATCCGCGTACCCGTTGCTCGCGTCCGTGGGAGGTTTGCGGAAGTAGAGCAGGTATTCCGGCATCCCCACGCCCATCCTGGAACCGTCTTTGCATTGTTCAGACCACCCTAACCGATAAGTCTGATTGTTCTCCCGCACCACGTCGGTAACAATCGTCTTCATCCCCAGGTATTTGAAGCCATGCTTCGTAAAGTGGTAAATCGCATCGCAATGAAAAGGATAGACCGTCTGGAATCCAAGCCCCGTCATCCCGCCCGGTACCACCCGGTCCTTGACGTGGATTGCAGCCAAGCGGCCCGGCTTGAGCACCCGGTAAAGCTCTGGCGTAAGGAAGTCCATTTGCCGGAAAAAATGGCCGTTATCGTCGGTATGCCCGAAGTCGTGAAAGCTTGGCGAATATTCGTATTGCGTTGCGAAAGGAATACTTGTCAGGATCAGGTGCGCGCTGTCATCCTCCATGCCGGCCGTCTCAGGGATCGAGTCGTTATTGACCGCGGACCAATACTCGCCGGCCTGCTCCGATCGCACAACGCCGAACTGCCGGCGAAGCTCGTAAGCAATCGCGTTCGTCGCGAGCCCGTACTGCCGAATTATCTCGCTCATTTTCGCGACCAGTGTTTTATGCTGCTCCCACTTCCGCTCCAGGTTCCGCCGGATCTCCCGCTCCGCTTCGGTGTAGATCAGATCCAGCCGGACAATGCCCGTCTGCAGAAACCGGTGGACCCGGTGAACGGCCTGAATGAACTCGTTGAACTTGAACCCGATGCCCATGAAAATTTCCCAGGCGCAGTGCTTCTGGAAATTGCACCCGCTCCCGAGCATCGAAGGTTTCCCACCAAGCTCCGCAATCTCGCCGGCCGAGAATCCGATCACGGCCGCCTCTTTCGCGTCATCGTCCTGCTTGCCATAGACCATCACCACTTCCGGCGCCGCTTTCTCTATGGCGTGCCGCTCCGCTTCCAGGTCGTGCCAGATAACCCGGTGGGAGCCCGGATCGAGCGCGCGCAAGTCCATCAGCTTATCAACCCGCGCCGTGAGGGAGTCCCGCTTCTCCTTTGCCGCGTGCGTTACCCCGATTGCCGAATTGCGCACCAGCCGCCCTTGCCCGTTCACCTCTTCGCCGCACTCCGTGTAATCGGACGGAAGCTCATGCCAATGAATCTCCATTTCAGGCAGCGTGTAGCCCTCATCGGAGTACCCGAGGTCCGAAGGCTTCTGTAGGAAGATCGCCCACGATGCCATCCACAGCCAGAACTCCCGCTCCTTGTGCGGATGAAGCGTAAGCACGTCCGCCTTCGTCGAGTCCCGCTTAAAGAACCGCGTCTTGGCTTGCCCTACGTCCATCACGTCCAGGAAGGCAGCATAAGCCAGCAGTTCGATGTACTCGTTGGGACTCGGCGTTGCAGTTGCCACGCAGCGATAGACCCCGGAGCCCTCAAAGTGCCGCATGAACTCCCTGAAGGTCTTTGTACCGCCAAATCCCCGCAGGATGCCCGCCTCATCAAGCGAAACCACCGTGAACAGTTTCGGATCGAGCTTGCCATCCCGCACCGTCTCATAGTTCGTCAGGTACAGGCCTGTTGACTCGCATTCCTCAATCCGCCGCACGAATTTGATGGAGAGTCCGATCATCTCGGCATCGTGCTTGAACTCCTGACGGACGCCCAGCGGCGCGACAATGAGAGCCCGGCAGAACGGGAATAACTCGCCCTGCTTCCGCCCGGCCGCCACCTTCTCCAGCGTCAGCCGGCAGAACTCGAGCTGCTGAATCGTCTTCCCCAGGCCAAACGCTTCAAAGATGGCCCCGCGGCCGCGGCGCACCAGCCATGCCACGATATCTCGCTGATGCGGCTTGAGAATCGGGTGCGCCTCTTTCGGATCGCACGGGAAGCCGCATTCAGACGATGGCGGGATCTTGGAGCGTAGGAACGCTTCGTAAGCTTTCGGATCGAACTTAGAATTATTCATCTGAAGCCTTCCTGTTGAAGCATCTGAAGCGCTTTGGCATCCATCGAATCAAAATCGACTGGGCCAAGCCTTCGATCTGCCCTTCGTTCAGCCATCGTCATGCGATGCTGCTCCGCGATCCGTCCTTTATTCCGCGCGTACCACCGTCGCCCCTTGGCTCTGCCGCGGCAGTACATGCACGTTCTGCAGTTGCAATCGCACTGTGCCCGCCGGCCACGAGTGCTCCGCGGAGTCTTTGCAGGGTCGCACTCCGGGTGCAGGCGCGATCCATCATGGTTGTAAGTCGGTCCCATCGGCGTAAAAATCGAAGGGCGGGACCGTCCGTAAAGGCAGGCCCGCATTTCTGCGGTACAAGCCGCCCTTATTACCCCACGGTCAGTTTCTCCCGCCCTCACTCGCCATCATGAGGCAGTACCGACGCTGCTGCAATCGGGATAAACCCCGCCGGGAGTTCCCCCGAGTACTTCGCATTGGGCGAAACCTCGGCACCCGTGTCGCTAACGCCGAACTGCGAGTACCACTGCCGCCAGAATCAACGCTATGGCCGCCCAGGTCGTGCCAGAGATGGCTGAGAGGCTGGAGAGGTCCAGAGCATCAAAGACGCTCGAATCGTCGCTTGTAGACGCTCCTGACGCAGAATCTGAAGAGGCTGAACCCGCGGAAGTGCCCAAAACGCCAGAGAGAGGCACCGTAGGGTCGATATTCAGCATTCCAGCGACCGTGGAGGCGTACTGAGTCGGGTTGTTCGAGTCCGCGGATGGCGCGTAGCCCGGATAGACGCCCGGCTCCCCCGCAAAGAATTGATCGAGGTTCAGCCCCAGCGAGACGTTGTAGTCGATCTGGGAATCCAGCGCCGCGTACCCGGTTGCTACGTCAGGAAACACCGCGAACCCGTTTGCCGTCCCGGTTTGCCCCGGCCCCGATCGCAGATTGCCCGGATTGTTGTTCACCTGTGCGATGGAGCCCGGCACAAGGAAGCCCTCCATTCGCGCAATGGACTGCGCCAGATCGTCCACCGTTGCGCCGAGGCCGTGCCGCCAGGTCAACATGCCCCCAAGTTTAGCACCCAGAAATGAGAGAGGGGCGGGCCAAAAACATCCCGAAAGACGTTAAACGGCCCGCCAAGCGTAGGCCATCAACCCGAAGGGACAGCCACAGCAGCCCCCAGTTTACCGCAATGGCCAGCGGATCGATGTACAATTCCCCTGAGAGGTCAACTTTATGCTGCTGCTCATCGTGATTCTGCTTCTGCTGTTTGGTTTCGGCGGGGGAGGGTACTGGGGCTATTCCAGATGGGGCACAGGCGGCGGACTCGGCATCGTCGGTATCCTGCTCGTCATCCTGGTGTTGTTCTGGCTGTTCAGCGGGGCGAGTTTCCCACACGGCCGCTGGTAGTCTTTATCCGCCACTGCGACCGATTCCAGACCATCCCACGGCGCGGCGGGATGATCGCCCGAGGATCGCGCCGCGCGGAGTAGGCGAGACGCCGTAATTCGACCGTCAGCGACCAAGCCATCTTGTATATCACATGGCCCTCTTCACGCTGGGCAATCTGCACCTGTGGCGCGCCAAGCGCAGCAAAATAGCATGCAGGCTGATCGCCTGAATGCACGCCCCGCATCCGCGGCACCATGCGATACATCCCTCGGGACTGCGGTAGACCCTCTGTTTCACATGGCCCTCTTCACGCTGGCCCTCAGCCGTTCACGCTGGAGACTGATTCTCCTGTTTCGCTTAAACGTCACAACCCAAGAGGAGCGATTCCAGACCACCCCAGGCTTTAGGATGCCCCGTTGCCCCGCCACAATCAAAGTGTGCGCCCTGTTCTCGCGCCTGCACTTTACGGAAGCGCACCAGCGTAGTCTGGCGCGTCTCGCATGGCAACGCAGTATATTCACATGGCCCTCTTGACGCTGGGCGCCACCGGCACATTGGCATACTCTGGCCCTTCCGGCGCGCACCTGCTGCGCTTCACACCACGGAAGGTGATCTTGAACTCCAAGGGAGTAATCGTGATCGAGCAATCCACCTGTGCAGTGGCCCCCACGGAGTCCGTTACCTGAATCGTGAGCGGGTACGGCACGCCGATGCTGAACGTGGGCGTGCCCGATAAGGTGCCCGTCGAGGGGTCGAACATCATGCCCGGCGGCGTCAATCCGGAGATGATGCTGAACGTGTACGGGGCAGTGCCCCCCGTCGCTGGGAAGCTGTGCGAATAGGGCGTGCCCACTGTCCCAACCGGCGGGTTGTCGCATGTGATGCCAAGCGGCGGTGCAGCACCGGCAGTGGGTACCAAAATCTCCACCACCACTTGCGCGACGTTGATGTAACCGTAGTTCATCCCGGCTGCCCCAAATAGACGCCGAACTGCAACCCACCCGCGCCAAAGTCCGTCAGAACCCAATCCGCCAACGTCACCGGGTTTTGAAGGAGCGGCATCAAAAAGAAGGCATAAGGTACGGTCGTATTCGGCGCGATACTCAGGTAATTTCCACCGCTGGAATAGTAGTCCGGCGCAGCATGTCCGCTATATCCGACCCATCCACCCGGCGCTGTGTAATTCGTATTGTCGCCTGCACCAGCTTCCAAAAGGAACACTTCCTGCACGGCCGCGATAGTCGAACCGGCTGGCACGCCCACCGCGTCGACACCAAAGGCCTGTGCGGCCACAATCCAACCCGGAGAACCTGGATTATTGTCCGTTTCTGTCAGGTACAGCGCTTCGTTCTGCGGGATCGAGTTGCACTGCGGATAAAGTGGCGGCACAGATCCGTCGAAGCACGTTATTTTCCCAGCCGTGTTGAACCCAACGAAATCCAGTCCGTCTGCCACCGGCACGTTCAGCCCGTAGATTTTCGGCGCGCCGATGATCGCCTGCGGGTCGCCCGAGCCGTCCCACTGCCCCAGCACGTAGACATCGGCCAGCCATGCGTCCCCGGCTGGACCAATAAAGGCCAAGGTGTCAAAGTCCCCTTGCGACGTTGGCACGGGCGAGAAATTTATCACCGTGTTCGCAATGCCGCCCGGAGAACTTGTCACCGTCAAAATTGCTTGCGGCGTCTGAAAGCCGATGTTTAACACCACGCTGATTTCGATGTACCAGAACGGGCCCACGGTGATTGTGCCCGGCGCGGAGGTGGCCAGCAAAGTATCCGGAGTGCCAGACCACAGCGAGAGGCTACCGTCCGCGTTCTGGACCAGATAAAGCTGCAGGTCTCCGCTGCCCGAGTCGATCAGGTGGAAAATCGTCTCGCCCGCCAAGCTGGAGGTCTGCCAGGCGAATCCGATGGTGCAGTACCCGTACCCCGAGTTCTGCAACCGGGTTGTCAAGGAAGGCGCATTCCCCGCCGTGATTCGAAGCGACTGAGGCCCGGTGCGCACGTGTGCCCCGCTCGTCTCGATTGTCCCGCCCGGCACGTCCCATTTGCCGATGGCAAGCCCGGCTTGATCGTAATGGGCGAAGGAGTCCGCGAAGATGAGTGACAGCCCCATAATCAGCCTACCGGCAAGTCCTCGTCATCATCGTCATCGTCGTCAGGATCGGGGAACATCCACATGCCCGCTATTGTACATCCGCGCGCGCTTCCAGCCCATGCGCACCAGCCAGACGAAGGGCAGGACGAAGACGACCAGGAAGAGAATCAGACCGGCGCACAGCGTCACAGCAACGCCTGTGCGCTTCCAGATCACAGAAGCGCCAGATCGATCAGCAGCACCGTCCCAGGCGCGCAGACGATCTCATCGGACAGCGCCACGGGAAGTTTGCCCACCGGTGGGGCGCCTTGCACTGTGCCGGCATACGCCCTGTCCGCTTCCACCAGGCATTGCGAAATTTGCTCGCCCTGCGGCGTCCAGAATCGAACCGCGAGGTTCCCGACGTTACCGGATATCTGGATACCCCGCAGATGGAATTCCGCGTCAGGCTGAAGCTGTAGGGGCACTTTGTTCGATGGCACGATGGCCAAACTGGGTGTGTCGATTGAATCGAAGTAGTATTCAAACTCTTCGTCGATCCAGCCGGAAGGCGGTGGAGGGTAAGCGCACTGTGGACGATAGGCCATTATTGAATGCCCAGCGCTGAGATGCCAGTGGTCACGCGTTCCGGTTCCGGCACTTGCTCAACAACGAGCCCCGCCAGGTACTCGCACGCAAGCAAAAGCGCGACCCGGTAAGAAGAAACAGTCGCGCCCCAATCTTCGAGCCCGTCTCGAACGGCCAGCACGCGGAATTCGTCCGACGGTGAACCATCGGCGTTTGCAATCTGGCTCACAATCAGCGTCATGCGAGCATCCTCTGGTAAGCGCACTGTGGACATTGACGATAGGCCATCAGTCCCCCACGTGCTTTTTGAGCCACGCCTTCTCATCGTCGGATTGCGCGCTTGCTGGCCAGTGAACAGCCATCGCAGGGGCGTAGTTGGGCGCGTCGAATTGCGGCGGGCACTTCCGGCGCGCCGATACCGGCGAAGAAGCTTCGACTTCTTTAAGGCAGGAATACAACGGCACGCCGCGCCGTTCCCCGCGGTCATTCGTGAAGATGCGGAATTTCATGCCAGCGCTCTCCCATGCCAGGCCACCCGCGGTCTATCGTCCCACCTGTCGTAATCCGTCTTGGGCATTGCAAACCACTTTGGAAGGGCCTGTTCGATCGTGCAGCCATAACGCCGCTCCGCTTCTGCGAGCACTACCAATTCAGCCGGCGGCGCCATTTTGCGGAACGCGCCCGCGCCGTCAATAGCGTCAATGCAGAGTGCCGCGTTCCAAACGTCTTCCATCTCGCCAACCCGGAACTTGGACCCGTCGGGAAACTCGCCGCACACCCGTTCGCGAGTGCGGGAGTTCTCATGCAGCGCCGCGAAGGGCAGTCCTACCAGGGTGTCGACGTGCTTTTGTCGGGGATCAATTGCGGAGGGTGTCACAAGGCGATTCTAACACCCTCAGCTGAGCGCGTTCGCGATTTTGACAATTGCGAAAGCCAGCGCGCCTTCGATCAGCGTGCTCCCCAGGTAGTAGTGTTGCCGTCTGGAAGGATTTCGCTTTCTCGTTCGGCGCGGGTGACGGCTGAATCGACGTGGACGTTTCATGCGCCAAGTCTACGCCTTACGCAACCATCCTGTAAACACCCCCTCACGGCAGATGCTCAAAGATCAGCAGCCCTGTCAGTGTCACTCCGCAGCGCCGATAGCCCGCGCGAATGAAGCACCGGCCCGGATCGCGCTTGTGCCGCACCTTCGCCGCGTCCACATGGGTGAACAGCCTTTCGCCCGGCCAGCGCTCCCACGCCGCCTGATCCGCAGCCCGAATCAGTTCACTTGCGCGCCCCGCCGAGCTGCCCTCGTTGCGAAAGACCGCGCAGTTCACCCCGGTCTGCCCGTCCATGCGGTACCGTTCTTTGCGCCACACGAATAGCGCGCGCGCGTCTGCCGTGAGCAGTACCAGCTTTTCACCGGGTCCGACGAACAGCGCGTCAGAAGACCATTCAGCAAAGGGAAATTTTAGTTGATCGCGCTTAACGTTGTAGGAGTAATGCCGCCTAAAGAGTTCGAGCCCGCGCGGATCGCCGTCCTTCGTGGGACACCACAGAACGCTCACAGCGCCAAGTCTACGCCTTGCGCAGCCACCCTGTAAACATGGCCACGGCGTAATTGGGAGCACCTACTGCCCCTGAGACGTTGAGCACGTTCGCCCGGATGATGTCGGTAGGGCCAAAGTTCTCGCTCCGCGGCAAAAGGAACGGCATGAACCAGGGCTGTCCCAGTGCAAAGGGAATCTGCTGGAAATCCGCGAGCGGGGAACCCTGCAAGGGCACCGTCCCACTGGTGGGCAGGTTCCGCGAGATGGTAAAGAGGAAGTCGCCCGGATTGCCGATCAAGCTCATTCCCGTGCTGATGGCGGCCAGGATGACGCCAATCATTTCGAATTGGTAGCCCTGGGGCACGGTGAACGAAAGAACGGTGCTTTGCACGCCAAGCGCCGGTGTGGCGATCTGGCCCCAGGGATTGCGCCTAATGCTCTTTGGCGGGGGGATGACCCAGGGGAAAGGATGCTGGTCGCGCCGCTCCACAAGCTGGCGAAGCTGATCGGCCGCTTTCGCAGTCTCAGGCCCGGCCGCTACCCTTACGCTTGGCATTCCATCACCTCCAAGACGCCGATGACCAGCTCCACCCGCTGCGCGCTGCCTTGCGGCCCTGAAGTCCCGCCCGTGGTATCCCAGATCTCCACGAAGAAGAGCCCGTCGCCAACAACCGGGTGCGGACAGGTAAGCAAGGAAGGGAACGACCCCACCAGGCCGGCCGTTTGCAACGGGTCCGCCGTCAGGTAGGTGGGCTTGTAGTTCCCCAGGAAAAATGAGGGAATCGGCTCATCCCAGAATTTATGATCGAGCGCCGAGTCCGTGATCTGCAAATTGTACGCAGGCGCCGCGGCCGAGGAGACCAGGGCAGGGCAGTAGAAGCCGAAGATGATGTCGCCCGGGGGAATCCGAAGGCCATACGTCGCGTACTGGTAGGCCCCGATCAGCTCATCTCCAGACGCGGGAGCCTTGTAAAATTTCGGCTTGTAGCATTGATTCTTGGCCAACGGCGCAAGTTGACCGATGGTGTACGCGTCCCACTGCCCCCAGTACGACCTGGTGAGCGGATCCAGTTCCAAAGGCGAGATCGGAATTTCAATCATGCGGCAGACCTCCGCTTGCACCGCGAGTCCTTCACGTGTGGCCACTTGCCTTCCGGCGCGTCAGGGAACATGCACCCAGGACAGGCTCGCTCATCCACCTTGGCCACCTGGGAACGAATCTTCCCTTCCCACTTCGGGTAGCCGTGCCGCCCGCTGTGCAGGTACCGCAGCTTGTCAGGATCGCCCGCTTGCACGTCGGAACTTTGAAAATGGACGTTCTCTGCACCGATCATGCGGCCCTCCCCGTTTTCACAGGTGCCAAGAGAGGGGAGAGCACCATTAGCGCAGCAAACGCCGTAGGCCAGCAATTCTCATGTTCGACGGGATCCATGCGTTCGATCTGAATAAACTCGCTTTTGGCAACGGACCATGCGGAAAGTTGGTACAGCGTCCCGTTGTGAAACGAGTCCTGCATCGCCACGCTTCGAAAGACGGCGAACCAGCCCGGCTTTTCTTTCACGCCCCCAATCATATAGCTGCAAAGACCGCTTGGCATTATCATCCTGGGTACACCTTGCTCCCCACCAAGTTGACGGGGAAATTGGGGATTGTGGCCGCCCCTCCATACCCGCTGTCCGCCCGCTGCACATCGTAGTACATCAGGTGGCTTGCAGGCACGTAGAGCTCAGGGAAGAACGTTGACGGCAAGCTGTTGCCCGTCCCAATCGCCGGGATGGTCACCCCGCCGCACGGGTAGTTCCCAGAGGAAGGGCCAAACAAAGTTTCGTAGTGGACGTAATCGTTGCTAAACGCCTTCCGGTTGTCGTCTCGCAGGATGAAGAAGACCTCCGCGCCAAAGGGCGAGTAGGACGGCCCCGCCTGCCCATACCGCACCACGAAGTCCGCGTCGTTTTGAACGTTGAACTGCTGCAGCAAACGCGACTCGGCAATCAGCAAGTTCTGGATCGAGCCCGTCAGGTTCAATTGGGTAATCGGCGCGATGGGGTAAACAAACGGGATGATTTTCCCAATCTTCGAGGGGTACGTGTACGCCGGATTCATCCCCCAGGGGAACAGCTTCACGCCGCGGAAATAGAAAGTCAGATTGACGAGCGCCGCGGCCCCGGTGTTCACCAGGTCCAGGCGCATTGTGGAGCCCGCGGGATAAAGTATCTGCGGATAGACTGGCTTCCAGGCCCCGCCCTGCCCGCCATAGGGCATCGCCAGATTCTGGGGAATGTAGCCCTGCGACGTGTACGAACGGCCGTCAGCCTTGCTCCACTTGAACGCCAGCGTATTCAATCCGACTTGCACGCGCGAGTCCAGCGCATCGTAGGACACCCGATATGCCCTGCCCCGCATCAAAAAGGGCGCATCATTCTCGAATTGGAAGTCAATCCCCGTCACGCTATCGCCGGCCGCGACGGACGCCAAGCGCTTATCCTGATTCGGCCCGACAACGTAGTCCTGATGACGCTGTTGCCACTGCGGAGTGCTCATCGGCAGACCCCCAAAAAGCCGGTAACGATTTGCTGAAAGCAAAGGGGATAGACGAAAAACCGCGACAAGGTTGTCGGGGTTTTCATGGGTTCACCGCCAGATCTTTGCACTTCGGGCACTGGTAAACCGACGTGCCGCCCCGCCCTTCGTCATCCTGATCGAAAGCAAATTTCAGCGTGAGTATGCCCTTGCAATCGCCGCAATGCGGCTGCTCCGCTTCCCACTTCGCATGGATGCGCTGTAGCTCTTTCTGGGAGACGTTCCCGCCCACGAACTGGCTCATGCGGCCCTCCGTTGGCAGAAGCGCTCTTTGATGCCAAAGAACGTGATTGCCGGCGGCGCCACCGGAGCGCCAGCGGGATTGTAGAGGTACAGGGTCCAGACACCGCCAGCCGCGCACCAGACTTCCGCCTCCAAGGCGACAACCAGGTTGCCCAGTACCGGCGCGCCCCCGCCGAATGCCCATCGCGAACTGGGGACGAACGCTGTTTCCAGGTAGTCGCCCGAGGGTGTCTTCAGCTTCACATCGCAGACCGACTCGGCCGTGCCCAGCGCAATGCGGATGCCGCGGCAGACGAAAGGCGCGTCCGGGTCCAGGGGAAGCATGATGTCGTTGGCCTGTGCGCCGGCCGCCAGTGTCAGCGCCAGCACTGGGGTATTCGTGCCATCGAACGAATAATGAAACGTCTCGCCTTCGGTGCCCCTGGGGGATGGAGGATAGGCGTACTGGGGACGGTAGCTCATGCTGTCACCCTTCGCCGCTTGAAACCCTCAAGGTACATCGTCCAGTAGACGTACCCGGTGCCCGCCTGATCGACCAATTGCAGATCCGCGTATACCGAATCGTTGGGACGAATCACCCAGTCGACAGGAAATGGGGCCGACCCGATGTAGCGCGCCACGTCGAAGTAATCATCCGTGAAGGCGTAGCCCGAGCCGTCCCTGATGTGCGCCAGCACCGTGCCGCCAGTCACCGTGTCGTCTTCGCTCAGCTCGAACAGCAGCCGCCTGACGTGAAACTCCGCGTCATCCATCCCTATCCGCTGGATTGCCGCGTTGTTCGCATTCGTCACGCTGATTGCCGAGCCCGGCACGCCCGCAGGGAATGCCACGCTGGCCGATCCCTTCCCCGAGTAAGTGAATTCTTCGTCCTGATACCCAAACGGCGTGGAAGGCCCAACCCCATGCTGCCACGGTGGGGCGAAGATATTCTGATTCGGGTCCGCGAAGTAGCGCGGCAAGGAAGCGGCCGCTTCGTCCGTGGGACAGATCCGCCCGGCCCCGCCCTTCAAAAGATACTGGTACGCCCCGTCGAACAGAATCGCCATGGGCTGCTGCTCAGTCGGGTCCGTGACCTGGAACGTCACCTGGATTTTGCTTCCCGGCGGACAGCGTTTCTCCACGGTGAAGACATACCGATACGACCCGTACCCCGCGATTTGCAAGGCATCCTGCAAGTTGTTTATCAGAAACTTGCCGTCCGGCATGAGGATCTGAAGCGACAAGGCTGTCGCGGTAGACGAGGAGATCTGCATACCCCGCAGGCACCATGTGGTGTCCCCGGTGATCTCTTTCGTTACCGTCTGCGTGGGCGAGCCTGTGCCCGCCGGGAAGACCTGCTGGACAATGAAACCATGAGGCAGGTACAGCGACGAAAGCCCGGCGGAAGGCGCTACAGGCCGCCCGCATCTGCTCAGCGCGAAATCGGCTTGCGTCAGGAGTTCAAGGTTCATGTTTCGTCTCTCAGGCTACTCGCATTGCCCTACACCCGTCAAGGCCACGCTTTACGACCTCAACTCTTTCTTGATATCAGGCGGCGATCCCTGCGGCTCCTGCGGCCCGAAAGGGCAATTCAGCGGGCACGGACCCGGCGGCATCACCTTCGAACGGGCCATCACCACCTCGGTAAGCAGCTTCAGAGTGCTCGCATGATCCGCAAGTTTCTCTTCGTGCCTGTCCATTTTCGCAATGATGCTTTCCAGCGCCTTGCTGGTAACGCTGTTCACAACGTCCTGGGATGCCGATAGTTTCACTGTCGCCGCTCCCAGGCTCCGCAATTCCTCCATGGTGGCGCGCACTTCGTTCCGTAGGTCGCGGATATCCTGTTTCACACTGGTGTCTTTGGCATCTTCGGCATCGTGCTGCGCATCGCTGCGCCCCTCGGATCGCGCCGCACTCACGCGCCACGCCACGAGCCATGCTACGACCGACGAGATTACACCGAGGCTTCCTACTGGAATCCAATCCGCGCTCATTGATTGATACTTTTCCTCCGTAGGATACCTCGAGTCATTTATCGGCCTTCCGCCGCTTTGTACACCACGATTGCCCCGCCTCCAACGATTAGAAGCTTGGCCCACCAGCTGAGACCTGCCCAGCCGCCCGGATTGCAGCACCGGCCCGGCCCGGACGTGGAAGGCTGGCCCCAGGGCGTCCCAGGAAAGTTCGATACCGGCGAGTAGGGGTTAGACGTTGCCACGCCGCCCGGCCCCTGCCCGCCCGTCCCGCCGCTGCCCGCGGGAAATCCGGAATTCGCTGCCGGCTGCAATGAGCCAGGCGGATCCCATGCTTCCCCCGTGCCCGGCTCCGGACTGTACGACATCATGGACGTCCAGTCAATCGGCGCGCCTGCCCCGCTGGCCAAACTGCCAGCTGTGCCCGGAGGCGCCACGTTGGAGCCCGGCGCGCCGAATTGCGCTCCGCTGCCCGGCCCGGCAAATTGCGCCGAGTTGCCACCCCCGGCAAATTGCCCGCCACCGCCCGAGCGCTGTCCAAAGGCCCGCATTTGCCGGAATCGCCGCCCGCCCAGCCGCGCATAGGTCGCACTCACCGCGGGCGCTACCGTCTGCGACTGCTGGAAGGCATTCTGCAGTGATGCGTCCGTCACCACTGGCGCAGTGGCGATATCGTCATCCGTGATGATCGCCCCTGCCCCCGATTCCACAGAGATAGCGTCCGCTGTCGGAGTCGCCTGGATCGGCCCTCCCACGCTGCAGGAAGACGCCGCGCGCGCCGTCAGGCCCGCCGCTTCCACTTGCGCCGCACGGTACGCCTGGGACAGTTGCTCGTCTGCGGGAGGCGGCATCAGGGAGTTCTGCGGGATCGGATAGGTAGTCGTCAGCATGGTTTTTATTTCCTCGTAAACAGCCACAGAACAACACCGACCCCGGCCGCGAAGGCCAGTGCTGCATACGTGCTAACCGTGTCACCCGCGCTTGAGCCCAATGAAATGCACGCACTCGTATCAGAGCTTCCCAGATTCAGCGTACAGCCCGCCGTTGGCTGCGCTGCGCTACCTGCCTGACAACTGGGGGCCGACGTTAAAGGCGCTGTCAACAATGCCGCTGGGACGGTGTCGGATGGATCTTTGCACATCGTCACCGAAGCATTCTCGTATCCGGCGTAGGGCAGCCCGCCAGGCAGTGGAACGCTTCCAGCCGGGGCGGGAGGCGCATTCGCTACAACGGAAGCCGCCAAAGCATTACACGCTCTCGCCGCATCCCCAGTAGGGGCAGGCGAAGACCAGCAAGGGACAGTGTACGGCAGACCAGTTGAACTGCATGGGCAGAAAAGAGACTGCGATGGTAGCGCAAAATCCCCTAGGCCCCGCCATCCGCTCGAATTTATCGCCATTCTGGGCATGTCAGAGCCTCCACAACCACGTCACCAGGTACACCAGGGCGACCAGAAAAGCACCGCCCACAAGCAGAGCGGGAATGAACGCAATGGCCAGCATTTCCAGCGTGTACAGTTTCATTCCCCGATTGTAGAGCAGGCCCGCGCCCCGGAGGAATGCGCGAGCCCGCTGCCAATCTCCCGCCACGCCGATAACGGGAGAAATCGTTTACTCGGTCTTCGCCGCGGGCTTCAGCGGGGTAGCTGAGAATTCCAGCGTTTCGCCGATGGTCACTACGTCGCCATCTTCGGCCGGAAGACCGTTGATGTACGCCTTGACCGTGGACGGGTCCACGTTGACGCGTCTGCCGTCCTTGTCCGGTTCGAACAGAACCGAGGCCTGCAAGTGCTTTCGTAGGCCGTAGACGTTCTTGCCTTCGTAGGGCACCTGTTTGGTGTTGCCCTTGTACTTCACTGTGATGGTGCCGGTTTCAACTGCCATTTTGTTTTCGTCCTTTCGTTCTTTCAACTGACTTTCTGCCAGCAACTACAGTGTACGCCAACTTCCTGTTCTGCCCCCTCAAATGAGGAGGCAAAACGAGAAGTTGCGTGTGTTTATTGGACGGCGCGATCGGTCAAGCCCTTCAAGAAGGCCTTGAGCCAAAGACCGTTGCCGCCGGCCGCCTGAGTCAGCATGACGGCGCTTGCGCCCGCAGGCCCGGAGCCCGAGGGGAAGAAGATGTTCAGCGACCAGGGCATCAGCGGCGCCAGATACTTAGCGTAGGAGCCCAGCCGGTTGACCGCGTGCGGGGAGACCAGGCCGAGGGTCCAGATGCCGGTAGCCTGCTGAGTGCTCATGCCGGTGAAGCCGACTCCTGGGGGTTGCAGTTCGAGGAAGCCTTCCGAGAAGATTTTGTCGATGATCTTGAATTCGTAGTAGCTGTACTGGCAGAAGGCCAGCATGTCCGCCGGGAGGGCGAACGTGCCCACGCCCGAAGCGGAAGCGCCGCATCCCGAGGACAGAAAGTAAAATCCGATCTGATCCAGGATGAGATCGCGCAACCCGGAGAAGCCGTTATTGCACGTGCTGGGCATGTTGGTTTCCACGTGCGTCAGCACGGGATTCGCTGCCAGGGGGTACGGATCGGGCGAACCCGAAGCCGCATTGAATAAATTGTACTGCGCTGCGAATGTCGTTCCCGCCGCGAGTTTCAGGGTGTAGTAATACGCCCAGATGTCGCGGGACACCATGCCGTTGATGAGCGCGTTGATGTTCACGCTCCCGTTGGCGTTGATCGGGACCGGAGTCCCACTCGAAGTGGTCCGGTTTGCATACATCGTCGAAGCTGCCATTTTTGTTACCTCAGCTCTTCGCGGGTTCTCACCGCGTGGCTATTGGGTGGAATGTTGGGGCGCGCGACTCGCACGCGCCCCGAAACGCTTGCAAGCCCGCTAATAGAGCGGCCGGGACAGGTAGCCCATGCCGCCGCCCGCGCCCGCCACGTTGACCGCGACCGGAGCAGCCGTGCTCGGAGCAGCCGTGCTCTGGGTGGGCAGGAAGGTGTACTGCGGATTCAGGTTCGTCAGGTAGTCCCCCATGCCCAAGGAAGCCCCGTAAGATCCGAGCAGGGAGTAATCCCCAATGATGCGCTTGATGGTCGCGCCCACGCCGCCGGCAATGATGCCCGCAACCAAGGCCTTGTTGTCCTTCATGAGCATATGGGCCGCGGCTGCCAGGATGCCGGTTGCCGCCATGTTCGCCAGGTACCCGATGGCCCCGGTGTTCGATGTCGAGAGCACAAGCTGTGGCAACTGCGTTGCCCCAACCCCTCCCACGACTGCGCCCGCTCCCAGGCTGAGCCAGTCCTTTACGACTGCCCCGCCCGGATTACTGCGGCGCCGATGCCGCGTGTTCATGCGACGGCGACTATGCCGCCTGGTGGAGCCAGCGGCGTTTTTCCGCCGGCGATTTGTCTTTCGTCTCGTTCGTGCCATACTTTTGCGTCCTTTCGTCGCTGGATTTACCAAGGCGAATATCTCGCCCGGATTCGTTCTGCGCCTGTTCTTCCGGCGCACAGATCCTGTTGCCCTCTTCCGCCGCTTTCTTGCGGGGTTGAAGACGACATTCGTTTTCCCCGATGGGTTGCGTTTCTTCCGCCGCCGGGGATTCATCACCGTCGATCCGTACCCCGAGATGACCTTCCGGGCAGGGTTCCGTTTGTGCCGCTTGCGGGGATTCATCACGGTAGATCCGTATCCCGTGATGACCCGCCCCGGCGGATTCCGTCTACGCGCCGCCGCCCTGCTTTTCTTCGTCAGAGCGTCACGCACCGCGCCCTTTGCGCGGTAATATGCCGACCTGGCTTTATGCCCAATCGAAAAGCTGGATGGGTTTCGTTTGCGTTTGCGTTGGCGAGACAACGCAGCTTTCGCCGCGGCCCGCACGCGTTTAGTGCCAAACGCCGCTTTCTGTTTCAGGCTTTGCTTTCTCGCCACGTTTCGCCTCTTTCTCGCCGGATTGGCGATAGTTACTTCCCTGACAGCCACGGCCATAGATCACCCCCTATTGGCTGGCCGAGTAGGGCCGCCGGATGATGACCGTGTACGTGCCGCCGGAACCCGTCAGGCTGGTTTTGTTGACCGTCACGGTGTTCGCATCGGTCAGCGCAAAGGACAGCAGGGGTAGCGCTGTTCCCGGCGTCGAAATGTACCAGGTAATGTACGGCTGCTGCGCCGCCAGGCCCGCCGTCGAGATCGCCATATTGTGGGTAATGGCCGCCGTGGTATCGGTATCCGCCATTGCTACCGTTGCAACGACGGCTTGCACCTGGACCGCCTGCGCCTTGGTGGGCGGCGTAATCCCCCCAGTAAAAGCGCCGCCAAAGTTCCCCTGCGCCTGGAACGACTGGTACGTCACGGTCACCACTCCGGCCACCGTTACCAACCCCATCAGGGCGTGCAACGGGTTTACGTGGAACAGCAGAACGGCCGCGGGCAAAATGGCAAGCGCCACAAGCGCCGCGCCGATAAGTTTCAGTTTCGTATTCATGCTCGTCTTTCTCCTTTGGCCCGCAGGCCATCTTTCCCAAATTCGCTTCCGCAAAAAGCAAAAGGGGCTACCGAACCTGGGAACTTTCGTTCTTCGGTCCAGCAGCCCCTTCTAGAAGGCTTGCTTTTTGCGGTTTACTGCATCACCCGTACGGCCGGCCAGCCTCAGGGCGAACCTTCAAACTCTACATTGGCGTCAACTTGATCACCCCGCCCTTCAATTTCTGGACACGCACACCGGAGGCCCGTTTGAAGGCGGGATTCTGGCGCTTCAGGAAACGTGAGAGCGCGCTTGAAACGCGCTTTGAAGGGGAAGCCTTCCGCTTCCGCTTCTTTGATGGATTGCTACTACGGCGCCATGCCGCGGCTTTCTTTGGTGTCATCTCGCGGTCATCCGCCCGTTCGCGGCGTACGACCGCGCTTCCATATTGGCTCTGCCGTAGCACCGCAAAGTCTATGGCCCGGTCTTCGTCCCGAAACCAATGCTTCTTGCCGCCAACCCAAACGTACCAACCGGTTGTATGTTTCATCGGTCTATCCCTTCCGGCAGAATGACGTACCTTCCGCCCGAGAAAATCAATTGTTCGTTGCGCACGTCGTACTGAAGCTCCGGGTACGGCTCCTCAAACTTGTGGTCGTAATTGGCGATCCCGCCTTCTTTTCCCAGGTGGTCTTTGCGCGTGAAATAAAGCACCTGGATGACGTCGCCCAGCACTTCCATTTCGTGCGCTTCGTCTGGATCGATCCCGAACTGACTGAGGTCCACCGCCTGATCGCCGCCTTCAACGTACAACTGCGTTCCCTTTTCGTTCTCGCACAGGATCGCACCCTTGAATCGGTCAATCGGCACGTTGTAGCCTTCGCGCGACACCACCACCAGTTTCTTGAGTTTCCCGAGCGATGCAAGATGCTTGTGGTAATGGATCTCCCGCTTGACCGTCACCGTTTCTTCGGATGGCCGCCCGTGGAACTCTTCGTACTTTGCCGCCGCCGTGTCCGCGGGATTAACTTTCTTTCGGCCGTTCTGTTTCCACGACCTGAGGAACGCTTTCGCATCCGCCAGGGAGTCGAAACGTGAATCGGCATCGAGCCGCGGAATCACGTACTCGCCCTCTGGGGTGCGCTTGATCGCGTACCCCTGATAGGTCGTACCCGATGACCCGGTGGACCGCTTCGCACCACCGCCAGATGCCGCGCGCTTGCCCCCGCCGCCCGAACTGAAGTAGCCCCGTTCCGCCGTCCTGTGCTCTGCCGCAATTTGCGCAAGCTCCCCCTTCGAGCGCGTCACCCGTTTCTTGGGTGTCGAACCGAAAGGCCACATATTCTTCTGCTTGCGCCGTGGCATCAGGAGGTGAACCCCCGCTTTATTTTCTTCGCCCGCGCACCGACGCGCCGCGCACCGCGTTTGCTTGTTTCGAGCATCGAGTAGAGCGCAAAGGCACCGATTGCCAGCACTACGTACTCGCCCGCGCCCCAGGTAGTCGGGTCCATCCCCCCAACGAAAAGGCCTGTCCCCATCATCCCTGTGCCGTCCATGAACGCGCCCAGCCCGCTTCCGTTGCAGCACCCGTACTGCTCCGGCATCATCGGCTGCGGGATATCCGACGAGGGTATCGAGTTGAACGCGTCCACGATTGCCGGGTACGGGCAAGGAACGAAATCCACGTAATCGCCAAGCCCTGCGCAAGTGCTCATCAGTATCG
>Ga0224557_1001443_pt1 | contig 22869 bp, 15 predicted proteins | sample 714S31014metaG_FD_180677 | JGI IMG/M metagenome (GOLD analysis project Ga0224557, IMG submission 180677) | Peat soil microbial communities from Stordalen Mire, Sweden - 717 S3 10-14 | ecosystem: Environmental > Terrestrial > Soil > Wetlands > Peat | place: Sweden: Norrbotten County, Stordalen... | reverse complement strand
ATTGTGGTGCAGGGTGATTTAATATACTGCATCGTGTCATATATGGCCAGCCCCGCGCTGACAACTCCGCCCGGGCTGTTTACATATATTGATATTTCCTTGCCTGAATCCTCGCCGTCAAGAAAAAGCAGCTGCGCGATTATCAGGTTGGCGACATCATCGTCAATGGGAGTTCCGATAAATATTATACGTTCCTTGAGCAGCCTGGAAAATATATCATAGGCCCTCTCTCCCCGGTCGCTCTGTTCGACGACCATGGGAATAAGGTTCATTCTGGTCTCTTCTTTGCTTTTCATATGATTCTCCCGCCTTTTTTGATTATTTTGCGGCCGCGGCCACAAGGAACTCCACGACTTTGTCCTCAAGAAGCTTTGCCTTTAAGGCGTCCCAGTTGCCCCGCGCCTTTGCCTGTTTTATCATATTTTCCGGGTTGTCATTCGTCTCGGCGGCTATCTTCCTTATCTCGACTTCAACATCCGGGTCTAAAACTTCTATTTTTTCCGCTTCGGCTATTTTCCTGAGCACATATATCATGCGCAGATTGGCTTCCGCCTGCGGAACCGACTTCGCCCGTAAATCCTCAACGGTCATTCCAACGGCCTTTAAATTAAGCCCCTGCTGGGTAAGGTTGTTCTGGTAGCGGCTTACTATGTTGTTTATCTCCTCGTCGACGAGCCCGCGCGGAAGTTCGAAATTATGCATTTCAAGGAGTTTTCCAATGACCTGGTCCACCTTGAAATTCTTGACCTCATCAAGGGCCTGCTTAACCAAATTTTCCTTTATAAGATTTTTAAGCTCCGCCGCCGTTTCCCTGCCGCTGACCTCTTTTGCGAACTGGTCCGTCATCTCGGGAAGCTCAAGTTCCTTTATGGATTTTAAATTCACCTTAAACAGGGCGCGCACGCCCGCAAATTTTTTCTCGCGGTAATCGTCCGGGAACTTTACATTAATATCCTTATCCTGCCCGGGCTTTAATCCTATCAAACCGTCCTCAAGATCCTTTATCATGGCCCCCGCCCCGACACGGATGAACTGCGAGTCGCTTGTCATGGAAGGTTCGGCCTTGCCGTCAACAAACCCGGCCATTGAAATGGTCACATAATGGCCTTCCTTTACCTCGGATGCGTCCGAGTCCTTAAGCTTGCCGCGGTACTGCCTGACGCGGTCCAGTTCCCTGTTCACGTCGGCATCCGTTACTTCCTTGAGTTTCCTGTCTTCGATCTTAATTTTTTTATAATCTTTAAGTTCAAAAACGGGATTTACCTCCACGACGATCTTGTATTTGACAACATCCCCGTCGCGCTTTACTTCCTGCAGCATCGGATATGTCACTATTTTCAGGTCAAGTTCCTTCATGACTTCGTTATATGTCTCGGGAACTATCTCTTTCATTACTTCTTCCTCAATATCCTTTGAAAATTTTGTTTTTATCATTGATTCCGGCGCTTTGCCTTTTCTGAAGCCCTCGATGCGTGCGTTGTTCTTGAATGACTCGAATATTTTATTGTAAACAGAGTCAACCCTTTCCTTTTCAATCTCCACTTCAATCACTTTTCTGCAGTTCTTCTCGTCTTTAACTTCCCACTTCATAACGCTTGTTCCTCCTTAATGGTGTAGGGCGGAAACCGCCCTTTTAGTATAAAGTATAATAAGAAATTTTGGTGCGAGCAGAGGGACTTGAACCCACACGCCTTGCGGCACCAGATCCTAAGTCTGGCGTGTCTGCCAATTTCACCATGCTCGCTTTTATTTTGTTTACTCTTTTACCAGTCTTCAGACACTCATCCGTAGCGCTCGAAACTACCTCGCGCACGGCTGTGTGTCTGCCAATTTCACCATGCTCGCTTTTATTTTGTTTACTCTTTTACCAGTCTTACTTGCTTTTTAATAGATACAACATTCCTGAAGGCAATTAAGCCCTTTTTTTCATCTTTAAACAAAACTGTTTATTGTTTAATTTTACTACAAATTCTGGATTTTTCCAGATATTAATATGATATTTATCAAGTTTTTATCAGATTTTCCATGTTTTCAAGCCAATTACTGCCGCTTTTCATATCATAAAACTTCGGTTACTTCATACACAACGAGCGTTTCTTCCTTGCCTTTAACATGAATACCCGTAAATTGCCTTACTTTCACATAATCCCTCACCTTTTCATAGGTTGACGAACTTATAATAATTTCCGTACCGAGCTCTTTATTGAGCGATTCTAGCCTTGAAGCCAGATTAACCGTGTCCCCTATAACGGTATATTCCATCCTCTGGAGCGACCCCATGTTGCCCGCAATCGCCTCGCCCGTGTTGATTCCGATGCCGATTTTCAACGTCGGCCTACCCTGCCCCTTCCATTTTTCATTCAGCTTTTCCAGCCTGTCCTTCATCATAAAAGCCGTCCTCACTGCCCGCAGAGCGTGATCCGGGTAAAAAGCCGGCGTGCCAAAAAGAGCCATTACGGCATCGCCGATAAATTTATCCAGCGTGCCGTTATTTTTAAAGATAACGTCGGTCATCTCCGAAAGGTACTCATTTAAGGTAGCCACCACGTTTTCAGGCTCCATTTTTTCGGACATTGATGTGAACCCGCGTATATCGGAGAAAAGCACGGATATTTCCTTTTTTTCGCCACCGAGCTTTATTTCCCTGTTCAAAAGTTCTTCGACAAGGTTCTGTGAGACGTACCTGGAAAATGTGGCTTTTATTTTGTGCTTTTCTTTTTCTTCGACGGTTATCTTGTACGTGCTTATGCTCAGGTAACAGAATATCATTATAAAAACCGGGTCCGCAAGGCTGACCAGGTAATTATATTTTGAAAAAATAAAGCTGGCCGCCGCCATGTATGCTATTATCTCCGCGAAAACAATTATGAATCCCTGCCAGGCCTTGAAATTAAATATCAAAAACGATGTTATTATCCCTATTATTATGAGGTAAAGAAAATCCCCTATCTTGCCCGGCTTCCTGATAAAATCACCGGAATATATGGTATCCATCACATTCGCGTATATTTCCACTCCGGGCATCATGTTGCCCTCGGCCGTAAAAGGGGTTGGGAATACGTCGTGCAATATATCCGAAGTCGCCCCGACTATGACTATCTTTCCGGAAAATGTGCCGGGCTTGAAATCCCGGTTGTAGACTTTGTAAAAAGGTATGGTCGGGAATGTCTTGGGCGGCCCGTCAAAATTAATAAGGAACTTATTTTCACCCGCAAGGGGTATTTCTAATTTTTCCCATTTTATCATCCCGTTTTGCGCCTCAAGCTCCTGTTTTGGATAACCAAGGTACCAGCCGAGCATGGCCATCGAAAGGCCAAGGTATCTTTTCGAGTCATCGTCCATTATAAGGTAGCTTTTCCTGACATTAGAGTCCACGTCGTAAGCGTGCCCTACAAATCCCACCCCGGCGGCCGCTTTGCTGAGTTCCAAAAACGGAGGCAGCGCGTGATTCAAAACATAATTGTTTTCCCTGTCGACGTTAAAAATAACCGGCACTACCACGTTTCCGGCTTTCTTTACGGCTTTTGCAAAGGCAGTGTCCTGGCCTGGATTAGTCTTTGATGGGCTCGAAAAATCAATGTCGAAGCCAATGACTTTTGCCCCGTCAGCCTTGAGTATATCCGTTATTTTAGCATAATAGGTCCTTGGCCATGTCCATTTGTCGGCCATCACATTCAGGGAATCGTCGTCTATGGCCACTATTTCAACCGGCAAAGAAGTATGTTTTGTCCCCCTGGTGGCAAACCTCCAGTCTATGCTTTTAAGCTCGAGGTTGTTGAAAAACCAGAAATTGGTTGTGATTATGGATATGACGGTGGCCGCGATGCCGATAAAAATAAGGGTGCCCCGGTGCGAGATTTTTTTGCGGTAAATAGCCGTGGATTTTTCATTTCCTGACATTTTAAACCTCCTGCGGGGAAGGCTGGTAAAAAAATAGCGCCGGCTGTTTTATCCCGCCGGACGTCGTTCAAATATTTCAAATTAATGCTAATCATTTGGTACGCCCGAAGGGAATCGAACCCCTGACCAACAGATTAGAAATCTGCTGCTCTATCCAACTGAGCTACGGGCGCAAAAATTGGGGTGAGTAACGGGATTTGAACCCGCGGCCTCCAGGGCCACAACCTGGCGCTCTAACCAACTGAGCTACACCCACCACATGATCTTAAGATATATATAATAACATATTTAAAATAAAAGGCAACTGGTGCGCCCGGAGGGAATCGAACCCACGCACATGGCTTCGGAGGCCAATGCTCTAATCCACTGAGCTACGGGCGCCGTTGTTTAATATAATACCACTTTTCCCTTCCGGAGGGAATCGGCCGCCGCGCAAATCGCTCCGGGGTTAAATGCTTTCTGGTCGGGGTGGCCAGATTCGAACTGGCGACCCCCTGCTCCCAAGGCAGGTGCGCTACCAACTGCGCTACACCCCGTATCAAAAATACATCTAATAAATACATCAAAATATAACAAAATAAGGTGGGTACGTCAATACAAGAAATAAAAGGTAAAATTTTACTTGTTTTTTAATGGAAAAGTTATAAAATGTTAAAGTTATATATTAAATATGAACGTTATATGACAGCCATTGTTTGAATGTGTCACAGCCATAATAAAAAGGTGGGCGGTTAGCTCAGTGGTAGAGCAGCTGACTCTTAATCAGTTGGCCGAGGGTTCGACTCCCTCACTGCCCACCAAATAGTAATTCTTCACTTTTTCCAACCTCTTATGTGCGCCCGTAGCTCAGTGGATTAGAGCGTCTGACTACGAATCAGTAGGCCGCAGGTTCAAGTCCTGCCGGGCGCACCATACAAAGAAATGCTTCGCATTTCTTTGAGATAGCAGAGAGGAGAAAGTAGATAGGAGAAATACAACCAACAAATCAAAAAAAACAAATACCCGCTCGTTTATTATTTTGCTTCCTTTTCAGCATATAACATTACGTCCTGAAATTTTCTCTCAAAATATGGCGGATTGTTAGGGGCGTAGATCTGGTACTTAAACCCATTTTTTGTGAAAACAGCAAGTATGCCTGATAAAATCTCCCGGGAGCCTTCCATATTGTGATGCACTTCTACGGCTAACTTTGATATGCGCTTTAAGCTTCCCTTTTTCACAAGTTCTCCAATAACCGCGCCTTCCGCCCCTTCAATGTCCATTTTAACAAAATCCGTCTCTGTCTTTATGACAGATGAAAGCAGCAGGGTTTTCACTGTATTAAAATTCTTCCCGTTCTGTCTCCCGGCGTTCATGGACATACGAAGGTTTCCTGCGGTTCCAGGATCGTAATAGAATTTTACGGTTGCGAGCCTGTCATGCACCGCGTTATTTAACAGTGAAATACCGTTGAACCTGTTATCCTCAACGTTCTTCTTAAGCATAGCGAAGGTGTCCGGGTCCGCCTCAATGGCGGTAATTGCCGCTTCCGGATAGATCCATTTAAAGTATATTACCGACATGCCGATATTTGAGCCGCAGTCCACTATTCGCGGTGCCGCCGATTTTGTTTCGAAATAATATTCCCGTCCTATAAATATCTCCTCAAAAAGCCCGATAAAATCCTTATAATTAAAAAAAGATACTTTTCTGCCAAAAATATTTTCGTTTGTTATTTTAACGCGCAGCAGCCTGGATAAAATATTGTATCTGGCCGAATAAAATGTATATATAAAGAACAAATTCAGCGCCTCCAGCCCCCTGTAATTTTTGAATATCCTTTTTAAATTAAAAAAATAAACCCTGATTGAGTACATGACGCCTCCGGCGGTAATTTTCGGATTAAGTGCTATCCGAATGGTTTATTGTGTTTTCTTTTTTATAAACGGAATGAAACCCTTAATAAGGTCAATATCGTACCAGTCAAATTGCTTTACAACAAAAAATGAGCTTAAAATGTAAACGGCGGTGAATACAGAAGCCTTGCCAAAAAACACAACCCAGCCTCCTGATAATGCCATGTCAAGCAGATATACCGAACCCGCCGCAATAACGGCGGAAATTGCCGGTTTTATAAGGACGTCAAAAAAATTAATAAACTTTTTTACATGCAAATATAAAAGTATGTACATGGCTATCGAGCCGGCAGTCATTGACACAAGAGTCCCGGCCAGCGCTCCAGCGATCCCGTAAAATTTCGCAAGCACAAAACTTAAAACCGCATTAAGCAATGCTGTAAATCCGGCAACCGCCATAGTCGAATTTACTTTTTCAATTCCATTTAAAATATTCACCGCCGGCACTCCCAGCAGGCTTATGCAATAAGCCACGCTTAAAACCGCCATAACGTTGTATGAAGCGTCATACCCGGCGCCAACCCACAAAAATATGAATTTCTTGCCCATGGCAAGTATCCCGGCTGTTATAAACACACCCATAAAGAACATATATTTATTTATCCTGGAATAAAGGCTGAAAATCTTATCATGCTGGTGTTTCGAATTAAGTTCGGATGCCGCCGGCACGAGGGACAGCGCCCCTATCATTTCCGGCACTGCCGAAACATATTTGGCAACACCGGCTCCTATCTGATAATAAGCCACCACAACAGGATTGATTAAATATCCGAGTACAAGCTTGTCTATATTGTAATTTACGACCGATGCCATTTTTGTAACGAACAGCTTGACACTCAGCCCGAGCAGCTGTTTTAACCGGTAAAACCTGAATAAAAACGGGTTGAATTCCAGCGGCGGGTAAATTATCTTCATCCACACGTTAAGTATCAGCGTTTCCATCAGTATTGAACCCGCCTGCACTACGGCCACGCCTTTTATCCCATAGCCTAAAAATAGCACAGCAGCCATAAGGGCGACCCTTATCCATCCTATTATAATATGCAGCATATTTGCCGGATAAAAAAGGTTGAATCCCACGGCAACGTAAGCGTAAGCCACAAAGACAAAATTTATCAGGTATAACACTATACTCGCGGTCAGGACAAACCTCGCGTCGTTTAAAAGGCTTCCTTCAACTTTAAAAATCGACAGTATCAGCGTGTTCTTGAAGCAAAAATAGGCCGCCGCGGTGATCACCGCAACAGCCATATAAAAGACAAACAGCGTATTCAATAACTCATTTATTTGCCCTGAATTTTTTTTGGGGTCTATTTTAGGTATAAAAACACTTAATGCCGTGGGTGTCTGCAGCCCTATAAAATCCAAAAAAGCTATCACCGTTCCGGCAATCGCCCATACGCCGTAAGCTTCTTTGCCCACATGCTTTAATATCATCGGCGTTATTATAAACATTATCGGAAAAGTCAGGACAAAATAGGCGATATTACTTATTGTGTTTTTTTTCAGCCTTTCCTTGAGCGGTTCGTCGATATGTTTCCACTTTTTATCCGGCGGGGTCTGCTTCAAATTACTTTTTTTCAAAAGCTTCTCCTTTATTTTTCAAACGGATTTCAAAAAGTCTTTCCCGCCCGGTTTTTCAACGCCCCGTATAACATCCACAGTGCGGTCTGCGCGGCGCGGGAGCGCACGCCTTCCCTTGCCCCCGGGAAAACAAATTTATTCGCAAGCGGCTCCGCGCCTTTCATATCCAGCGCGATATATACCAGCCCTACGGGTTTTTCCGCCGTGGCGCCGTCCGGCCCTGCTATTCCGGTTATCGATACCGCGCAGTCAGTGCCGAATAATTTCCTTGATGCCGCCGCCATCGCAAGCGCGCATTCTCCGCTGACGGCGCCGTGCTTTTCTATTATACCCGCGTCCACTCCCAGCACATCCGCCTTGATGCCGTTGCTGTAGGCAGTCAGGCCGCCCTTAAAATATTCCGAGCTTCCGGGCACGTTCGTGAGCCTGTTTGAAAAAAGCCCCGCCGTGCATGATTCCGCGGCGGATATGGTAACGGCATATTTTCTTAAAAGTTCTCCCGCCTTCTGCTCCAGCGTCTCGTCATCCCTTCCGTATATGTTATCCCCTACCCTTTCGCGCACTTTTATTTCAAGTCCGTCTATAAGTTTTTCAGCGCTTTTAATATCGCCTGCTTTTGCCGTGAGCCTTATTTCCACCTCGTTTGAATGCGCGTATACCCCTATTGTGGGATTGCTGGATTCCCTGAAAAGGTCGTTTATCCTGTCGTCAACCAGCGACTCTCCGAGCCCCACGACCTTCAGCGACCTTGACTTGATTACCTGGTTTTCGCCGCCGGACTTTCCGGCTATATATGGGATTACCCCGTTTTCCATCATCGGGTACATTTCCATCGGAACGCCGGGCATGGCCGCAAGTATGTTTTTGCCGTACTCGACAATAAATCCGGGCGCCGTACCGTTGTCGTTTTTTATAATGGAAGCGCCTTCGGGCAGATATGCCTGCTGCCTGTTGTTATCCGTCATTTTTATTCCGCGCGATAAAAATCTCTTTTCAAGCGCCGAAAGCACCGCCTCTTCAACGAGGAGTTTTCTGCCCGTAAATTCCGCCACGGCCTGCCTTGTAATGTCGTCAACCGTCGGCCCCAAACCGCCGGTGATTATCACAATATCAACCCTGGAACATGCTATAGTGAGCGCTTCCCTGACCCTGGCCACATTGTCGCCCACCGTGGTTTTATAATATAAGTTCACCCCAACCTCGGCAAGCTTTTTGCCGAGGTAAAGGGTATTTGTGTCAAGTATCTGTCCGAGCAGAAGCTCGGTGCCTATTGTCAGAACTTCCGCGTTCACTTTAAGGCTTCCTTCGCCTTTCCGAGTATGGGCTCTATGAGCGATGTAAATTCCATGGGTATTACGAATTTCGTCGAAGGCGACGAGCCCAGCTGTTTTAAGGCCTCAAAATACTGTATGAGCATTGTTTTAGAGTCTATCTTGCCGGCCGCGCCGAATATTTTTTCAAGCGCGTTGGAATATCCCTCTGCTTTGAGTATCTGGGACTGCCTGTCTCCCTCGGCCTTTAAAATAGCCGACTGTTTTTCGCCTTCCGCAACCGTGATTGAAGCGCTCTTTTTCCCCTCGGCTTCCGTCACAAGCGCCCTTCTTGTACGCTCCGCCGACATCTGTTTGTTCATTGATTCCTGTATTTCTTTTGGCGGCGTTATCTCCCTTATCTCGACAGACGTTACCTTTACACCCCAGCGCTCGGTGACCTCATCCATCTTTGCGCGCAGGCGCAGGTTTATCTCTTCCCTTTTTGCAAGAACGTCGTCCAGGATAATATCCCCTATGATGGACCTTAATGTGGTCGTGGCGATACCCTGCGACGCGCCCGCAAAATTATTTACCTGAACAACCGTTTTTACCGGTTCCGTTACTTTCCAGTAAATAAGAAAATCTATGGATATCGGCGCGTTGTCTTTTGTTATGCATGTCTGCTGTGGTATTTCAAGAAAAGATTCCCTTAAATCCACCCAGACGGGCCTGTCAACAACGGGAATGAGAATAACCAGCCCCGGCCCGACCTCTCCAATACACCTGCCCAGCCTGAATACCACAAGCCTCTGATATTCGGCGACGATCTTTACAATTGACGGAAGAAAAATCGCAAGAACAACTACAATCGCAATTAATACGCCCAGTTCCATGTTATTCCTCCTTTTTCCTTGGAATTTTTTTTACCTTTATTTTCATCCCCTTGACATCCAGTACTTCCACAATTTCCCGGGCCGCTATCGTTTCCATTGACAGGGCCTGCCATTCCTCGCCGCCTATGTTTGCCACACCCCCGAACTGGTTAATTTCGGTCACCGCCACGCCTTTGAGGCCGACGATGGACTGCACTCCGGAAATTGTTTTTTTCTTCATAGCCTTCACAACAGCGGCCACGATTAACCCAAAAAATACAACTGTTACCAGTACTACAGCGCCAATCAACACGTAACTCACCGCCCATTCCTCCCCCATGGATCTTTCGGGGAATAATAGTAACGACCCGATAGTCATTGATATTATGCCGCCCACTGTCAGAGCGCCGTGGGTCGGGGTCATTAAATCAAGAAAGAAAAGTATTGCCGCAATTATTATCAGTACAACGCCCGTATGGTCGATTGGAAGGCTTCCAAAACCCAAAAATGCCAGCATTATCGCTATCGCGCCGGCGATTCCGGGGAAGAGCATTGTCCCGCCGTTTGCAAGTTCATAGATAAGCCCGTATATGCCGATCATAAAAAGTACATAAACTATATTCGGGTCCGAAAGCAGATGGAGAAATTTATACTTTGCCGTCGGCTCCACTTTTCTCAGTTCATAACCCTGCGTATTCAGCGTGATTTCTTTGTCGTTTACCGTAACCTTCATTTTATCAATCTGTTTCATCAGGTTGTCCGGGTCCTTTGCTATGACATCAATTACCTTTAGCTTAAAAGCCTCAATTTCGGAGACGGAAACGTTTTTTAGAACCGCGTCCGCCGCCCACTCCTGGTTCCTGCCCCTGAGTCTTGCCCAGTTTTTTATGGTTGCAACCGCGTCGTTTGTTATCTTTTCCGAGGCGCTGTGCCCCTGATAATCCACAGGATGGGCAGTGCCGATATTCGTCCCGTCCGCCATGGCCGCTATATTTGATGACAGCAGTATAAAAACACCGGCCGAAGCCGCCCTTGAGCCTTTCGGGTAAATGTAGGTAATTACAGGGACTTTGCTCAATAATATCTTATTGCATATGGCCCTCATAGAAACATCCAGCCCGCCCGGTGTCTGCATTATTATAAGCGCCCCGGCGTCGTTTTCCTTTTCGGCAAGAGTTATACCTTTAACAAGGTAATCGGCTGTCGCGGGGTCGATTATACCGGACACGTCAAGCTCAAGGTATACCGGAGCCGTTGACGGTGCTGCTTTGTTTTCCTCAAGTATGGTGGGCGGTTTGACCGCCGCCGGGGCTGTTTCAGGAACAGACGCCTTTAAAGCCGCCGGTGCCAGCGCAAAAGCCGCAAATAACGCTATAATATAAATATATCTTTTATTCATAATTATCCACCTCGGTTGATTATCCGGCATTAATTCTAATACAATAATAGGCGTAAATCAAGGCAATAGAGTTATTTCGACGGCGCCTGTATTAACTTTTTCGAATAATAGGCAAAATAAAAAAAACAATAAAGCACAAAAAAAACTATGTTCGCCGCGACAAGGGCCGTTATGCCGCAGTTTTTTATAAATTTAACGGCAATCGCGCTGACAGTAAGCTGAAAACATATCGTAAGAACAAAAATTGAAATTTTATATATCAACTTCGGGCTGGGGTTTGTATAATAATAAAAAGCCATCAGGCCAAGCCACACAACAGCAAAAACCGATATTATATAAAACACAATTGCCTCCGGGCTTTTTAAGCCGTAATTACCGCCTATTTCTTCGCAAGGTTCCTTGACCCGCGTTTTGTCAGCGGAACAGAGTCCTTGCACATGGGGCAGTCTTTTTCCTCATATGCCTTGACATCAAGTTTTGCCAGCGCGAAAGTGTCCTCAACCCCGAAATCCGCCCTGCCGCCGCTGCGGTCGATAAAGATACCGATGCCGGCGATATTACACTTGTAATTGGCCTTAAGTTCGTCTATGAGTTCCTGGACAGAGCCTCCCGTCGTGACAATATCCTCCACTATCAGGACATTTTCCCCCTCTTTTATCTCAAAATTGCGGCGCAGCTTGAGTTTACCCTCTTCCCGTTCCATAAACACGGCGCGCGTTTTAAGGTGCCTTGCGGTTTCATATGCTATGATAATACCCCCCACGGCCGCCCCGAGCACCACATCAATCTTTTTTTTCCTAAAATGTTCCGCTATGTTTTTGCACAACATCTCCGTATATCCAGGCTGCTGAAGCACCATGAATTTTTCAAGGTAAACGCTTGAATGCTTGCCGGATGTCAGGAGAAAATGGCCGGCTAAAAGCGCGTTGGATTTCTTGAATATATCCAGGACTTTTTCGGTGTTCATTCGCTGTACCCCTCTTTTATCATGTTAAGTATCTTTTCGACCATTTCAAGCTTGTCCGGAGCCTGCAGTATAGGCCTGCCTACCACTATAAAATCCGCCCCCGCCGCTATGGCCTCCCGCGGGTTCATTGTCCTTTTCTGGTCGTTCTTTTTGGCGTTGTCCATCCTGATGCCGGGTGTTACCACAATAAAATCCCTGCCAAATTCCTTTTTAACAAGTTTTATCTCCTGCGGCGAACATACCACTCCGTCAGCGCCCGCTTTTTTGGCCATGGCCGCCAGGCGCAGCACCATATCCTTCGCGCTTATGGAAACGCCAAGGGTTTTTTTAATGTCCTTTGTATCCATTGACGTCAGCACTGTGACAGCAAGAAGTTTCGGCGGCTCAAGGCGCATTTTTTCCGATGAGGCAAGCAGACCCTCCTTTGCGCGCGCTATCATCTCCGGCCCGCCCGACGCGTGGACGTTAATCATATTCACCCCGAACCGAGCCGCTTCATAGGACGCGTTGTAAACGGTCTGGGGAATGTCGTAAAATTTCGCGTCATAAAAAACCTTTAGCCCCTTGCGTTTTAGGGTCATGACCATCCTGGGGCCGTCCTTTGTGATGAGCTGGAGCCCTATCTTGTAATATTTTACATACGCCCCCAGTTTGTCAATAAGGCTGTATGCCGCGGCCGTGTCATCCATGTCCACGCTCAATATCAGTTTTTCCCTCAGGTCATATTTTGTCTTGCCGCCCTCATTTTTTGTCATCAGAATCTCCCTGTTAGTTTTTTACCGAATCCAGCGCCGCCGCGAGCGCCTTTTCACCGGTTTTTTTCCCTGCCATAAACATCCAGGCGTATTCGTAATTTTCCCCGTCAAGGCCCTTTGCCTGTACGCTCACCAGGTACAGCCCGTTTTTAACGGGCTTCACGTAATTGTGGGCCACTGTTTTTGACGCCGGGTCGTAATCGGAGTTTTTAAACTCTATATCGCCTATTCTTAAATGCACCGTGGCCGTATTGAGCATAGAGTCTTCCCGTATAACCGCGGAGAGCCGCAGCACCGGCGTGTCTATCACGGCGCCGTCTGCCGGCTCGACAGACACAACCGCCACAGGTTTTTTTTCAAGGATTTTTTTGAGGCGTGCAACATTGGTTGAATTGTAGATAATCGTCCTTCTAAGGCAGAACCTGTCCGTGGCCGCCGTATTATATGAGGGCACCACGGAAAAGCCCGCTTTAAAACCGGCTCTTTTTACAAATTCATTGCTTTCCGTTGAATATGCCCCGAAAGGATATGCCATTGTTTCAAGGCTTATTCCCAGCGTCTTTTCAATGCTGCTTTTAGCCGTCACTATCTCGCATTTTAAAAAAGCGAGGTAATCCGCGTCAGTCTTTATTTTGTGGCGGCTGGTAAGCGGCTCTTCGTGCGAATAAGAATGGCACCCCACGCTTATCAGCCCCGATTTTTTCATCTCAAGTATCTGTGCCACGGTAAGCGCGTTCTCGTGCGATTTTTCATCCGGCCTTATAAATTTATAATAAACAAATATAGCGGCCGGATACTTGTATTTTAAAAGCAGTGGATATGCCCCTGTGTAAACGCTCTCATAGCCGTCGTCAATGGTAATCATGACGGCCTTTTCAGGCAGTTTTTTCCTGCCGTCCAAAAACTGCAGAAAGTCATCCATCGATATCACATTGTAGCCGTTATCCCCCAAAAATTTCAGCTGCTTCTCAAATTCCGGAAGCGATATTTTGTACGTGTCTTTTTTTCCGAAGACGCTGCCGTTGACGAACTGATGATAACAAAGGATGTTCATGTACTGCGCGCCGCCGTCAGCGGGATTTTTTTCACCGCCGTAAATAACCGCCGCCGCCAGCATCATTGCCGCGCAAATTGCCAGGATTTTTAGCATCTTCACTTTAGTCTGTCTCCTTTTTCCCTTTTAAATAAATATTTTTCAAATATCCGGCCGCGGCCGCCACGGCTGTCCCGAGGGCGAACCCGGCTATTACATCGGAGGGATAATGGCCTCCGGTATACACACAAAAAAATCCGACAAGCACCACAAACGCCGCAAGATACGGCCGCGCCGCCTTAAATTCGTTCCAGAACATGGCGCATATTACGGCCGCCATCGCGGTATGCGTGGATGGAAAAGCATACCCGTTTTTATGCATTTTTACAAGCAGCATTGCCCCGTCGACAGTCAGGTACGGCCTGGGCCTTTTAAATAAATGCTTTAAAAAACCGGATATAATATTAACGGCTATTATGGACCATAAAGTAAACGCGATTACCGCCTTTTTTTTCCTCCATATCCTGCCGGCAAAAATAAAGATTCCGGCGAATACAAGCGCGGCCAGAAACAGGTCGTCCGCCGTCATGGAAGCAAGCGCGGCCACAAAATCATTGTGCAGCCTTATATTAATAAAGCTGAAAAGCCGGGTATCCAGCAAAACCAGTGTTTCTTTTATGCGTCCCGCGTCCACTTTTTTTAATTACCTTACCCTGTAAAGGACCGCGTTTCCGCTTGTAAATACCGTATCGCAAAAAGCCGCGAACTTGTTAAGCGCGAGGGGGCTGTATGAAGCCTTTTCAATCGCGCCTACATAAACATACTTTACACCGTACTGCCTTAGCAATGACTGCGCTTGAGCCGCGTCCATTGTGGAATATATATCATTTGCAATGTTGCTGCGCCCTGATACGTCCGGCCTGCCGCTCTGCTGGGATACCTGGTAGCTCCAGCCAATCAGCGTCGGCATACCGGTAAAAATTGATATCCGTGACAACCCCGAATACATCCTGTCCCCAGGCGCCTCAAGCACCGTGTCCAGCGATTTAAAATTTGAGTTGATCCATTCTATCGTAGCGTAGTCGTCATCGTCAAAATCCGTGGCGGACCCGGGACGCTGTGTCATGCTGCGCATGTAAATCGTCCCGTCTATGTGCGGCCCCTTTGACGGATTGATGGAACAAATCATGTCCTTTGCCGCGGCTCCTATAACCGGATAAAGCGCCGCGGGCAGCAAAATAAATATTATTGATGAAACGGCCGCCAGCTTTCCTATCCTGTCCTTTAATATAAAGAACGCGGCAGGGACTGCTATGACAAGCGCCACATAAAATCCTTTAAAGAGGCTCTTTCCGGTCTTTACGTCAATGGCCATAAGCACCAGAAAAAGCGCGAGAAGGGCAAGCACGATGCCTGCGGCAAAATAGCCGTCATGTTTTTTCATCACAAGCACTTTCCTGAAATTTCCGGCTATTTTGAAAAGCAGGTAAGGCACCCCACAGGACAGGAATGTCCACGCAACCATGTAAAATTTAAAAACAGTGTTCATCCTGCCGTCCGCGATATAGACTAATTCGGTCCCCGCAATTATCCCGAGCGAAGTAAAAACAAGCAGAAGTGAGAATACTTCCTGTTTGTCCTTTGATACCATAACCGAAAAAATCACTGCCCCGGCCATCGCGAATATGAACGCGAATGTCGGCTGGAGAAAAAGCAGTCCGATAAATACCAGCACAAACGCGGCCGCCCCTATAAGACGTAAAAGCATCGAATTTGACCGTACGATTTTCCCAAAAACCCCGTCCACATGGTCCAGAATTTTGTCAAAATTGAATTTTCTCATTTTAAGCTTGAGCAGCCCGCTTTTTTCCACGAAAGGCGCAGAGACCGCCTGCACTGTCATATATGTATATCCCAGGATTATAAAAAAGAATACCCCGAAATATTCGAACATGGTATAAAGGTCGACCTGCTCCGGCCTTGTTACCCAGCCGATTGCCGCGCGGTAAGGCGACTGAAAATGGAGGTGAAACGGGATAAAGGCAATATAAGCCGCGACGGACAAAATAACCGCCGCCAGAGCCGCTTTACCGGCTGAAAGGGACATAAAAGCCCCCCTGCCGGCCTGTTTTACCTTTTTAACCGCGTTTTTATTGTCCCTGAACATCATGTAGGACATCACCAGTATTGACGCCAGCAAAAAAATTATCAGCGGAGGGAAGTTCCAGGTGTTTATGGCAAGCATTGAGCCCAGCGCTATTGCCGTCGCTGACACGCTTAATATAACCCCGGCCCTGTCCTTTCCAAAACTTTCATAAATATTAAATGATTTATTTTCAGCGGCAAAAAAATTATATACCAGGGCTATCGCCAGAACCGTAACCGGGATGGCAATGTTATGCGCGTGCAAATCTCCGTAAAGGTAGGAGAAAAACGGCATTTCAGTTATAACCGGCGTGGGGTATATCCTTGTTGGGTCCCATATGAACTGGAACGAGAATATCCCGTTGATTATGTTCTGCAGCCCCTGCAAATTTACAATCTTGTCAAATATAAACGATAGCGTGTGGAAATTTCCGGCGCATGCCAGCAGAAAACCGCCCAGCACGGCGTATTTGTATTTTCCGGTCATTGAATACACCAGCGAAAACGCGGCTGTAAAGCAAAGTGCGAAGAGAAGGGCCAGTGATAAATCGTATGTTATCTTCGGGGCGTACCCGAGCAGTTTTGACGCTGACGCCAGCATCAACTGCCCCCAGTAATAATAATTCAGGGAATAGCCCGACATCCACGGGTCGTGCGGCGGAAATTTTACGTCGTTAAAAATGGCTGAAAGATACGCCATACCCATGGGCTCGCCGCCGCCGTTATATCCATGGCCCGCGATGTTGTGTATATCCGGACAGAAAAGCTTGACAGCCACAAAAATCAGGTAAGCCGCGAGAAAAACAGACTCAATAATTATTATATGGCGCCTGTTCTGCTTTGCGAAAGAGGTGAAAACTTTGCGGTATTTCCAGCAAAAAAATGCGCTGACCGCGGACAAGAGTATCAAAAGCATAAAAAGATTTATCTGATAGAACCTCCACGCGTTAAGCGAGACAAACACCCAGTTAATCCAGGCGAAAAAGAAGAGCCCCGCGACCTTGGCCATGCCATAGCCCTTGTCGCGCATGTTTCCAAGCACCTTAAAATTCAATGGAAGGGCTATAAAAGAAAGCAGCTGGATTAGTATATACCACATAAATATTGAAACCGCCGGAAAAACCGGCGAGGTTTTGTCCCGCGCCTGACCGATATTTGCGTTGTTGGCGTCTTTTCTTGCGGCCGACGATGTATCGGCTGAAGCTGCGGCCTGTGAACCGCCAAATTTCGCGGTTGTTTCAGACTCGCCGTACAGCAGCAGCGCTTTCAACTGCTCCTTTGTGAAATGGCCGTCATTTTTAAAAATATAAACCCTGGGGTGGTCGTATAACTGGAATGACTCATCCGCATGGTCGTCCTTTATGTTTATTCCCAGGAAAGAGGGATAGAAGACCCTGTCATAAACCTTCACATAACCGAACTGCCCCGGATTATGAAGCATTGTGGAGTAATAATAATAATTTATCGGATACCTTTTCGGCAGCCTCTGATAGGTGCCGTATGCCCTCTTGTCGGCCATGATAACATAATCGGTGTAGGCAAGCATGCCGGAGAGTTCCTCGATTTTATTCGGGGAATCCGGTTCCTGGAGCCCCCAGTGCAGATCCTCAAAGTCACCGGCGCCGTGTCCGTTAACCCAGACCGGAAGGTCGTCCCCCCACATTTCGTTCAATATCCTTGTCCTGTGGGATGTCTTTCCGTCGGGTGATATCTGGTTCGGGGTAATATTGGCGAACATCCACTTTGACGCGTCTATCCATGAATGGGGATTTTTGTAGACGTTCATGAAGGCTATGCCGTAAAACATCGCTCCAAGCAGGACCACCGCGGCGATTGCCCCTCCGATTTTTTTATTTTTAAAGAACGTGTAAAGGTATGACAGGAATTTCGCGGTCAGTATGGCCAAGAAAGGGGTGAATAACAGCATGTACCTGTTGAATTTCGCGAAAGAGGCCCCGACCACAAGAAAATATGGTATCATACCCGCCAGTATCACGGCGATTCCCTTTTCCGGTATCAATTGTTTCCTTAATTTTTTAAAAAACAAAACAATGCCCGCAAAAAACGAGGTAATAAAGAACGCCAGCGCCGAGAATGCCGCAACGCCGTACGGAATTCCCATTGTGTACAGCACCAGGTTCTTGATATAAAATAAATACGGAACCGTATTTAAGTACTGCCTGTTATACGGCACGTCCGCCTCGCCGGTGACGAGTATCCTTTTCTGCTCGTTCTGATCCTGCATGAATTTCTGGATATCAAGCAGGGCATGCGGCATGCAGATAAAAAACACAATGAATGCGGCAAGCGTGGCCCACGCAAGATTTATCCACGCGTCCCTTCTTTTTTCCGAAGCGCCCTTTGTTTTGCCCGTTATGGAATAAAAGTTAAAGAAATGGGCGGCAATGGCGGCAAGCACAAAAGGTATTGCCGCCGTCTTTGAGGCAAGGGCCATGCCGTAAAATGCCCCCGCCAGTATATAATCCAGTATCTTCCCTTTTTTATATATCCGGGCCGAAAAATATATCATACCCGAGACAAAAAATGTGACAAACGTGTCCACGGTAAAAAAATGGGACGAATGGATGTTGAGCACCGTAAAAGCGAGCAGGGCGGATGCGAACAGGGCTATGCCCGGACTGAACAAAAGCAGGCAGGTAAAAAATACAAAGACTATCGTCCCCGAATCAATCAATCCGGAAATCGCCCTTGCCCCGCCTATATAAGCCGCGTTCATGTCCATATTGTGAAAAATTCCCGTACGCAGGCTGTCAACCACCCCCCTGTATGTGGAGAGTATATATAAAGGAAGGGAGCCGTACTGGAGACCTATCGGCATATCGCCCCAGCCCTTAATATTCGGGACCGCGCTTGAGACTATCCAGCGTTCATCCGGATGGAACTGCCTGTCGTTATACCAGTCCGGCTGGAAGAGCCGCATAAAAACCGCGGCAAGCATGATTACCGAAAATAAAATGTATACCCAGTTTTTCTTCGCATTCTGCGCGAGTGTGTATTTTGCAGGTGCTCTCTTTTTCCCCATAAACTCTCCTTATATTTTATGTATGTTCGTACTGCCGTAAAACCCGGCCAACGTTGCCTGATCCCGGGTATATGACATTTTTATTGGCCTTGCGCCGCTCATCTGACGGCCTCGCAAGAGGCCGTCAATATAATACCGGGCGACAATCCAAGAAAAATGTCATATACCCGGGATAAACCGTGCAACTGGTTTTTCGACAGTTTCGTGTTTATTCCTTTGCCGTTCTTTCATAGCGCAAAGTTTTTGTTGTCGCGTCAACAACCGAAGCCGGGCCGTAATACTGTATCGGCCCCGGGAAAAGATAATTGTCTTCAAGGGCCAGTTTCTTCCTCATGGCCGACCATGCCTTAAAGGGCTTTCCGTCAAGCTCCACCAGCGCCTTTTGTATTACGGGTTTGTCCTCGCCCTTCCTGCGTTCAATGTTCATCATCATTGTCAGGGGCACGCCGCCGGCTATCCACTGTGCCGGCGCTTTTGTAAGGCCGCGTACGCTGGACATATAGCCCGTCATGCCGTTGGCTATGAGAAGCACGGCGTTGTATCCGAGTGCGTAGCAGTAATTCGCGTCAAAATTTGTCGGGAAGCCGCAACGCCCCTCGTATCCGAAAAAGTGGGTTATGGACGCGAATTTTCCCTTGAACGCCCCTTCCTTTTTCATGTCGCGCAGTTTCTTCTCGACCATTTCAACAAGAAGCTTTTCCGTCTCGATCTGCGACACCATCACGTTGCCGTGCGGGTCCCTGTCGAGTATCAACTGATTTTCAATGGCCGCCGGCAGTGATTTCATAAGCTCCGCGAGCCTGGGTTCAAGTATCTTATAGACATAATCCTTTTTCGCGTGTATCTGTTCAATGGCCCTTAGCTGCTGCTCGTGAGTGGCCAGCAGGTCGTTTAATTTCTTTATGAGTTCCTTGATTTCGGGGATGAACTCTATCAACCCTTCCGGCACCAGGCAAACCCCGAAGTTTTTCCCTTCATCAGCCCTTTCAAGGATTGTCTCAACTATAGTGTCGACCACCTGTGAGAGGGTCATCTTTCTCTCGAGAACCTCTTCGCCGATAAGGGCGATATTAGGCTGGGTCTGGAAGGCCACTTCAAGGGTGATATGCGAAGCGCTCCTGCCCATGAGCCTTATAAAGTGCCAGTATTTTCTGGCCGAGTTTACGTCCCTGCATATATTTCCAACAAGCTCCGAATATATTTTTGTGGCCGTGTCAAACCCGAAGCTGGTTTCCACCATATCGTTCTTTAAGTCGCCGTCTATCGTCTTCGGCACGCCGATGACCTGAACCGGGGCTTTTTGCGCGGCAAAATATTCCGCAAGCATGGCGCCGTTGGTGTTGGAGTCGTCGCCGCCCACTATCACCAGCGCGTCTATTTTATTTGAAAGAATGGTGCGCTTCGATTTTTCAAACTGCTCCGGCGTTTCTATCTTTGTCCTGCCCGACTGAATAATGTCGAATCCGCCCGTGTTCCTGTAACCGGCAATGAATTTTTCGGTTATCTCGACCATTTTTCCGTCGATAATACCCGACGGTCCGCCGAGAAATCCGATAAGTTTATTATTCTTGTTTGCTTTCTTCAGGCCGTCAAAGAGCCCGGCTATAACGTTATGCCCGCCGGCAGCCTGCCCGCCGGAAAGCACGACCCCGACCTTGAGGATTTTTTTGTTCAGGGACGGGTTCTTTCCCTTCGCGAAAGTTACCACAGGCTTGCCGAAATTGTATTTGAATATTTCCTTGAGCTTGGCCGCGTCGGAAATAGACGATGTGGGTTTCCCCGCCTTGGGTTTGATGGAAGAAAACGGCGACTTTAAAATAGATGGCAGCACCGGTTTGAAATCCAGCCTTAATTTCTGCAGTTCGGAAAGTTTATCCATGAATATCCTCCGTTTTATATTGGTACGCAAAAAAGCGCCCATATCAAATAAATATGAATATTATACGGAAATCACGGGAAATTTCAATATAATATAAAAAAAAGAGGCCGGTATCCCGCTATTTCATCTTGTAAAATATCCATATCGGAATTATAATGGTATAAAGTTAGGATTATATACTTTTGCACAAACCCTTTACAATAATAAACACAGCGGCTTGTTTATACGCATAAAGATACAATTGGTCAATCCCGGCAGGGAAACCCCTTTAAAAGAAGAGAATTTTAAGGACTGGACCCGTTTTTGGCCTATATCTCCAAAAATTAAAATATTCCCGTTTTAACAGAAACTATTTCCCTTTTTATCCGTCTAATATAGTAGGAAACAACCGATAATATTGAAAGGGGTTTTGCCCGTGAGCAACAGGAACCCAAAAAGGGGGTCGTGCTAATGAAGGTAAAAGTGGCGCTTTTTAAGATGAAAATAAAGGAACTAAAAAAGGTTGTCAGCGTAGATGAACTCAAAGGCTGGGCCCCTTATACCGGCGACCTGAAAAACAGCTTTCCGCGGGATATTAAAATGGAAATAAACGAGGAAAATATCTATAACCTTGACTGGTCCGGCAAAAAAATGATTTACCTCTCCGCGAATTAATAAATTCGCGGAATTATAAATTTAGAATTATAAACCAATAAATTACAACTGAAAGTAACTTATAAACTTCTGCGGGCTTTCGCCCTTATCCTTACTTTTTGGTTTTGCATTTTTAATTTTACCTTACGGGTTTTCCTGTTATCACCCTTATTATCCTGTCCAGTATCTTTGCAAGCCCCGTAATGTTCCATTTCCAGTCAAATGGCCTTATCTGCCTGAGCAGGTATCCCGGCCTTAATAATATTTCAGAATAGGCTTTTGCGCGCAGTTTTTTCAGCCGCCCCGCCGTGAGTTCCTGTGTGCGTATGACGGGCTCGTCGGAGAGTGGAAAATATTTTTCCCAGTCCTTTGTGAGAAGAAATCCATTCTGCTCATAGTACTGGAACATCTCGGTATTCGGGAAAGGCGTCGAAAAACAGAACTGCGTGTAAAAAGGGTCTATCTCTTTTATGAATTCTATTGTCTCTTTCACGGTGGCTTCGGTCTCGCCGGGCAGCCCTATTATGGCCAGGCCGTAGAACATTATCCCGAGTTCATGGCACCACTTTGCCGCACGCCTTATATCATCCAGCGTTACCCCTTTTTTAATGTTTTTAAGGATGGTCTCGGAGCCCGACTCTATCCCAATAGCCAGCTCCTTCATGCCCGCTTTTTTCATGGCTTTGAGAAGTTCATAGTCAACAAGGTTTGCCCTGGTGCAGGCGGCCCATTTTAATTTATCAAGCCCCTCTTCCGCCATTCTTTCGCACAATTCCATAACCCTGCTTTTTTTTATGGAAAGGGTGTCGTCAAAAAACAAAAATGACTTTATCCGTAATTTATCCCTGAGAAATTTTAACTCGCTTATGACGGATTCCACGCTTCTCTCCCTGCACTTTGTCCTGCCGAACGCGCAGAATGTGCAGGAAAAGGGGCAGCCCCTGGTTGTCTGGACAAGCGCAAACGGCCTCTGCATAACGCCCGTATGGTAGGGTTTCAAATCAGGCAGCATATGGTATGCCGGATACGGCAGCGAATTGATGTCGGTTATTTCATTTGCGGGTAGCGTGGTTATAACCCTCTCTTTTATGCAGAATGATATACCGGGTACGTTCACAAGAAAACCATGTTCCTTATTGGGGGCTTCTCCCGGCACGGAAAGGCATTCCTTTTGTTTCATAATTTCCAGCGCGAGTTTTTCAACCACCGCCTCGGGTTCGGAATTTATAAAAACATCGGCATAGCCGCCTTTCAATATGGCGTCGCGAATCTCATGCACATCCGCTATTATCCTGTTCCGAAGCGCCGTAACGGCCCCGGCGGAAGCGGCCAGTTTAAGCACGTCAAGGTCCTGCCTCTGGGTGTCAAAACCGCAGCGCGAAATGACAAGGTCCGGCATAAATTTCAGAATTTCCCCTTCGACTTTCTTCAGCGAATAATCATACCCGTTGGCGTCAAGAAGCCTTATCTCAAAAGACGGATTTTTTTCCAGTGCTGCCGCCATATAAAGC
>Ga0224557_1001441_pt1 | contig 22881 bp, 28 predicted proteins | sample 714S31014metaG_FD_180677 | JGI IMG/M metagenome (GOLD analysis project Ga0224557, IMG submission 180677) | Peat soil microbial communities from Stordalen Mire, Sweden - 717 S3 10-14 | ecosystem: Environmental > Terrestrial > Soil > Wetlands > Peat | place: Sweden: Norrbotten County, Stordalen... | reverse complement strand
TTCTCGCGGGTTCACACGACAGCGCAATCCTCAAGAAATTCCTCGCCACCAAAATAAGCCTCGACCGTTGCGGCTACGCGGATATTTTGGAAGGGGAAAAAGCGGCATGAATGTACCACTCTCCAGTGGATAGTCATCAAGCAAAGCTTCCGGTTTGTAGCGTTGGAGTAGATCGCCTGTGATTACGCCAACTTCCCCGCGCCAGGCGACACGCGTCTCTGGCGGCTGCCAATCGCTTATGCCATGCAAATACGGTTCGACGGGCGGACGCCCAGGCAACGGAGTGGGGACAAGCGGAGGCGAGATTGTGGTAAGCGCCCATGCGTCGAATAGAATATCAGTAACGGGAAGGATTGTTGGCTCCGGCGCGAAAGCGGCCAATCGTGCGTCAGCATCGCGATTGGTCAAGGCGGCTGGGCTGGCGTCTTTATTCAACTGTTCGAGCAAATCAAGAGTCTTCTTTCGCCGGTCGTCCAAGGCATCTTCTTTCTCGAACTTCACAGGATGCACTACGTGTACTTCCGTATCGCCGTAATCGCCGAATCGATTCACGCGGCCAAATCGCTGGGCCATGCTGTCAAACGTGGAAAGATCGCAAACGAGGTGATTCGCCGAAAGGTTTACGCCGACCTCGCCCGCACTCGTGCAAACGAGGTACACCGTGCCGGGTTGCGGCTTGATCTTCCATTGTTCATTCGCGTCCGCATCAGGTTTGGGCGGCTTCAGAAACCGAGCGAAGATGGGACAGCCATATTTGTTGCGCGGATCAGCCATCCGGTTCCGTTCCAAACCACGTAAAGTGCCGGTGAGTTGCTGGGTGCAGCCCTTTGGCAACTTCTTCACGATTTTATCGGCGTCCTCGACTTTGCGAACGAATATCAGAACCGCCTGTTTGGAATCCGTGTATTTGACGGCGCGTTTCACGATTTCGTCGGCCAGTTGTTTCTCGTCTGTGAGCGGATGAAGAGAGAGGGCTTTCTTGGCCTTCTGCCGTCGCCAAACAAGATGGACCGGTTCCGTCGGGGGTTCTGGCAATATGGTGGGTATATCCATTTCTATTCTGGTCAACTCGAATGGCGGTTCCTGTCCCCGCGAAGTGGCCGACAACTCCATGACGCGGAACTTGCGGAATTCGTTGCAGCGATCCTGTTCCTCCCGGATAGCAACCAGCAATTTCTGAAACGCCGGTTCCAAGTGGGCTTCGTCGTGAACGAGCAGAACGTCCTGGCCCAAAAAGCCAGCCTGCAACGGTTTTCCTTTGAACCCAGTGCCATACCCGCTGAAAAGTAACCGGCTCCCAATCATGTCAACGGTACCCACAATTACCGCCGGGCGAGACGGATCGGCAGACCACTCACGGTTGTCGGCGAACTGGCCGCGAAGCGTACTGATGGCGAGCGAACCGAGTTGCTGCTTCAGCAAATCATCTTCGCCCAGACCGGCGATTCGCTGGCGATATTTAATGACCTCCTCCGTCGTTTGATCCACAACGGTTCGTCGGTTCACCACGTAAACCAGACGTCGGGGCATTTTCACAGGATGGCAAGCGAGCGCAATTAGCCAAATTCCCACCACAGAAGTTTTGCCCAGCCCAGTTGGCAGGTTGCACGACGAGGGAAATATCCCCTTCGAGAACCAATCCACATACAAAGCCTCCTGCCACGGGAAAGGGGCATAGCCTGTCAATTCTCGAAAAGCACCGCGAAATTGTTCCAATTCATCCATGTGATTTAAAATTATACTCGGTTCCGGAATAAATGCAAGCTCAGTTGATTGATTTGAGGAGTTGAAGAGGGACATTGACTTTCCAGGTCTTACGCCGTAGCATTAAATCGGATTCTGTTGCGACGCCGACGATTCCACTGATTCCGCGCCCGCAAAGGGGCGCGGCCACATTGAAGAAGTTGGTTGATATGAGGCGTTTCATGAGAACCATGCACCTCCGCGCCCGCAAAGGGGCGCGGCCCCGTTGAAGCTTGTGCTTGATGGCCGAGCCTGGTTGATGATAGATTGTATGCGTGACGAAGTTGCAGGAAATAGAGAAGGAAATCGAAGGGCTACCGCGCGAGAAGTTTTTCGAGCTCGTTCGGCATTTGCGCGAGCGCCATGCCGAGGAATGGGACAGCCAGATCGAGCAGGATGCGCACAACGGGAAGCTCCACAGGTTTTACGAACGCCTCGAAGAAGAGGATCAAGGCGAACCGGAGGCGCCGCTTGATGCGTTCCTCGACGACACGAAGCTTTCGTAGGCGGTTCGAGCGGCTCCCGCCGGACATTCAACGTCTTGCACGGAAGGCTTTCAGGTTGTGGCTTCAAAATCCGCGGCATCCATCGCTCCATTTCAAAAAAGTTGGAGAATTCTGGTCCGCGCGCGTCACAGATGACTGTCGTGCCATCTTTGCGGCGCTTCCCAACGCAAGTTGGCGCAGCCGGCGCGACCGACATTCCAAAGCGCGATGACCGCTGACGCGGCATGGAGAACCGACGAATTAAACTCCCAATCCAAAGTCGTTGAACGGCTTCAGGGCAGGGCGGCTTGACGCAAAAGGGGCTGAGATGGAGCGAGCGAAGGGATTCGAATCATGGCTGAAAAATTCCGTATCTTGTTAAATTGCTGATACTTACAGCGTTCCGAAAACCATGTTTGGCGGCAATTCCGCACCGAAACACGCCGGACAGTGCGAACACTGATGCAAATTGATGCAAAAATGAGGTCCCCAGTTTTCCGAAGCCAGGTCCACAGTCTTGACCCGTTCCTGACCGGCGCGATTCTGTTATAGATCGCCGTTTCATTCCGACTCCTTGAATATGACAGATTGGCAGCGTCCCGCAAATATTTTCATCAGGGAGGGCAGCGCCTTCAAAGGACGTTGCTTTTTTACGATTCTACAAGGGAACGCAGTCGCTTCAGCGGCGATTTGCCAAGCGATTTGCCTATCATTGACGTTTTCAAAAGGACAAAGCCAGTGAAGCAGGGTTGCGGTTTTTGCAAAGACACATTTGTCGCCCATCGAGGGATTGAGTGCGAGAAATGCACCGTCTGCCCACCAAGGATCCAGGTCGGGTGCGGCAGGACTCGTTCCGCCTGGGCGGACAACTTCACCTTCCGCCATCACCTGGTATTGCCACGACTCTTGGTGGTAATTGACGTCCATCTGGACGGAGCTTTCGGAAATAACTGATAATCTTGACCTGTTATGCCGTGGGAAGACGCAACCGGCTTCCATTTCGAGAGGTCGTGCTTATTTCGTCGGGAATTGGGCCTTAAGGCGTTTGGAAGATGTGCGCGGTATTCCTTGGGCGACTCACCGACGACGCGTCGGAATACCCGATTAAAATGGGCCAAAGACTGGAAACCGACTTGGTAACCGATTTCGCTGGCACGGAAGTTGAGATTCAATAAAAGGCTTTTCGCATCTTCCACGCGGACGCGAGAAACGTATCTGGTGAAGTTCATGCCTGTGACTTTCTTGAATGTCTTACAGAAATAGAAAGGGCTCATGCCTGCCTGCCGTGCCACGACTGCAAGAGTAAGCTTTTCCTGGTGCCGCTCCTCGATGAATTTCCTGGCACGGGTGATTTGCACAGGCTCCGCCGATTGGTGACACAATACGATCTGGCTGGCCATCGTGCCGAGCTGGTCGGCGAAGAATTGAAGCAGGCGAATGGTCGCTTCATATTCGCTCTGGCGGACAACCGGTGTATCCGTGTAACAACCGGCCGTTTTGTGCTCGTCGAGTCTGAGGCCCCATCGCTTGATCTGCGTGAGTGCTTGTTGCGTTTGCCGCGGGGTTGGCGGTTTAAAGAAGACTTGCCCGGTTTGCAGGTAAGCCATGATCTCTTTGCCGACTTTCACCCCGACCGAAGTTTCGGTGAGACCAAAGGTGCAGGTCATCGTGCAGGGCACGCCATTGACGCCCTCACAAACACGCTGTTGCACTTGCAGGCAGGCTGCGCACGAATGGTTCGAATGGGACAACAAAGCGCAGAAGCCGTTCAGGTTTCGGCTGTCCGTATGTGCCAATTGCCAGGACTCAACGGCCCGTAACGTCAAGGGCAGCCGGGTGGCATCTTCGAAGGCGCGTTGGAATTCACGAAACAATGCGGAGTCGGCCAACCTCCCGACCAATTCGCCGTTCACGCTTTCGTCACCAAGACCTTTTCCAGTCATTTGGATGATGATGCAAAGTAAGGAAAGTGATTACTATACGGTGTATTCCCCATGCCGGTGAACATAGGCGCCAAGTGTTCGATTGCTGTGAGGGTCCGGTTTACTGCGGGTTTGGGAAACCTACTTCACCCCGGTCTGCACGGATGCACAATCGCCCTCGCGCTGGAGGAAACTTCCAGCCCTTACGCCATAAAATCTCACGGATGAAGCGTAGGGATCCCTCCCGCTTCGCCAGCAACCCCGGCCAATCAATTCCAGGCAACTGCTGGTCGCTTAACTATTTCGGCTATACGGGGGTCCAACCCTGCCTGTGATAAGCGCCCCGTCGGACGCTGACCGAGGTGGAGCTTGCGGCAACGCTAAAGGGTCCCGCTCCACTTCAATCATTCAATCCACCGTGGCTCCATCCCGAAGAGGAACGCGGATGGTGACCGCGAAGAATCTCACCCGGGCAGTACGGCGAATCACCCGGATCCGCTTGCAACGGGGAATTAATGGCTAGTTTCAGGACGGCCGGAGAACCCGGACTTACCTTGCTAAAGCTCATTTCCACCGCGGCAACGGGCAACACATTCTTCGATGCTATTTGCGTTTTCATACAATTTAAACCGCCAATACGGCTCCGATCTTGAATAAGCAGGGATTAAGAGGCCGGGACCACCCAAACCAAGGCAGTCGGAAACCTGGTAAGCTAGGCTCTGATGGCTGAGACTGTAATTCTCATAAACCAGTCTGGCAAGATAAATCGGTGTAATTCGCGGGTCAAGCGTGTCGGTCAATGTCTCAACGGACATGAGAAGGCAAAGCTGAGGATTTGAAGTATTGTTGACTTATACGGTGATGCGCAAACCGATCCGATTCATCATCGATAGGGCTGCTTCCATGATGCTGCAACAAAGGCGTGGGCGCCACTTTGGGCACTCGTCTGATTTCAGGCCGTCAGACAGGCGCGATACTCCGAAGGTGACTGGCGGGCGATCGCCTTAAAGACGCGGTTGAAATGGGTCAACGATTGAAAGCCGACTTCATAAGCGATCTCGCTCACCCGCAGATTGGGATTGAGCAGTAGGTTCTTCGCCTTTTCCGTGCGCACCCGCGACACGTAATTGGTGAAATTCAGCCCGGTCGCTTTTTTGAACATCTTGCAGAAATAGAACGTGCTGGTATTAACCGCCTTGGCCACCTGCCCCAACGACAAATGTTCCGCTTGGTTCTCTTGTATAAAGTGCTTGGCGCGCGTAATCGCCGGGGCTTCGGCATTTTCCCGTTGCGTGACAATTTGATTGCTGATGGCTGAAATGTGTTCAGCAAAAATTGAGAGCAATTTCACCATCGCGTCGTAATGTTTCGAGGAGAGCACTTTGGTGCCGAAATAGGCCTCTTTCATCCGGTCTCCATCAACTTCCACGCCCCATTTCGCGATCAACTTGGCGGTCCGGTCGAATTGTTCCGCGGTCGGCTTCTTGCGAAAGACCTGGCCGGTTTGCAGGAATCCCACCAGCTTGTCGCCCACGCGAACCGGAACCGCGGTATCAATCAACCCAAACTGGCAGGTGACGGTGTGAGCCTCGTGTTGCGCCCCGTCGCAGATCTGTTGCTGCACCTCCAAACACGCGGCGCACGAGCGGCTCTTCTCCGCCATCATCCCGCAAAATGGGTTCTCGAGCCGTTTCCCAGCGTGCGGCAGTTGCCACGACTCCGTCGGACGCAACGAAACGGCCATGCCCGTCGTCTCCCCGAAGGCCCGCTCATAATCCTTGTAAATCTTGGATTGTGTCAGAGCCAAAATCAGTTCTTTGTCACTGGTTACGTCGTGTGTTGGGCGGCTTCCACTGCTGGTTGGGCTCGACTTAGGCTGACTAATAATTGCTTCCATGAGAGCAAAATACAGCCATATCCGTTGCCCGTAAATGGGGCATTACCCCAAGCCGGACTAGGGTATATGCGTTGGTATCGCTAAGGAATTTCATTAGCATCGGTCAGCACTTGGCCGGGTGCCCTAGTCGCCGGCCCGAATAAACCCTGTTCCCTTTACGGAGGCTCCGGGCAAAAATTGAACTCGGTAGGCGGCAGTGAAGTGGCGGTCTGCCGGGTGGCGCCTCTGAAATTGGTGTCCGACCCGGCTCTGACCGGGGGTAGGCGACGGTGAAGGCCAGAGTTGAAAGGACCGACGGAACGCAGCAGCGGCGCGTTATATGGCCGGCGATGGATCCCAGACCGAGGCATTTACTCGCCGAGACGACTTCCGGGTTTTTAGTAAATTGTAATCTTCTGGATCAAGGCTGGGCGAAATCCAAGGTCGGCCTCGGAATAAATTGTCCTGTCGCCAACACAGGTGATTTCTCCGTCCGCGGCAATTCTGCACCCATAGAGAGTATGATCGTTCGGCAATTGGATCTTGCAGCGCCAAGGGGGTGCCGATGGGCTGCGCTTAAGCAATTCCAGCAGTTCGATTGAAATGTTAGCTTTCATGCTACTTACTCACCTGGAAGTCACGTTACTGATTGGACTTCTTTTCGGTGGTTGGGCTTGCGGGTTTGGATGCCGGCTTGGCTGGCGTCGCGGTCTTATTCGTTGCAGAACCGCCGGTAGTCCCGCGACTGGGAGTTCCACCGGCCGTTGGAGTGCCGCGACTGGTAGCCTCGCCCGCACTTACGGTGGCGCGGGCTGGAGCCGGATCTCCGCTTGGTGTCGCACGACCAGCCGACGCCGCGGTTCGAGCCACTTCGGGGTGGGCCACGGCTCGAGTTGCGATATTATGAGTCTCCTCCGCATGACGCATTTCAACTGCTTTGTGCTCGACCACTTCGTGGTGCGTAATCGCCGCGATGTGCTCACGTCCCAAACCTTCGGCCCGCAGGTGTCCACCCTCCATTCGGTAGCCGGCGTGAAACTCGCTGTGGGCATAAAAGTCGCGCGCGTGATCGCGGTCGAACGCGAACCGATGATAATCACCCCCCCAGAAGTGATCGGGGCCTACGACGATAAAGGCATCAAAACCCAGGCCGAAATCAACCCCGACACCCACCGCCGCCCCATGCCACCAGAGCCCCACTCCCGCGCGGTATTCCACTCCCCATGGCAACGGCGCCCAACCCATACCCCCTCCGCCTTCACGCCAGGCGACCCATGACGGCGCCCAATCGTAAGCCGGCACCCACGCCCAACGAAGTCCGGTGAAGTCATTTCTGATCCAGCGCCCATAGTGGAAGGCGATGTCTCCCCACGGATAATCGGAATGCCAAAACCAGCCGGCGTCGGTGTACTCCCAGTGGCCCGCATCCATGTACGGCCGCCACTCCGGGTTGTTGGCTTCTGCGGGAACCCAAGCTGCGCCGATTCCGGGCACGTCGATCCATTGGCCATAAGGAGTCAAATGCGCCTGAAAATAATTCAACGTTGGCGTTTCGGGTGGTGCCACAACCGTGATCGCTTGCGGTGCCAGTGAAGTCAATTGCGCCGCTTGCCAACTGGCCCAAGTCGGCCCGTCACGACGCGACGCCAAAACCACATGGAACGGCCCTGCGCCGACCGGCATCGCGTCGAGTACGCCCAACGACACGCCGGACGGATCCTGCAAGGACACGGACGCAATGCCATCCGCACCGACGGTCACGCTTATCGTGTAAGGCACACGCGGAATCGGTGAGGGATAAATCTTGTTGCCCAAGGCCGAAATGGGCTGGGCGCTGCCGGTCCAATTGACCCACACGCCGTAATCCGGCGAAGGGCCGCCACCCAGCGGTATTCTGGCCCCGCCGAAAGGAGTTCTGATGCCTATTCCCTCGCGGGGACCACCCGCGCCACCGAGGTGACCGGTCACACTGAGCCATTGCCGCAAATCCTGGCTGACCAGATAGACCTCAAACGGGACACCTCTTTCCGCCATGCCGGAAACCGTCGTGGTCATGGTGAATGGCGGTGAATACGAACCTGCTGATTGAATGCCGGCAAATTGTCCAGGGCCGTTGACTCCGGACATTTGCATTCCTGCTGGCCCGAAGGCCAGAATGGGCGGGAGAGCGGCCGAACCATTCCACTGGGCCAGACTTTGCAGCAGTGGTGTCTGCAGCAGCCAGACCGACGGATTCAAACCGGCGTCGGTGGTGAAAGCATCCATCAAACGCGGCGGAGGCGAAGCGATGGGAGGTGGCACGTAAGCGGGTGCTGGAGCCGGCGTGGCGGCCATTGTCGCCACGGGCGGTGGAATAATTGCCGCGGCGGGCGCTCCCGCTTCGGCGCCGCCTTTGGTCTGCAACAAGGCACTCATCACCGCCTGCGAAACACCCTGGCTATTGAGGTAGAGGATGTCGTCTCCGCTCAGATTATAGATTCTGCCCGAACCCTTGATATAGGTCAGGATCACGTCATCAGACAGGTGCGCCTGGGCCAATTTGGCAATTTCCTGCACATTGGAGGACAAATTGGCGGGGGGTGTTTGCGCGTTGCCTGCCGGACTTGACGTGAATACGACTGCAGCCACGACCGCGGCGACACAGGCGCCGAAAACGCGAGTTTTGTGGTCGGTGATCCATTTTGATTTCATATTTTCGATTAATTGTTGACGGTTGGGGTTCCAGCGGTCAGGCGAATGAAGAACGAACGCCACCTAGAGCCTCCATGCCAGCGCTCATGGCGCTGCAATGAGTCGGGCCGGCTGTTTGTCCGCGAGTGCGGGAAGGCCATTTCCGTCTTGGGGATGACGTTCAAATAGCTGTTGAATATATTTAAGGCGATATTGGCGACGATCTCAATGATCTCCGATTCCGAAAACCCCGCCTGTCGCGGTATTCTCAGGTATTCCTTTTTAATCTTACCTCGTCTGAAGACAACCACCTGGGTAAAACGAAGTAATGCATCCCCCTTCGGGTCCTCCGCCGCGAACTGGCGTGCTTTGCGGCTAGCATCAGTGGTCAATGCTGCAGCCCTCACGGTGCTGGATCTGTTAATTTCAGGGGTTGCAAGAGCAATTTGTCTGCACTGTTCGGCAGTAAGTCGGCCATGCGCCAAACTGCATTCCGATCCAGCAGAGGTTCTCATGGTGGCGAGTGACTTCGCCAGAGCGCGCAAGAATTCAGAAACTTCCTCGGAACCAAGGGAAAGTTGATCCGCATCTGTGAAGACTTCTGCACGGTTCATACGGTTTTTGATCGGATTCATGTGGTTCATGCCAGGTTCGCTTTTGTTACTTACATCGCTCCGTATCCATATAGAACTATTTACAACCATCCCGCGTGCCACTTGGCCGCGACCATCGGAAGTGTTTGAGGCTCAGTTGGGTATGCGTGTTTGATCTTGATCCGTTCGCCCTGCGAACATTCGTAACTTACACGATCTCGCAGTTGGATTTCATGTCCTCGTCTTTCCGGTGGACAATAAATTTCGCGTTGCACGGTTATTGCCGCCAGACGATGGCATCGTAGCCTTTGAACCAAATCGGTCCCCAGTTGTTCCTGGGGCGGTCGCCTTTTCCGTTTTGCACCGCGTTCACAACACGAACTCCTTGCGTTACCCAGGTTTGAGGATGCCGGAGGTCGAAGGCGTGAAGCCGTGCATTTCCATTTCGACCATGCTCCAATTATTGGCGTAATGTTTGGCGGTGTCTTCGGTGACGTATTTGCTCTGGAGGAGCTGCATCAGGTACTGGTCGAAACTATGCATGCCCTCGGCGACAGCGGCTTCAATGTGGCCCGCCAACAGGCCCATGTCATTGCGGGCGATGCAGTCCTGGATTCCGACATTGCGCTTCATGATTTCGAGACATGGGATTCGTTTGCCAAACGTGCTTGGAATCAATCGTTGGCAGACGATTGCGTTTAAGGAGCGAGCCAGCATCGCGCTGATGTTGGCCTGGTCCTGCGCGGGATAGAACTGACGCAGCCGCTCGATGGCTTGCGGAACGGAGTCGGCGTGCAGGGTTGTCAAGACCAAGTGGCCCGTTTCCGCCGCCTGCATTCCAGCCAAAATGCTTTCCCGATCACGGATTTCACCGAGAAAGATCACGTCGGGATCCTGCCGGACGGAATTACGGATTCCATCGGCGAACGAATCCGTGTCCACGCCCACTTCGCGTTGTTCAAACTGGCATTTCTCCGGGTGGAACAGATACTCGATCGGGTCCTCGATGGTGATGATCCGCAGAGCCTTCGTTTCATTGAGCTTTTGCAGCAGGGCGCGAGCGGTCGTGCTCTTTCCCTGGCCTGCGGCGCCGCAGACAACGAGCAATCCGCGCGGTTCCCGAATCAGGTCGAGCATGGTCCCGGGCAATCCTAGATCTTGGAACTGCATCATGTTCTGGGGCACGACTCGGAAGGAAAAGGATTGTTTGCCCTGTTGCTTGCTGAAATTGGCCCGGTAGCGCACGCCGGCGCAAAGAAAACTGAAGTCCATTTCATGTTGACGCTCGATGCGATCATAGATTGAGCTTGAGAACGCCTCGCGCAGCATCCCGACAATGGTATCGTTGACAGGCGTTGCAAATTGATCCTCCGGAATGAGTTGAAGGCTCCCATCCACGCGAATGGAATAGGGATGGTCCGCCTGCGTATGAAGATCGGTGGCTTTTTGGCGGGAACACCAGTCGAGCAGTTTGCCCAATTGCGTGGTTGGATTAACGCGTTCCATAATGCATTTAGCTTCCCTTCTCCATCTCCTGCCACTGGTATTCCACCCGCTGGTTCTGGAGCCGTTCACGCTCCGCGGCGAACTTTGGCGACGTCGGATCGAGTTGGATTAACTCGAGGTCGAGCTTCTTCAGCGTCATGTCTGAAATCGCCTTTTCGATTTCGGCGCGTTTGCCTCCTTCGATTTGTTGGGCGCGCTGATAAAAGGAGAGGGATTTGTCGAACATCATCTTTCGCGCGTAGGCTTCTCCCAGAGTCGTGAGAATTCTTATGTTCCTTGGACAGTGAAGGAGGAGCGGTTCGAAACGCGCAATGATGGCGTCGTCTGTCATGAAATCGGTCGGTGCCTCGTCTTGCGGATGAAACAGGCGCAAGGGCGAACCTGCTGACGAAGATGTGGCAGAACTGGTCTCGGCAAACTCATGGCCGTTCTGTGGCAAGGACTTTCCCAGCGGAGGAAACGTCGCTTTGGGCGGAGGCGTCAAGGAAGATTTTCTATGAAATACCCCTTGCCAGAAACTGGGCTTCCATCTGGCGGCCAATCCACCTTCATCCAAGTCGCTGGGAGGTCCTGAAAGATGGGTTCCACTGTGCATAGTTCATAATGTGGCGGCCCCAGTATTTTGAGCCCTTTGTTTGGCGGTGTTCATACTTCATAAAGCATCATTTACTGTGCCAACGACGCAGTCCGAGTCATTGGTCTGTGAACTTCTGGTTGTAAGTCGTGGGAAACGCCGATATTTCGCGATTTTCCGGCGAGTTCCCGTAATCCTCTGCCCGGTTTAGGGTTTTCTTGAGGTGGATGTGCCTTTGATCCAAGCCAGAGCGATGAACAGCGCTCTTGGCACATTTCATGCCCCACACTGGTAGAAGACAAAAAGATATATGCTACACAGCATTAAGTGTAATGCCTTTCGGAAATTCCCATGGGTTTTGACCGCCTGACGACGCGTCGAGGAGGATAAAGTTCATTTCTTTCACGAACAGCACCGGAATTGAAATGCGCTTGTGTCTATGATTTAACATAGATATACTCCCGGATATGCCATATCCGACTACGGTCCAACTGATTCAACGCCGACGTTCCCAGCAGTGGTATGTGAACTTCCCGGCGGCCGTCGCCAACGCCTTGGACTTCGCCAAAGGCGAGACGGTCAAGTGGACGGTCTTGGACCGTCGCCGGCTCCTGCTGGCCCGTCGGCGAGTGCCCAAAGCTCCCGCCATCACGCCCACCCCAAAAACCACACAGCCAAAGTCACATGATTAAAAAAAACGCCTGCCACCAAGAACCCTCCTGACGCTGCCAAAAGCGGGCAGGACGCCAGCGGTTTCCTGGCGGCGCTGGGTGGGTTGATCTCCCCGAAAGCGCTCCAGTTGCTGGCGGGCTGTCGCAACAGTCCGCGCGGGCGCAAACCCCGTGTGCCCTTGACTCAATTGCTGCCCGCCCTCATCTTTCACTTCATGAGCGGAGCAGGCACGTTGGCCGAACACTTCTTCCAGTTGTTTGCGGCCCCCTTGGCCGACAGTTCGTGGTCGGATCGGCGGGCACGTTTGCCGTGGCAGGTCTTTACCCAGTTGATGCAGCAGGCGTTGCGTCCGCTGGTGCAGCGGCGGCGCCATCCGGAAGCCTTCTGGCGCGGCTGGCGTCTACTGGCCACCGACGGCACGCAATTCAGTGTGACCAACACGCCCGCAGTCAAAGCCAGTCAAACCAAGGCCAAGACGCGCCGCGGTCGCGCGGCTTTTGCCAAGATCGTCACCGGTGTGCTGCTGGAAGTGGGGTTGCACAATCCTGTGGCGGCGGCCATCGGTCACAAGGGGCAGTCGGAATGGGAACTGACGATGAGCTTGTTGGCGCGCCTGCCCAAGAAGGCTCTGCTGCTGGCCGACCGCTTGTATGGTTGTGGGGCCTTCGCCTGGCACGCTCTCCAGGCTTGTCAACGGGTGGGCAGTCATTTTTTGATTCGCGCCCGCCAGAACATTCAGGTGGAGTTGGTGCGGCGTCTCAAGGACGGCAGTCGTCTGGTGCGGGTGCCCGTCCGCCAAAAGGGCAAGCCGCATGTGATTCTGCACTGGCTCACCCTGCGGGAAATCCGGGTTCGCGTCGGGCGCAAAGGCTATCGCAGTTTCGAGCTGCGGCTCTGGACGACCCTGCTGGACCCCAAAGAGGCCCCCGCGCAAGAGTTGGCCGAGCTCTATGCCAAACGGTGGGAGCACGAACTGTTCTACCGTGAATTGAAGCACTGCCTGCGCAAAAGCGACGTCCTCCAGAGCCACACCATGGAGACCGCCGCCCAGGAAATCGCCGCTCTGATGCTGGCGGCGGCGCTGCTGGCTCAGGAGCGGGATCGCGCCGCGGCCGGGAAGGTGCCCGTCTTACGGATGAGCTTCATCAAATTGTTGGAACTTATGCGTCCGCTCTGGCTGGTGTTCGCCTTGGGAGATGACCTGTTGGAGGATTGGCAAAAGCGCGAGTTGACAGACCGGTTTTACGCGCAGGCGCGCCGTTGCCTGAGTTCCAAACGCCGCACCCGGTCCTGTCCGCGGGCGGTCCGCCAGCCAGTCAGCAGTTGGCCGCGCCTGCTCAAAAACACCTCATCGCAGGCGCCAATTACCCTCACCATCCTTCCGCCATGAATTTCCGAAAGGCATTAGCATTAAGTGGGATATTGGAACTTTATGAATACTTCCAGTCAAACAATTCCAGAACAGATTCGGAAGAGCGACCTGAAGATGGAGCCAATCCCCGCAACAAAACGGCCCGGGCAAATATACCGGCGGATTCTGTTTGGAACGGATTTCTCGGCGGCATCCATCCCCGCATTCGAACAAGCCCTGAAGCTGGCCCGGCAGAACGGGGCGGAACTTCTGATAGCGCATTCCAACACGGTGCCTGCTTGCATCAGCTTCATGCCGCCGGAGTCGTACGGTGAATGGGAAATACAGTGTCGGAAGGAGACGGAGAAGCAAATCGGCGCGCTGATGCAAGAAGCGCGCCACGAGAAGGTGAAGGCGCACATGCTGTTGCTCTCGGGGCTGGCAGATAACGCCATCGTTGACGCGGCGAAACACCTGGCCGTTGATTTGATTGTGATCGGCACCCACGGCCGCCGCGGCGTATCGCGGTTCTTTATGGGAAACGTCGCGGCGCGAGTAGTGGCGCGGGCTCGGTGTGATGTCTTGACTGTGCGTCAAAATGGGCGGACCCGTGAATCGGCCCGGCGTCGTTGAACGCGTTGGATTCGGCGTGAAACGATGCCTGGTTGAAAGGGGCGACCGGATCGAATTTCCTTTCCAGGCAGTCCGTGACTTAAACCGGCATCCGGCATCGTGAATCAACTTTCTGACCTCTGCGTCCATTGCAAATTCCCGGGAGCGTGGTTGAAATCTCTGACAGCTTGATTATAGGCACCCCCGTGACCATCGGACTTCAAGCTCTGGCTATCCAGAATCGCCGCCGCGGGCTGGGATCGTTTGTCATGGGTTTTCCGAACGAGGATGCGCAGCGCGTTGTTGAGGGTAGCCCACTGATGGTTCCCAGCGGGCACAGCCGAAGTTAGGCGTGACGACCGCTCGGAAAAACATCGAAAATTTGGATCGCTCACATCATTTTGCGTGCGCTTCTCGCTCCAATTTCATCGCTTACCGCCGGCACCATGCGCCACGACCCGACGACAGTGCATCGACTTAATAGATGGCGAATCCGTAATCTTTCCCAAAACAGTTGGCCACACCGCAAAGGATAAGGGCTGTGATCTCGCCATTGCGTGCTACATATGGGCTTGCCACCAGGCTGGAGACGATGGCCATGCTGATGGCCAATAGAGCAAACACTGTACCAAACAAGATTCTTGTTCGGGTATTCGGTTCGGCCTCATCAAAGAGCAACGTCAGCGATACTCCCGCCGTCAGGATGATGGCAGGCCCCAAGCGCCATTCTCTTTCAACGGAGATGAGAACGGGCACAAAAGCCAGGGCCATGAGCGCAACATGGCTCCAAAGGCCAAACGGCCGACCAGGCTCCTTCTTCGGCTTCATGATTTTTAGCCTTTCAGGCTTTTCTGCCTTAAAAACCCTAGGAGGAGGTTGGAACGACGCTCCTTGGCGATGGAAAAAAGGTCCAGCAAGTCATCGGCGGTGGGGTGAAGAGGAAATGATTTGATCAGTCTACGATCCTCCTTGCTTTGTTGCCACGACAACGGTGGCGGCAAAATTAGCTCGACGTGAGCTAAGGGTATGACTTCCTGCCGAAACCATTGGACGAGATCTTCCTCCCAAACCATCCGGGCGGGGCAACAAACACAGGTGGCTGGACGCGTTCTGTTGTTCTCCACCAAAGACATGGAAACCTCGGGGGTGGGCTTTATAGAGCAATGATGTGGGGAAAGCCGTCCGCGGAGAATAACCAGTTTGTCCCCCGGCGCGATCTCGACGACAATGGACCGGTTTGGGGTGTGCATTCGGATGCTGTTTCCACTCTGAACGCAACTGGAAATGAATAGATCTTTAGGAAAGGAGCAAGGCCCGCGCTCTGCCGCCTCTTTGACAGACACCAGGTGATGAAAAAGCTGGCGGGAAACCAAATCGGAGAATGATGGTTGTTTCATAATTGGCCTTGGTCCAAGCGCGCGAGGGCCGGGTTGCACCCGTGGGCATCGGGGGCGTTCTCATGCCGTGCCAGCATTTTGACTGGTTGGTGACGAATGCGCGCCATGAAGTTCGCGCAGTTGCTCAGGGGCAGGGACAGGTGGTGAGTGGGATGTTTCACATTGAATGTTGATTTTCTGGACGTGAGCCGTTCCTGTTTCATGTTTACCGGACTGCCTGCACAACGACCCAACTGGGTACGGAAAAACGCTTCGGTGCCTTCGGAAGCACCAGGCTCTCGATTGTAAAGCTCGCGAAAGCGTTTAATCCCTTCAACTAAACTAAACATTCCTCTCGTACATCGGCTGCGGATTCGACGGACTTGAGCTGTGATGAGAGCTATCCATTCTTCCCCAAGAAATGGGGAAGTCAGGTTGCCAACGGACCATGTAATCGAGGTTTTAAAGCATCATTGGGCAAAGCCGCCAATTTCCACCTGCGAACGCACCCGCAGGACATTTGCGGCTCGTCAGGCATTTTGGATAAGCCTACTCGGGGGGGTAGCGCGTGTATTTGGGGACGAAGCGGTAGCGCATCCACATCACCCTGCCCGGCCATCGCTTTGGCGACAAGAGGCGGAGAGTGGCAGCGGCTTTGGGCGGAGGGGAGCCGGGAATGTCGAAGAAGATCGAGAGGCCCACGCCGCCGTCGGCGACCGGCGCTGTGACGTGACTGATTTCATCGACCATCCCGGCACGGAGCATCGCGCCGTTGAACTTTCCACCGCCCAGGAGTATCAATTTGAGCAGACGAAAACTTTTGCCGAGCTTGCGAATGGCAACGCGCAGGTCCACTTTACTTTTGCCGCAAAAGAGATAGGAGACGCCGGCGGAATGGAGGTGCGCCTGTTAATCGTCACTGACGCGATCAGTGACCAGCAGGACAACACGGTCGCCGTCCACTTCATTTTCCCGGAAGCGCAGAACGCCTTTCGCGTCCACACCGATGTGATCACGACGAGCAACCCGGACTGTCCGAAAATCTGCGCTCGCGCCGGAAATTGACAAGAATCCGGTCGTTCTATTCGGCGGTTTATTGTTGGGGGAAGACGAAGTTCATGGGTTGAAAGCGGACGAAATCTGATCCTGGCGCCATGAACCAATTTCAACTCATCCTCCTTTGTATGGCCAGTTGGATCAACCGCAGCCAGGAAATCAATTCGGTCGGCCAGCGCTCCCAGGGGCACCCGCCGACAGCGCCCGGGTTGCGTTCTCTGATTTTGCATATGGCATCGTGAATCAACTTTCTGACCCCTGAGTCCATTGCAAATTCACGGGAGCATGGTTGAAATTCTTGATACCTTGAGTATAGGTATCTCGTGCCTTTGGCTTCTGATTATCAGCCCGAATTCGAGTCTTTGCGAGATTTGTTGCTGGAGATCGCTCCGGAACGCTCTGCAGAACGACTGCTTCGGAAGGTTGTTCAACAGTTGGCAGAACGCCCGCATGCCGTTATGGCGCGCCTCTGGTTAATCGACAAAGGGGATATTTGCGGCTCCTGCCCGATGCGTCCGCGATGTCCGGATCAAACCCGCTGTTTGCATCTTGTCGCGACGGCGGAGTCTTCGCCGACAGAAACGGATGAAGAAGGGCGGCAAGCCGAACACGAATTGCGACGCATTCCACTCGGGGTGGGAGTAATCGGTCGCATTGCGTCCAGCCGTCAACCAGTCATCAGCAATGACCCGGATCTGGGTCTGCACGGAACCATCGAGCACGAATGGGTGATGCGCCGCGGGATCCAAGGGTTCGATGGCCAGCCGATCATGTTTCAAAGCGAGGTTTTGGGCGTGCTTGCCCAGTTCAGCCGCATTCCCCCACCCGAGCAAACCCCCGCCTGGTTGCGCATCTTTGCCAATCAAATCGGCGCGGCCCTGGTGAACGCGCGAGCGTTCGAGGAAATTGAAAAACTCAAATCTCAACTGGAACTGGAGAACACTTTTCTTCAGGAGGAAGTCCTGGAAGCAAAAGCCTTCGGAGACATGGTCGGCCAGAGCGCGGCCTTGAAGCGCGTGCAACGCCAGGTGGAGATGGTGGCCCGGACGGATGCCACGGTGCTGATTCTGGGTGAGTCCGGCACAGGCAAGGAACTCGTCGCCCGCGAGATCCACAAGCAAAGCCGCCGCAGCGGCCGGCCGCTGATCCGAGTCAATTGCGCCTCCATTCCCCGGGAACTTTATGAGAGCGAGTTTTTTGGCCATATCAAAGGGGCGTTTACCGGAGCCGTCAAAGATCGCGCCGGACGCTTCGAGGCGGCTGATGGGGGCACGTTGATGCTGGACGAAGTAGGTGAGATCCCGCCGGAATTGCAGAGCAAGTTTCTCCGGGTATTGCAGGAGGGCCAATATGAACGGGTCGGCGAGGAGAGAACGCGCACGGTTGATGTCCGCATCATTGCGGCAACGAATCGCGACTTGTTGAAAGAGGTTAGCGCAGGCCGGTTCCGGCAGGATCTTTTTTACCGATTGAATGTATTCCCAATCGAAGTGGCTCCGCTGCGGGAGCGCAAAGAGGATATTCCGCTTTTGGCCGCTTATTTCCTGGAGAAAGCCACCCGCAAACTGAAAGTGCCACCCGCCAGGCTCACTCAAGCCCACATCACCCAATTGCAAAACCATAACTGGCCGGGCAACATCCGCGAGTTGCAAAACATGATCGAGAGGGCGTTAATTCTGGCGCTGGATGGCGTGCTCTGGCTCGATTTCCCCACTGGAGGGAGAACTGTTGAGCCGGCAACTCCATCGCTGGCGCCGCCAATGGCTGGAACAAAGCCGCAGATTCTAAGCGACCCGGAATTCCGAAAGCGCGAACGTGATAACATCCTCGCCGCGCTGAATGAAACCCGGTGGAAAATTCATGGACCCGGCGGCACCGCGGAGTTGCTGGGAATCAAACCCACTACGTTGATGTCGCGCCTCAAAAGACAGGGCCTGAAGAAACCGGAATAACTTACCGGTCCGTTTCTTCGCGGCATTTCTCTGCCGTGGCTTTTGTCCGCCGGCCGTCGTTTTATCGGCTTCCAGGGAAAGCCGGGCAGACGAGAATTCGCTCAACTATTGCGCCAACTCGTTAGTTGCAATTCCTCGCTAATCTTCCGCGCCGAGGTGACCGCCTGCATATCCTTGAGCCGCAACATCTTCACCGGCGAGTCTTGGTTGGCACGACAGGTGATATAGAACCCAATTAATGAATCGTGCCTGTGGAACAATCGCGGTGAAAGTGAACTTGATATGTCGCGCATAACCCAAGTGGACGCCCAACAGCCCGGTCGGGAATTGAAACGAATCTTGGATTCATCCCTTATGACCTTGGAAGATGCGCCCAATTTTCTGAAGGTCCTCGCCAATTCCGCCGCCGCCTTGAAGGCTTACGTCGAGTCGGACAAGGCTCTTTTGAATGGTCAACTCACGCCGCGGTTCCGAGAACAAATCGCGCTCGCTGTGGCTGAGATCAACGATTCAAAATACTGCCTTGTCGCCCATTCCGTGGCAAGCAACTATGCCGGATTGACCGGCGAGGAGGTGGAGATGGCTTGCCACGCGACCGCCTCCGACCCAAAGTCGCAAGCCTTGCTGCATTTTACCCAAGCCATCGTCCTCCAGCGAGGGAAGATCAGCGATGCCGATTTTTGCGCGCTTGGCCAGGCCGGGTTCTCGCAGTCCGAGTTGGTGGAAGTTATTGCCAACATTGTCCACAATATTTTCTCCAACTACCTCAATCTGGTGGCCAGGACCGAAATTGACCTGCCGACGCTCCCGCCGGACGCCGGGGTGCCCCGCCATAAAATCCGGGCGGGTTCGGTGGAATGTCCGGTTCAAAGTTCCGTGAAACCACTGCGTCAATCACCATGAGCACCTTGGCCATCAATGCCGGTTCCAGCAGCCTTAAATTTGGCGTTTTCAGTGATGACTCCTGTGAAAGTTTGGTAACGGGTGAAATTGACTGGGCAGACGGCGATCGGCACCACGCCCAATTGGTCGTGCGACCGCGACAGGGCACCACCACACGGTCGCGCGTCCTCGTTTCGGACGACTCCCTGGCCGCAAGCTGTGCCATCCAGGCAGCGCTAAACGCGGCCGACGGCGCACTGTCCATCACCGCAGCAGGACACCGGGTCGTCCACGGAGGTGCCGATTTCAGCGCGAGCGTATTGATAGACCAAAGAGTGAAAGCAGGCATCGGACGAATGGGGGCGCTGGCCCCATTGCACAATCACCCGGCCTTGCGGGCGATTGAGGTTGCGGAAACCATTCTGCCCGATGTCCCCGAAATAGCTGTGTTTGACACTGCATTTTACGCGGGACTCCCCACCAGGGCCTATTTGTATCCTTTGCCATACGAGTGGTTCCAAAACTGGGGCATTCGCCGGTTTGGGTTTCACGGAATCAGCCATGCTTACTGTGCAAATCGTGCCGTGGAATTAACGGGAGGCGACCCGGGCCGGATGCGCGTCGTCAGTTGCCATTTGGGAGGCGGTTGTTCAACTGCAGCGGTCCGCGGCGGAGTCGCCGTTGCCACCACCAGTGGCTTCAGCCCGCTGGAAGGATTGATGATGGCCACTCGCTGCGGTTCCGTAGACCCCGGCATCTTGCTCCACCTTCAGCGCGAACACGCGCTGTCCAACAAAGACTTGGATCGCGCGCTGAATTGTTCCTCCGGTTTGTTGGGTATTTCGGGTGTCTCCGCCGATTTTTCCCAGATTGAGATCGCCGCGGCACAAGGGAACAAGCGCGCCCTCCTGGCTTTTGAGATGTTTGCCGATCAGGTGCGGTCCTCGATTGCGGCTTTTGCCGCCACACTGGGCGGCTTGGACGCGATCACCTTCACCGATCGCATCGGCGAACGATCCCCGGCCCTGCGGGCGGCGGTTTGTGAGGGAATGCAATTCATAGGGGTTCAACTTGACTCGGAACGTAACGCCAGCCTCCGTCCCGATGCAGATATTGCCACGGCTGAATCGCCCGTGCGGGTGCTGGTCATCCACGCCGAAGAGGAACGGATGATTGCCCGCGAAACGCGCCGCGTGATTGCCGGCCTTAGCCCTGGCGCCAATTCGGGGACATGAGATGGCGCATCGCCTCGCATAACCCCAAAACCACATCATGAAAGCAACTGGCATCAACGGTAGCCCTCCAGGACTAGGCCCTGCCGAAGGACTGGTACTGAATGAGGTGGGACCGGTGAAGGATACCGAATCCATCCGATATGGCAGCGTTCCAAGCCGGGCAGATCGAGCAGGCCAGTTTGCTTGGCGGCTTTGCGCCGCCATCTTTCTCGCTTCCCAGGTTCTTGTTACCGCACAAGAGGCATCGAATGCGGTTTCGGGAGGAACGACAAATGTCGCCATGCCCGCGATCCCGTTCAGTCATTTTCTCTCCCCCTATGAGCCGATCTATTTCCTCGTCGGGTCCTATCCTGCCGCCGAATTCCAAGTGAGCTTGAAGTATCAGGTCTTTACTCCCACAAATTGCTCGGCGCGGGCAACCACCAATATTTATCTGGCCTACACCCAGACGTCGTTCTGGGATCTTTTGTCCTCCGACCCGTCCTTCTACGATACCAGTTATAAGCCGTCGGTCTTTGTCGCTGTTCCAGATATTTTGGATGGCAGGAAAGAGAAACCGTGGCAGCTTGATCTCCAATCGGGCCTCGAACATGAATCCAACGGCCGCGGCGGTGCCAACGAACGCAGCCTTTACACCGCCTATTTGCAACCCACCCTCACCCTGGGTCAGCCGCAGAGTCTGCAAATCGCCTTCTCCCCACGCGCTTGGGTCTATGTCCTGGGCTTGAGTGAGAACAACCCGGACATGGCCAGCTATCGCGGGTACGCGGATCTGCTCACCACCCTGAGTTGGAAGAAGCAGAACCAAGACTATAAATTGGCGACGGCATTTGGAACCGGAGATGATGGAAACCATTCCAGTCTGAAAGTGGATTTTAGCTTTTCCTTGTTGCAGTGGACCCGCTGGTTCACCCCTCGGATTCATCTCCAGTACTTTACCGGCTACGGCGAAACGTTGCGTCAATATAATGAGAGCAGTCACGGCCTTCGAGGTGGCATTTCCCTTTTCGATTGAACTTCGCTTTGGTTGGGCAGCATCGGACCAACACCGGGAATAGTCCCGCAGCAAATTCCGGGAGTAAAGGAACACGCGCGGTCGGCGACGCTTAACCGCAAGGAAACGGTCCGCGTTTCATCGGGCTCGCGTAGCGTGTGGGTTCAGGATGGGGTGAAAACCCCATAGTGTCCGCGAGCATTCCGACTTACCGTCGTGCTATGGAAGAAAACGACATCACACACTTGGAAGGCCTTGAAGACCATCTTGTTCTGACTCAGACTGCCGATTTTTCCCAGGAAATTGGTGATTCTTCGGGACAAGCCGCTGGGAAAAATGAACTTTCTGCCGCAAAGAAGAGAAAGCTTAAATCAATCCACGGAAAACCCGAAAAACTGCGCGGAAAAGCGCAGCTTCCTGTGCGTGCAGAGAGGGCGAGCATTGGGGCGGGCGGGTAACCACGTTTCAGAGACCTTACCCCGAGCTTGTCCAATGGCATCCCCAACTTCACTCCCGTTCCTCATACTCTGATCACACAACGAGGGCGTGCCATGAACACCGTGCAAAATGGAAAGGGCGACCGTCCCAGGAACAATTGGAGTCCGAATTGGTACGCAAGATACGATGCCGTCGATTGGTGCCGACAGCCGATTAAGCAGGAATCACCCGCTCATAAGGAAGCCGCGATGATGGAGTCCAACGGCAAGCGGCACCAAGGGGTGGATGCTGAAAGGCAAATGACTCAGTATTGAAGACATATCCAAGCCTTGAATCAGTTCCTGATCCTCGGTCTCCGACTCATGGCTAATGGGAACACCCCATAGCGCCCTTAGCGCCTCTCGGCCACCTTAGCCTCGGACTATATGGCACCCTCAGTTTACAGGAATACAGAAAGAACATGAAAATGAAGAATAGCAGCATCGTATCTTTGTTCGTGGTCGTCGCCGCGCTGGCAGACGGCTGCACGGTATCATTCGCACCCGCACCGGTTTACGTGCCCCCGCCGCAGGCGGTGGTGACGGTCGGCATGCCCGACTCTTACGTATGGGATGGTGTCGAATTTGTGGGCGTGATGGGCGATCAGTACATGTACCTTGGGCCTGAAGGCGTTTGGTTGGTCTGCGACCCGGTGCGGCTTGGTCGCTTTCACGGGTGGGAAGGCGGCCATCCGGATTGGCGCAGGACCGCCGTGCGCAATGAGGGCCGTAACGTGCGCGGGAGATCGCCGGTGAGGAGAGAAGAGGGGCACGAAGACCGGAAGTAGGCCGAAGAGTTAATGTCTGGTCAACGACAATTATTCCTTTCCACCAGCGACAACTATTTCTTTCCGGTAGCCTGGGTAAATTCTTTCATGTTTTTGTCTTTGTCATGATTGCTCCCCG
>Ga0224557_1001440_pt1 | contig 22902 bp, 18 predicted proteins | sample 714S31014metaG_FD_180677 | JGI IMG/M metagenome (GOLD analysis project Ga0224557, IMG submission 180677) | Peat soil microbial communities from Stordalen Mire, Sweden - 717 S3 10-14 | ecosystem: Environmental > Terrestrial > Soil > Wetlands > Peat | place: Sweden: Norrbotten County, Stordalen... | reverse complement strand
GTGGACCCCAACGTGATGAAGCAGCTGGCGACGGGCGAGGCGGTGGTGCTGAGCATCGTCGGCGGCCGGCGCGTGGCCACCCTCCGGGTGCTCCCACCGCTCTCGGCGGACCCCGCGTGACCTCTTCGGTCGCGTATGCCCCTCCCCCACCCGCGCCGGTGACTCAACCCCCCATCGGCGGTCCGTCCGGGCACGCCGGGACGGCCGGGTGGATCGCGGCCGGAGTCCGCAGGCGCGGAGCGGCGGCGGCGGTCACCCTGGTCTGCGCCTGGTCGGGCGTATGGCTCGCCATCTGGTTGCTGGTGGCGGATGCCCTCGCCGGCGCCCTCCTCTCCGCCCTCGGCTCCTCGATCAGCGCGGCCCTCGTCGGCAGCAACGGCACCAGCCCCGGTGGGGCCGCGCTCTCCGTTGCCGGGGGCGCCCTTCGGGGGGCCACCGCCGGGCTGGTGTCGAGCCTCGTCTCGCTGGTCGTCGACGAGCCCCTGCAGTTTCTCGCCGCGCTAGGCGGCGGTCTGCTGGTGTCGCTGGGGCTGCTCGCGGCCTGCGTGGCTCTGGAGCCGTGGCTGCTCCGCCTCCGCGGTTTCCGCCGCATGAGCCGGCGCGAGGCGTCCCGAGTGATGCCATTGCTCGAGGTGGAGGCCGCCGACCTGAGGCTGGCGTCGCTGCCGCTCGTGCTGATGGCGGACGGCGACGACCTGCGAGTGCGGGCGTACGCCCGCCATCTGGTCATCGGTCGCAGCCTCCTCGGCGAGGAGATCGGTGACGGGCCGGCCGGTGACGCCGCCCTGGATGCGGTGCTCTGCCACGGTCTCCAGCACTGGGCGGCGGGTGACGGCACGGGCGACCTGCTGGTCCGCTGCTGCGGCCTGCCCCTGGTGGTCCTCTACAACGCCGGTTACCGGCTGACCCAGCAGGGGAACGGGCTCATCGCGCTGGTCGGTTGGGTGCTGCTCTGGCCGGCCTGGCTGCTGGTCCGGCTCATCATCCGGCCGATCGTCGCCGTCGCCTCGCGGGACCAGGAGTACGCGACCGACAGGGCGGTGGCGGCGACCGGCCGGGGCGAGGCGCTCCATCGCGTGCTCAGCCTGCTCGGGGAGCTGGAACCGGGCCAATCGGGCTGGGATCGGGTCATCGCCGCCACCCATCCGCCGCTCGAGCTGCGCCTCGAGGCGCTCGAGCCACCGCCATAGCGCCGGTGCAAGCCCCGACCCCGGATCCGGATTGCGAAACTGAGCATTTCCTGTCATGTCAGGCGGAGACGTGCCAGGCTGATCAGGTGAGACCTCGGCCATCTCTGCGAAGACGCGGCTGCATGATGGTGGCTGTGCTGGCGATGCTCGGGTCCCTCGCTGGGTGCGGCACACGGGCACCCGCCTCGGCTACCAGCGCGACGCGGGCGGTTGCAAGCGCGGCACCGCCGAGCTCGACGGCGAACGGCGGCTTCCCACACGTGCTGGTGATCATGGACGAGAACTCCGGCTATGCCGCCATGCTGGGTTCGTGTGGCCGGGGATCGCCCAACCCGTACCTCTGCTCGCTCGCCTCAGCGTACGCCTCCGTCACGGACTGGTTCGGTGTGGAGCACCCGTCATTCCCGGATTACATCGACACCGTCTCCGGGAGTGACCAGGGCTGCCGCAGTGACGGCTGTCCCGCCGGCACCTACACCGCCGAGGACCTGGGCGGCCAGCTCACGGCGGCGGGGATTCCCTGGACCGCGTACATGGAGTCCATGCCCTCGCCCTGCTACAGAGGGGTCTCGTCAGGTGACGACAGCACCGGCGAGTACGTCCTCAAGCACAACCCCTTCGCGCCTTTCCAGGACGAACTCTCGGGCACCTGCCACATCCTCCCGTATCCCGGCGCCTCGGGCCTGGTGTCCGCTCTGGATGGGGCCCGCGCTCCGGACTTCGTATGGATCACCCCCAACCTCTGCGACGACGGCCACGACGACTGCGGCGCGGGCAACGTCCAGCAGAGCGACGCCTGGCTCATGGCCAACGTCCCCGCTGTCCTGACCTCGGCGTGGTTCGAAGCGGGCGGCACGGTGATCTTCACACTGGACGAAAACGACGCCGAGCCCGACGGCTCGTGCTGTGGCGTCGCCGCCGGAGGCCAGATCCCGGAAGTCGTCATCAGCAGGGCGGCGACAGGCAGGGGCGACCTTCCGCTGACGGGCGACCACTTCGGCACCCTGCGGACCATCGAGGAGGCATACGGGCTGCCCCTGCTCGGCGCCGCCACCCAGCCGAGCAACGGCGACCTGAGCGAGCTGCTCGGGTAGCCGCTCGGGAGCGCCGGCGGTCGTGCCGGGGACGAGCACGCGCTCCGCCGGTGACGGCGGCGCCGATCAGGCCAATGGTGAGGGCAAGGGCGGCGTCTGGTTCGTCGCCACCCCATCTCTCGGCAGCGGCTCCGGGTCCTCGGCGTCGGCCGCCAGCGCGCCCGACGGGTACTGAGAGGTCGAACCGCGTTGGGGTGGTGGGCCATCCCCCCGCGGCATGCGAGGCCAGCCACGGCCTCGCCTCTTCCCAGCACCAGGTGGGGTCAGGCGGGTAGCCTCAGCAGGTGGAGATCGGGACGGACGCGGTGCCAGCTGAAAGCCCCACCCCCGCGTTCCTCCGGGAGCACGCGCGGGAGATCGCCACGGCTGCCTCCCGCATCGCCGGCCACGTGCGCCGCACACCCACGCTCCCGGCTGACGAGATCGCCGCCGGTGTCTCCGTCAAGCCGGAGATGCTCCAGCCGACCGGCTCGTTCAAGGTGCGGGGCGCCTTCAACGCCGCACTCTCCCTGCTCGGCAGCTCGCCGGATGCGCGCGGCGTGATCACGGTCAGCTCGGGCAACCACGGCCAGGCCGTCGCGCTGGCCGCCCGCAGCCTGGGCCTCGACTGCACCGTGGTCATGCCCGAGGGGTCCAACCCGATCAAGGTGGCCGCGGTGCGGGCCCTCGGCGCCAGGGTGGTGAGCGAGGGAGTGACCGGAGCCAACCGCGAGGAGCGCGCCCGCGAGCTGCAGGAGCGGACCGGGCTGGCGATGATCCACCCCTTCGACGCCTGGGACACCATCCATGGCCAGGGGACCATCGGCCTCGAGCTCCTCGACGACCTGGCGGACCTCGGCACGGTGGTCTGTCCCGTCGGCGGAGGCGGCCTCATCTCCGGCTGCGCCATCGCGGTCAAGGCAGCCCGGCCCCATGTCCGGGTCATCGGGGTGGAGCCCGAGCTGGCGGCGGACGCCACCGCCTCGGCGCGAAGCGGCCGTCACGAGCGGCTGGCCGCACCCCCGGCGACCATCGCCGACGGGCTGCGCAGCCTGAGCATCGGCGATCGCGGCTTCGAGGTCATCGTCCGGCGCCGCCTGGTCGACGCGTTGGTGACCGTCACCGAGGCCGAGATCGAGCAGGCGATGCTCGCGGTCTGGAGCCGCCTCCACCTGGTGGTCGAGCCCTCCGGGGCGGTCGGGGTGGCAGCGCTCATGGCCGGGCGCATCCCGCCCTCCCCCGCCGGCTCCCGCATCGCGATGGTGCTCTCCGGGGGTAATGTCGATCCAGCCCTCGCCGCTCGGCTGTTCGCCGCCCACGCCGCCGGTCTCGCCACAGGAGGTTCAGCGCCATGAAGCTGGGTCTGCACATCCCGGACTACACCTGGCCTGGGGGGCCGGACAGCCTCGGCCACGACCTGGCACGAGTCGGCCAGGCCGCCGAGGAGGCGGGATTCGACCGCGTGAGCGTGATGGACCACTTCTTCCAGATCCGTGGGGTGGGGCCCCCCGAGCACGAGATGCTGGAGGCCTACACGACCCTCGGATACCTGGCCGCGCACACCGCACGGGTCAAGCTGCTCACCCTGGTGACCGGGGTGGTGTACCGCCAGCCGGGCCTGCTCGCCAAGGCCGTCACCACCCTCGACGTCCTCTCGGGCGGGCGGGCCATGCTCGGGATCGGCGCCGCCTGGAATGAGGAGGAGTCGCGGGGCCTGGGGCTCAACTTCCCTCCGATCGCGGAGAGGTTCGAGCTGCTGGAGGACGCGCTCAAGATCTGCCTGCAGATGTGGAGTGGCGACGACGGGCCCTTCACCGGCACCCACGCCAAGCTGGAGCGCACCCTCAACTCCCCCCAGGCGATCAGCCGCCCCCACCCGCCGATCCTCATTGGCGGCTCCGGTGAGCGCAAGACGCTGCGCCTGGTGGCCCGCTACGCTCAGGCCTGCAACCTCTTCCCCGGTCCCGACCTCGACCACAAGCTCGACGTGCTCCGTCGCCACTGCGAGACCGAGGGCCGTGACTACGACGAGATCGAGAAGACGGTGCTCTTCAACTTCGACGTCGGCCCCAACGGGGAGCGCGTGGGCGAGCTCGTCGACGGGCTGCGCGACCTGCACAAGCGGGGCTTCCAGGTCGCCCATGGTCGGGTCACCGACGTCTGGCGGATCACACCGCTCGAGATCATCGGCCGGGAGGTGCTGCCCGCGGTCGCGGAGCTCTGACCTGGAGGTCGGCGGCGGCCGCGCCTCGCTCAGACCGGCGCCGTCCGCCCGCGGCGGCGCGCCGTCCAGATCCGGGCGCCGCCGTACGAGAGGGCACCGAGCGTGCCGACGAAGAAGCCGACCGGCAGGTAGGTCAGGTAGGAGACCGCGACCGCCAGCCAGACCGTGGCGAGGGCGAGGAGCACCGAGAGAGCGATGGCGTTGCGCGGGCTGCGGGTCAGCGACCCGGCCGTTGCCGCGGGCCCGATCATCAGGCTGAACATCAAGAGCACCCCCACCACCGGCACCGTCATCGTCGCCGCCAGCGCGACCACCAGCAGGAAGCCGGTCTCGATGCGCTGGGCCCCCACCCCGCGCGCCTCGGCCACGTCGGGGGCGATCGAGGTGAGCATCAGCGGGCGGTAGAGGACCGCCAGTGCGGCGATGCAGGCGATGCCCAATCCGGCGATGGGGAGCAGCTCGTCCGAGGGGACGCCGAGCACCTCGCCGAAGAGCAGCGAGTAGATGGCCGCGGCGTACTCGACGCTGAAGGAGAGGAAGAGCGCGCCCAGCCCGAGCATCAGCACGAGCGCCAGGGCGGTGGCCACGTCGTGGCGTCCGCGCCTCCCCAGCCAGCCGATGCCGAGGGCTCCGCCGACGGCGAAGACGCCGAGCCCGGCGATGGGATTGACCCCGATGAGGACGGCGCCCGCCGCGCCCCCGAAAGCGCCGTGCGGGATGGCGTGGGCGACGAACGCCGCGCCGCGCAGCACGACGAAGAAGCCGACGACGCCGGCGATCACCGCGACCAGCGTCGCCGCGATCCAGGTGTTGACCATGAAGCCGGAGAACACTCTCTGCCCCCTCTACGCCGCGTCGCCGGGATGCTCGGCGCACCCGCTCGCGGCCAGGCGCGGCGCCGTCTCCCAGCGGCGGCTCCGGCGCGCCTGCGCGATCCCCGTCAGCGCGCCCGCGGCCAGGTAGAAGAGGAAGACCAGGGCCACCACGAAGAAGCTGACCGGCCAGCCGTGCCCGGCCGGCGGCCAGTAGTAGCTGTCGTAGGCGAGGACGATGCCGAGCCAGACCGCCGCGACGCCGATCAACCCGGCGACCACCAGCGCACCGCCGGGACGTTTGGTCAGGCGCAGCGCGGTCGCGGGAGGGCCGACCACGAGGGCCGTGGCCAGGATCGCCCCGATGGTCTCGGCGGCGAGCGAAACCGCCACGGCCATGATCACCAGGTAGACGATGCCGATGGCGCGCACGGGGACCCCGCGTGCGGCGGCGAGATCGGAGCTCAGGGAGCTGAGCAGCAGCATCCGGTAGCAGACGGCCATCACCAGCAGGGAGACGGCGCTCAGCGCCACGATGCTCGGCAGCATCTGCTGGCTCACCGCGAAGAGGGAGCCGAAGAGGATGGTCACCGTCACCCCGGTGGTGCTCGAGGAGGTCGCGTCCAGGTAGAGGAAGAGCGCGGCCAGTCCCAGGCCGGCTCCCAGCACCAGCCCGGTCGCGACGTCGCGGGCCCGCGGCCGGTGCAGCCCGAGCAGCTCGATGAGCCCCGCGGCGACGATCGCGATGCCCATGAACCCCCAGAGCGGGTTGGCGCCGCCCAGGAATGCCGCCGAGCCGCCCGCCGAGCCCACCTCGCCGAGGGCGTGCCCGGCGAAGGCCTGACCGCGGATCACGGTGAAGACTCCCACCGCCCCGGTGACCAGCGCCACCACCGCCCCCACCACCAGTGCGGCGTGCACCGGATCGCTCGCGAAGAAGCCCGGCGCGAAGAGCGCGCGCATCACCTGGTTCATCGGAGCGAGACGATGTCGGGCCCGACCACGGCGCCCTCGGTCTCCTCGAAGGTGACCCCGGACGGTCCCTCCGCCCCGGCCACCACCAGGATGCGGCCGTGGACGCGCAGCACGTCGACGTGCTGGCCGTAGAGGGCACTCAGGACCTCCGGACGGATCACCTCGGCAGTGGTCCCGCTCGCCGTCTTGCCGGCCGCGACGTAGACCAGCCGGTCCATCACCGGGAGCAGCGGGTTGACGTCGTGGGCCGAGATGAACACGGCGATGCGCTGCTCCCGGGCGATACGGGCCAGCAGCGCGACGACCTCGCCCTCGGCCCCGATGTCGAGATTGGCGAGCGGCTCGTCGAGGAGCAGCAGCCGGGGCCGGCTGATCAGGGCGTGGGCGATGAGGACCCGCTGCTGCTCGCCCCCGGAGAGGTTGCCCACGCGGGCGTCGGCGAAGCGCCGCGCGTCGACGGCGTCGAGCATGGAGTCGACGGCCTTGCGGCGCCGGCCCCAGCCCAGGGGCACGCCGAGCCGGTGCCCGTCGAGGCCGAGAGCCACGACGTCGCGGGCACGGAGCGGCATGTCGGGGTCGAGGAAGATCTTCTGCGGGACGTAGCCGATGATCGGGTTGCGCCGGGTTAGCGGCCGGCCGCCCACCAGAACGCTCCCCGTGCTCGGCGTCTGGAGACCGAGGATGACCCGGAAGAGGGTGGTCTTGCCCGCCCCGTTGGAGCCGATCAGACCGGTGAACTCGCCCGGCATGATCCGGAAGCGGACGTCGTGGAGCACCTCCCGCCCGGCCAGCCAGACGCTGATGCCGTCGACGTCCAGGATCGCGTCATCGGCGCTCGGGTCGGAGGCGGGAACGTTCACAGCCGGGTCGTCGACACGCCGCGTGCGAGCGCCTGCTGCACGGCGTTGACCTCGGCCACCATCCAAGTCTGGTAGTCGTAGCCCGGCGTGGGCATGGTCTCGTAGACGCAGACCACGGGGATGCCGTTCTGCTGGGCGAGCGTCAGCAGTGATTGGGTCAGGGAGTCGGTCACCTGCTGGTTGTAGACGAGCACCTTGGCCTGGTGCTGGGTGAAGAAACCCTGCTCCAGGCTCACGTCCTGAGCGGACGGATCGACCCCGTTCATGACGTCGGCCTGGAAGGGCCATGGGGTGAGGTTGTCTAGACCGGCGGCCTGGAGCATGTAGTCCGCGACCGGTTCGGTGGTAGCGACCGCTGAGCCAGGGAAGCTCGACTTCAGGGCGGCGATGGCCTGGGTCCAGGGTGCCAGCGAACTGTCGAAGGCCGTGACCTCAGCCGTGAAGTACGTCGCATGAGAGGGCGCAAGTGCCGAGAGAGCCTTTCCGATCGCCTTCGCAACCGCGGGCATGGTGGTTGGGCTGTACCAGAGATGAGGGTTCTCGGTGCTGCTGGGCAGGCCAAGGAGATTCTGGACGTCGATCACCCTGCGCGTGGAGCTGGGTGACGCCGACTCGATGGTGTTCATGAACCCGTCGTAACCCACCCCGTTCTGCACCACGAGCTGGGCGGCGCCCACGGTCTTGGCCACCTGCGGGCTCGCCTCGAAGGTGTGCGGGTCGGTGTTGGGGTTGCTCATGACCGCGCTCACCGCCACGTACGGTCCGCCGATCTGCGAGATGACGTTGGCGTACTCGTTCTCGGCTCCGACCGCAGCGATCTTGCCGGAGTCCGACGCCGAGGCGGAGGCGCAGCCGGCGGCGACGGTGGAGATGAGCACAGCGCCCGTCAGGAGGGTCACAGCGCCCCGGCCCCGGCTCCCCGCGCGTCTCGTCATCATCGTCGTGGCCCGTCTCCTCTGGTCCGTGGTAGCGTTATCGGTAATGGATGCAGTTACAGAGTTTATCCGGTATGGTTCCAGATAGCAAGCCGCCGGCGGCACGTGGCACCGGCGCCCCCCTGTCCACGAGCGGGTCTCCTCTCCCGGTCGCCGGCCCTCCCGCGGCCGACGTCCGCTCCACCCGGCAGAAGCGCGCCCTCTCCGCGGTGCTGGCCGAGACCGACCGCTTCCGGAGCGCCCAGGAGCTCCACGCCGCTCTCCGGGCCCGGGGGGAGCGGGTGGGGCTGACCACCGTCTACCAGCAGCTGCGCACCCTGGCCGCGGCCGGCCTCATCGACTCGCTGCGGGCAGACGGCGGCGAGCTCCTCTACCGCCACTGCGACACCGCCAAACACCACCACCACCTGGTCTGCCGCGAATGCGGCCGCACCGTGGAGGTGGAGGACACCGTGGTCTGGCGCTGGGCGGAGCGGGTCGCGGCGGACGCCGGCTTTGTCGACGTCGCCCACCATCTCGAGTTCTCCGGCACCTGCGCCGCCTGCTCGGCCACCGCCCAGGTAGGGTTGAGCCCATGAACCCCGATCTCCGCTTTGCCCACGGGATGGCCGACATGGCCGACGCGATCGCCATGAGCCGGTGGCGCAGCCTCGACCTCCACGTCGAACGCAAGCCCGACCTCACCGAGGTCACCGAGGCGGACCGCCAGATCGAGGAGCTGATCCGCGAGCAGGTTCGAGTCCACCGCCCCTCCGAGCGGGTGGTCGGCGAGGAGTTCGGCGGCGACTTCGCCAACACCTCCGGGACCCGCTGGGTGGTCGACCCCATCGACGGGACCCGCAGCTTCATCCGCGGCTACGAGACCTGGGCCTGCCTGATCGCGCTCCAGCGGGACGGGGTCACGGTCTGCGCGATCGCGTCGGTCCCGGCCCTCAGGCAGCGCTACGCGGCGGCGCGGGGCGAGGGCGCCACCGTCGACGGCAAGCCCATCCATGTCTCGGCCATCGACAAGGTGGAGGCGGCGATGCTCGCTCACACCAGCGTGTCCGGATTCGTCCGCATCGGGCAGGACGATCGCCTGCGCTCGCTGGCCGGGCGCTGCTGGGACAGCCGCAGCATGGGCAACTCGCTCTCCCACCTCTCCGTGGCCCGGGGCACGGCCGACATCGGCTGGTCGGCGCGAGCCAACCTCTGGGATTTCGCCGCCCTGGCCCTCATCGTCGAGGAGGCCGGTGGCCGCTTCACCGACCGGAGCGGGGACTCACCGGTGGGTGGGGCGGGCGTGTCGAGCAACGGCCTCCTCCACCAGGTCGGGCTGGAGGCGGCGGGGATCAGCTAGTCAACATGGAAGGGCCGGCGCAACGAGCAACCCCGGCTCGTGCCGTGCTCCCCGGCCGGAGTCGGCCGCTACCGCCGGCCCTTGGGCACCCCGAGGCGATCGGCCCAGACGGCCTCGACACGCACCAGGTGGCGGACCTCCAACCTCCCCTCGGCCTGGAGCTGGCGGATCGCCTTCTTGTCCTGCTTGCCCACCGAGGTCTTGGGGATGGCAAGCACAATGGCCCAGGACTCGGGGAGCCAGAAGGACGGCACCTTACCGGTCAGGAACTGGCGCAGATCCTCGGGGTCGACGGACTGACCGGGCCGGAACGCGAGCACGGCCAGCGGCCGCTCCCCCCAGCGCTCGTCGGGGATGCCCACCACGGCGGCGTCCAGCACGGCGGGATGCGCCAGCAACTGGTTCTCCAGCTCCATCGAGCTGATCCACTCCCCGCCCGACTTGATGATGTCCTTGGTCCGGTCGGTGATCTGGACGTAGCCGAGCTCGTCCACGGTGCCGACGTCACCGGTGCGCAGCCAGCCGTCGTGGAACCGCTCGCGCCCCACGCCGCCGAGGTGGGAGCTCGCCACCCACGGCCCGCGGACCTCGACCTCCCCCACCGCCTTGCCATCCCATGGCAGCGGGGTGCCTCCGTCCCCAATGAGGCGCACCTCGACACCGGCCACCGGGCGCCCGGTCTTTGACCGGTAGTACCAGTACGAGGAGTCGCCCTCTCCCACTCCCCTCGGCGGGAAGGCGACCATCCCGAGCGGCGACGTCTCGGTCATCCCCCACGCCTGGATGAGGGGGAACCACGGCTGGTAGGCCTGCATCAGGGTCGTCGGCACGGCGGCCCCGCCGCAGATCCCCAGGCGGATGAAGTCGAGCTCGGCTCCGGCCGCTTGGGCCGTCATCAGCAGTCCCTGGAAGATGGTCGGCACACCGACGATGACGGTGGGCCGCTCGGCCACCACGAACGAGAGGAGCGGCTGCGGCTGCAGGAACCGCCCCGGGAGGAGCAGGTCGGCGCCGCACATGAAGGCGGCGTAGGGCTTGCCCCAGCCGTTGACGTGGAACATCGGGACCATCAGGCCGATCCGGTCGTGCTCGTTGAGGGCGAAGTTGGCGACGGTCGCGAGGGAGTGCAGCCAGATGGAGCGATGGCTGTAGACGATGCCCCGGGGGTCGCCGGTCGTGCCGCTCGTGTGGCACATCGCGGCAGGCTGTCGCTCATCCAGCACCGGCCATGCCCGGAGCGGAGTCGAGCCCTTGAGCAGCTCGTCGTAGTCGACGACGGCACCCAGTCCGGAGGTGTCGGCACGCCCCACCACGACCACCTTCTCCACGGTCGTCAGCTGCGGCCGGATGGCGGCGAGGAGGGGCGTCAAGCCGGCGTCGACGATCACCACCCGGTCGCCGCCGCTGTTGATGACGTAGGCGAGCTGCGCCGGCGAGAGCCGGACGTTGAGGGTGTGCAGCACCGCCCCGAGGAGCGGCACCGCGAAGTAGGCCTCCAGATGCTCCTGATGGTTCCAGCAGAAGGTGCCCACCCGATCGCCCGGTTTGATGCCGAGATGGCGGAGCCCGGCGGCCAGGCGCGCCACCCGCTCGATGACCTCGGAGACGTCGGCTCGGCGCGAGGTATCCCCCTCGAAGGTCACCACCTGACTGGCCGAAAAGAGGCTCGCGGCTCGCCGGAAGATGTCGGTGATGGTGAGCGGCACCTCCTGCATGGTGCTCTGGATCGGGCGAGCCATGGGCGGACTCCTCAGCCTGGCAGGGTTGGATGCGACCCGCCCATCATCCTCCAGCCCCGGAAGCCGCGCGGGCGTGCGCCAGGTCAGGATCGGGTCAGGATCCGGTCACGAGACGGCTCACGGCGACGGGCTGCTACCTTCGCCAGAGATGACGCTCCAGCCCCCGACCTTCGCCGATGTCCTGGCCGCCCGCACCCGGATTCGCGACCACCTGCCACGAGCCCCGCTCCGCTCCTACCCCGCGCTCGACCGGATGGTCGACGCCCAGGTCTGGGTCAAGCACGAGAACCTCCTCCCCACCGGCGCCTTCAAGGTCCGGGGCGGGATCAACCTGACCAGCCGGCTCGACCCGGACACCCGGCGGCGAGGCGTGATCACCGCCTCCACGGGCAACCACGGCCAATCGGTCGCGTACGGTGCCCACCTCTTCGGGATCGCGGCGACGGTCTGCGTGCCCGAGCACGCCAACCCCGTAAAGGTCGAGGCGATGCGCGACCTCGGCGCCGAGGTGATCTGCATCGGCCGGGCGTTCGAGGAGGCGCGCGCACACTGCGAGGCGCTCGCCACAGAGCGTGGCCTGCGCTACATCCACGCCGGCAACGAGCCGGACCTGATCGCGGGAGTGGCGACGTCCACGCTGGAGCTGCTCGAGGACCAGCCCGACATCGACGTCATCCTGGTACCGGTGGGTGGCGGGACGGGTGCGTCCGGGGCCTGCATCGTGGCCCGCGCGATCCGGCCGTCGATCGAGGTGATCGGCGTGCAGTCGGCCCAGTCACCGGCGGCGCACGACTCATGGCGCGCCCGGGAGATGGTGGAGCGGCCCAACACCACCACCGCCGAGGGCGTCGCCACCGGCACCGCCTTCGAGCTGCCCCAGCGGATCATGCGTGAGCTGCTCGCCGACTTCGTCGTGATCGAGGATCGGGAGCTGCTCCGCGCCACCCGGCTGATGATCGAGAAGACCAGGACCCTGGTGGAACCGGCCGGCGCGGCCCCCCTGGCCGCCGCCCTGGACCCCGCCCTGGCACCGCGGCTCCGGGGTCGCCGGCTGGCGCTGATCTGCTCGGGAGCCAACATCAGCCCGGCGCAGCTGGCGGAGACCGTGGCTCCTGCCGGCCCGGCGGGGAGCGATGCCTGAGCCCGTCGTCGTCGCCTGCGGCCGCTCCCCCATCGGCCGGGCGTTCAAGGGATCGCTCACCGGCTGGCGTCCCGACGACCTCGCCGCGCTCGTCGTCGAGCGGGTGCTCGACCAGGTACCCGCCCTCGACCGGGACAGCATCGACGACCTCATCTGCGGGTGCGGTCTGCCGGGGGGCGAGCAGGGATTCAATCTCGGGCGGATCGTCTCCATCCTGACCAGGCTCAATTGCCCCGGGACCACCGTCACCCGCTACTGCGCCTCCTCTCTGCAGTCCACCCGGATGGCGGCGCACGCGATCCGCGCCGGGGAGGGCGACGTCTTCCTCTCCGTCGGGGTGGAGTCGACCACCCGGTACCTGAACGGCACCAGCGACATCCCTGCGTGCCGCAACCCGAGGCTGGAGCCGGGCAACCCCGAGGGCTACCCCGACATCTACGTCCAGATGGGCGACACCGCCGAGATCGTGGCCGAGCGCGAGCAGGTCTCGCGTGAGGAGATGGACCGCTTCGGGCTCCGCTCCCATGAGCGCGCGGTGGCGGCGCAGAACGCCGGTTTCTTTGACCGCGAGATCGTGCCCGTGCCACTGCAGGACGGGCGGCTGATGACCGACGACGACGGTCCGCGCCGCGACACCTCGCTGGAGAAGCTGGCCGCGCTCGAACCCGCCTTCCGTGAGGGCGGCAGTGTCACCGCGGGCAACTCGTGCCCACTCAACGACGGCGCGGCGGCGGTGATCGTGATGAGCCACACCCGGGCGCGGGGGCTCGGCATCCCGCCGCTGGCGCGGATCGTCGCCACGGGCCTCTCCGCGCTGGAGCCGGAGCGGATGGGACTGGGACCCATCGACGCCTCGCGGCAGGCGCTGGCCCGGGCCGGCATGACCATGGGCGACGTCGACGTCGTGGAGATCAACGAGGCCTTCGCGGCACAGGTCATCCCCTCGGCACGCGGTCTCGGGATCGACCCCTTCGACGACCGGCTCAACCCCCACGGAGGCTCCATCGCCCTCGGCCACCCCTTCGGCATGACCGGGGCGCGCATCCTCTGCACCCTGCTCAACGGTTTGGAGACCAGCGGCGGGCAGGTCGGCCTGCAGACCATGTGCGTGGGTGGTGGGATGGGGATGGCGATGATCCTGGAGCGATTGACCTGATCAGTCCGCATCCAGGGACGTCGCTCGAATTGAAGGTAACCGGCGAGCGGACGGACGGCGCTAACCTAGGGAAGCAAGTCGCGCCAGCAGAGGCGCACCCGGTGAGGTCAGACACCATCTCGGACCAGGGCGTCGTACGGTGATAAGAGTGACGCGCGCAACGGTCAGCCGTCGCGGGTGGGCGGTCGCCCTCGGAGTGGTCGCCGTCGCACTGACCGGGTGCAGCCTCGCCCCGGCGGCCTCAGCGAGCCCGACCTCGAGCCAGCGGCCCACCTCCACGTCCGGGAGCCAGCTGGCGGCCGACGGCCCGCCGTCGGTGACCGTGACGCCGGCAGGTGGGACGACCGAGGTCGGCCTCGACGCCGCCCTCACGGTGTACGCGGTCAACGCCACCGTGAGGTCCGTCACCGTCGAGGACAACGGCACTCGCGAGACCCTCCCCTGGGCGTGGGCGAACGGCGGCGCGGAGTGGACCTATGGCGGAGGTCTCGACCTCGACGCCACCTACGCGGTGACCGCGACGGCGGTGAGCCCCAACGGCGCCGAGACGATTGCGACATCCACCTTCCGGACCATCACCAGCGCCAACCGGCTGCTCACCACGGTCCTCTCCCTGAGCAACGGCGAGACCGTCGGGATCGGGATGCCCATCGAGCTCCAGTTCAACACTCCGATCCCCCCCGTCGCCCAGCAGGCGATCGTCGATCACATCGCGGTGGTCAGCGACCCGCCCCAGCCGGGGGGCTGGTACTGGTTCGACGGCGAGGACGTCCACTACCGGCCCGAGAACTTCTGGCAGAGCGGGACCACGGTCACGGTCAACGCGGACCTCAACGGGGTGGACGCCGGCAACGGCTACTGGGGGCTCGGCGACTGGAGCACGAGCTTCAGCGTCGGGGCCGCGCACCTCACCGTCGTCAACACCCAGACCCGCACGATGCAGGTCTACAACGGCGATTCGGCCACCACCGGACAGCTCATCGACAGCTGGCCGGCCAACACCGGCAAGCCCGGCTACGACACCATCGACGGCACCCTGGTGGTGCTCGGCCACCTGCCCGTGGTGGATATGAAGTCGTGTCCCACCTTCGAAACCGCCGCCGCCTGCATACCGGGGGGGTCTGAGTACTACGACGAGAACGTGTACGACGACACCGCCGTGTCCAGTGACGGCTACTTCATCCACGCTGCCCCGTGGGTCTGCTGGGGCGACAGCTGCAGCCTGTACCCGTACGGCGACACCAACAGCTCCCACGGCTGCATCAACCTGAGCACCGACAACGCGGTGACCTACTACAGCTGGAGTCAGGTGGGTGATCCGGTCGAGGTGGTCGGGAGCACGCTCGAGGCGTCGTACAGCGACGGCGAGGGCGACTGGCAGACGCCGTGGAGCGACTTCACCCAGGGTGGGCTGGACGTCCCCTCCTCCCCCGGGACTCCGGCCTCGGCCCCCGCGACGAGCGCGGCCACGCCGAGCGTCAGTGCGATCGCGGGGCCGTAGCCGGCCGCCGCTGCGGCGTCGGAGCGGGTCGCGAAGCGGCCGGTCAACCCCGCCGCAAGGCGCGGCGTAGCAGCTGCCGCTCGTCGGCGTCGGCAGCGCGGATGAGCCAGAGCGCGGCCAGGTAGATGGCCCCGGCGACGAGTGTGAAGCCGACGGTGGCGAGCCGGCCCTCGGGATGGACGAGCAGCAGGAAGCCGCCCATCAGCAGGGCGGGGGGCACGATCCGCCAGCTCAGGCGCACCACCGGGACGCTCACCCGCAGGTGGCGCAGCACGATCAGACCGATGATCACGAGGCAGATCTCGGTGGCCGCGGTGCTGGCGCTGGTCACCAGGTAGCCGCTTCCCGGGTGCAGATGCTCGAAGACCGGGATCAGCACCGCGTTGAGGACGGCGTTGACCACCAGGCCGGCTCCGACGATCCAGGCATAGGTGCGCTGCCGGTCCATGGCGAGCAGCCCGGTGGCATTGGCGTTGTCGGCGAACATGAAGACGATGGTCACCCCGAGCAGCCGCAGCGAGGGGGACGCCTGCGCGGGGAGGTGGAAGAGCCATATGTACTGGTCGGCCAGCACGATCACGCCGATGGAGGCCGGCAGCCCGAGCGCGACCAGCGCCTTGAAGAACTTCTGGACCGCGACCACGAGCCGCTCCGGCGCCTCGCGGTGGTACACGGCGAGGAGCGGGAAGACCACGGTGCGCAGCGCGAAGGGGATGACGAGCAGCGCCTGGAACGGCTTGTACGCGGCCTGGTACCAACCCACCTCGCAGTAGCTGAGGCTGGTGAGGGTTGGGCAGTGGGTCAGGGTCGAGGGGCCGAAGTGCTGGAGGATGGGGACGTCGATCTGCCAGTACACGGTGGTGAAGACGTAGCTGACCGCGAGCGGCGCCGTCATCACCATCCATGGGCGGATCAGGCTCCACTCGAATTGCCAGCGCGGCCGCCAGGCACCGGTCGCGACCAGCGCCACCGCGAAGTAGGCGGCGGCGGCGAGGTAGCTGAAGGTGTAGGCCCAGATGAAGTAGGCGGTGCCGAGGTCCTTCACCGCACCGATCACCACCAGCCCGAGCAGGATCAGGGCCTCGGGGATGATCTCCAGGGCCACGACCTTCACGCGCTGCAGTGCGTAGAAGCTGTTGCGCAGGAGGAGCTGCAGACCGGAGCCGACCAGGAGCGCGGCGGAGGCGATGACCAGGGAGTGCAGCCCCACCAGCCAGAGGGCACCGGTGAGCACCAGGATGGCCAGGGCCAGGAGGGGGATGCGGAGCGACAGCATGTTGTCCAGGTACCGGCCCAGCTGCTCGGGGCGGCGGGCGCCCTCGCGCAGGTAGAGGGTGCTCAGACCGAGGTCCGCGATCACCGAGACGATCGCCCCGTAGGTGATCGCGGTCTGCATCTGCCCGAACTTGCCGGAGCCCAGCGAGTCGATGATCACGATCACCGAGCCGAGGGTCAGCACTCGTGAGGAGAGCTGGGCGGCCAGCATCATCAGCGAGTTGCGCACCCCGCGCAGCCCGCTCCCGGCCCGCAGCGCGCTCGGCGCGGCCGGCTGACCCTCCTCCGCCGGGGCGCGCTCCATGGGCGGAGCCCCCTCGGGGTCCTCGAAGGCTGGGATCACAGGGTCCATCGGCCGGCCATTGTCGCCCGTGGAACGGGGTACGGTGCCGGAAGGGTTCACCGCGGCCCCTGGCGCCCGGCCCCGGTGATGCCGGTCAGGCGCTCCCGGCGAGAGGCAGCGCCGCTTCTCGACCCCGCCGCCGGCGCCGGCTGAGCCGCTCCCTCCGGCGGATCCACTCAACCTCCGAGCCACCAGTGTCGCGAGCGGCGACCACGGCGAGACGCCTCCGCCAGCCGGCCCAGCTCGCGAGCACCGCCTCCGCCTCGGCGCAGACGGCGAGGGCTGCCTCGATCTCTCCCCGCCGCTCCAGGGCGATGGCCAGCCCCCGGGCGGCGGTGAGGTCCTCCGGATGGCGGCGCCAGAGCTCGCGGAGGACGGCGGTCTGGGACCCGGGTGTGTCCCGGCGGAGGCGGCGGGCCAGCCGGTGGCCGGCAGGTCGTGACCACGGCGAGGCCGCGTCCCGGAACGCGGTGGTGAGATGCGTCGCGGCGGCATCGGCCATGCCGACGGCCTCCAGGTGGACGGCGAGCCGGTAGCGGTCCGCCGGGTGCACCGGCTCGACGAGGAGCCCGCCCGCATGCGCGGCGAGCCGCGCCCCGAGCACCACGGTGGAGCAGAGGTCGAGCTGGTTGTGGCGGATGACCCCCTCCAGGACAGAGGGCGGGCCCCCGTCCAGCCACGCCCGGAAGCGGGCAGGCGCCTCCGCCCCCGGGACGTCGTCCTCGCGCACGAGGCCGAGCAGCGAAACCTCGGCCTGGCGGAGGGTGCAGGAACCCAGGCGCTCGCGGAAGAGCCGCCGCACCGGCCCCAGCAGATCGCAGTGAAGCGCCGGGCAGATGGCGTCCGCCGGTCGCCGGTTGATGATGCAGCGGGCCCGCAGCACGGGGATGTCGAAGCCGCGCCCGTTGTAGGTGAGCAGGACCCGCGACGTACCGACACGGGCGGCGACCGCGTCCAGCATCGGTCCCTCGGCGCCGAGGTCGGCGAGCAGGTACTGGTCGATCTCCAGGAACCGTCCCCGTGGCACCCCCAGGCCAACCAGGAAGGGCACCACGCCGCTGCCCCGCAGCCCCAGGGTCTCGATGTCGAGGACCATCGCCTCGCCATCCGAGAAGGGTCCGGCCGGTGCGCCCGGCGGAAGCCGGTAGAGAAGGCGGACCAGGTCGGGTGGTGCGGCCGGCCCGCCGGCGCCGGCTCGCTCCAGGAAGGGTCCGAGGTCGACCCTCACCCGCCGGACCAGCGCCGCCCCCTCGGCGGCGAAGCCGAGGGCGACGGCACGCTCGGCGGGCGCCTGCTGCGGCTCGGCGCGCACCATCCGCGACGGGGGCAGCGGCCGCGAGACATCGACCAGCCCGCCCATGGCCGCGAGACGCGCACGGAGCGCGCTCACCGGGGTGGCGGCGGCTGCCGGCGGGCCCATCCGCTCAGGCGGGCTCCGCGGCGAGGCGCAGCAGCCGGAGCGCCGCGGCCCGGCCGTCACAGCCAGGCGGCGCCGGTCCGACGCAGGACGGGCAGCCGGTGGCGCAGGAGCAGTCGGCGGCCAGGTCGATGGCCGACGCCACCATCTCCGCGAAACGCTCAAAGCAGGCCTGGGCGAACCCGACACCGCCGGGAGTGGCGTCGTAGAGGTAGACGGCGGGCCACCCGATGCCCTCCTCGCCCGGCAAGGCCGCCGGTGCCGCCGGGCGCCAGCCCGCGACAAACTCCTGGGGCTCGCCCGGGGCGGACGGGCCCAGCGACACCGGCGCCGGGTGCTGCCTGTCCGGACCTGCCTCTGCGCGCAGCTCGACATGGGTGCCGAGATCGCGCGGGTCGCACATGCAGAGCAGGCAGGCCGCCGCGTGCAGAGCGCGCGACGCCCCCAGCAGGCCGGCCTCCTGCTCCGCCGCCGGCATGCTGCCGAGGGTGGCGGGCCGGAACGCCGCCCAGACCGCGGTGGTGTGGAGATCCTGCTCGGGAAGGTTGATCGGCCCCGACCCGACGTTCTCGTGGGTGAGGAACCGGACCTTCTTGTACACGGTGGCGAGGCGGCTGACCCGGACCTCGCCATGGCTGCGCAGCACCCTCTCCCCCACCGGCCCGGCAAACCGCTCCAGGACGCGAACCGCCTGGCGGGTCTCGGCCAGGGTGTAGTGGTCAACGCCGATGGGGTGGACGTAGGCGCGCTTCTCCTCCCAGTCCAGCCGCTCGACGTGGTACTGCCGCCCCTCGTGGAGGTAGATGGCGTCGTCGTGGACCAGCACCGGCGCGGAGAACTGGTCAACCTCGCCGATGACCCGTCCGTGGCTGCCCGGGCGCCCACCGCCGCTGCCTGCCCACGGGCCCTGGGGCCCCTGGCCAGGCCCCGAGGGATCGCTGGAGGTGTCGATGATCACGACGTTGCTGGCAGCCGCACGCCGCAGGGAGATCGCCTCGGCGGGGAAGGCATCGGCGCTCCAGTGGTAGCGGCTCCCGCTCCGGTGGACCAGGCCGTCCTCCGCAAAGCACTCGAGCAGCGACCCGGTCAGCTCGGCCCCGACGTTGCCAAAGCTCTCGCCCTGGTCGAAGGAGAGCTCAAAGGCGGCCGCCTGCAGGTGCGAACCGAGCACCAGGAGGTTGTCGGGGTCGACGAGCCCGCGCTCCGGTGGGGTCTCCAGCAGGTACTCGGGGTGGCGCAGCAGGAACTGGTCGAGGGGCGCGTCGGAGGCGATGAAGACGCCCAGGGAGGCGGAATCCCGCCGCCCGGCCCGGCCCAGCTGCTGCCAGGTGCTGGCCAGGGTGCCCGGATAGCCGACCAGCACCGAGGCGTCGAGGCCGCCGATGTCGACGCCCAGCTCCAGGGCGTTGGTGGCGACCACCGCCCGGACGCTCCCGCCGCGCAGCCCCGCCTCGATGGCTCGCCGCTCGAGGGGCAGGTAGCCACCACGGTAGCCGCGGATCGAGGGTGCCCGGCCCGACCCGCCCGCCTCGAGCTGGCGCAGGTAGCTGAGCAGGACCTCGACCGAGCTGCGGCTGCGACAGAAGCCGATGACCTGGAGGTCGAGGCGGAGCAGCTCTGCGATCAGCCGCCGCGCCTCCAGCACCGCCGATCGGCGCACCCCCAGGGTCGCGTCGCTGAGCGGCGGTGCCCAGAACCAGAGGTGACGCTCGGCGCGGGGCGCCCCATTGCGGTCGATCACCGTGACCGGCCGTCCGAGCAGCCGTTGGGCCAGCTCACCGGGGTTGCCGATCGTCGCCGAGCAGCAGATGACGGTGGGATTGCTGCCGTAGAAGCGGCAGATCCGGATCAGGCGGCGCAGCACGTTGGCGAGGTGGGAGCCGAAGAGGCCGCGGTAGGCGTGCAGCTCGTCGATGACCACGTAGCGGAGCGAGCGCAGCAGCCCGGCCCAACCGGTGTGGTGGGGCAGGATGCCGCTGTGCAGCATGTCCGGGTTGGTCACCACGATGTGCCCTCCCTCCCGGATGGCTCGGCGCAGCCCGGTGGGGGTGTCCCCGTCGAAGGTGGCGGCGCGGAGGCGGTCGCGGCGCTCGGGAGCCAGCTCCAGGACCAGGTCGCGCAGCCCGGCGAGCTGGTCCTGGGCGAGAGCCTTGGTCGGGAAGAGCCAGAGGGAGCGGCTGTCCGGGTCGCGCAGCCAGGAGTCGAGGACCGGGACGACGAAGCCGAGGGTCTTACCGCTGGCGGTCGGCGTGACCAGGGTCACGTCCCGGCCATCCAGCGCCGCCTCGATCGCCTCCGCCTGGTGGGAGTAGGCGCGATCCAGGCCGCGGGCCGTGAGCGCCGCGACCAGCTCGGGGTGGAGCCGCTCCGGCCAGGGCCGGAGGTCGGCCGGCTGAGCGGGCAAGATCACCTCGTGGGCGAGGCGCCTCTGCACCCAGGGCTGGCGACGGAGATCGGCGATCCGCTCGCCGACGGAGGGAGCCAGAGCGATGGTCACGAAGCGGTAGCATACCGAACACTCGTTCGGAAAACAACCGTTCGGGCACCCCGCCGGGTCCCGCCCGCTTCGAGACGGCTCCGGGTGTCCAGGCGCAGGCCGACTGGGAGCACGTCCGCAGCTGGCCGCTGGGCGGCGAGATGGGCCAACTCCATGCCATGGTGGCGGGGCTCCGACACAGCCGCCGCCCGGCCACGGTTCACGCCTCCGCTCTGAGGACGGGATCGCTGATCTCCACGTCGTCGGCCATGGCAAGTATTGGCCGAATCCCCTTGCTCGCCAGGGTCGCGTGATAGACCTTCACCGCTTCGACCGGGGACACTTCCCGCTCAATCACCCTGCGCATCAAGGCCACCAACGTCAGGGGGCACTCAGCGTAATTGATCTTGCGGCCGAACAGCGCCACGCGGGCCCCAGCCTGCTCAGCTCGGGCCAGCAGTTCGAAAGTGTCGCGCGTGGTGCCCTTGGCGCCACCCAGGATACCCACCACCAGCCTGGCAGAATCGTAGTTGGCCAGTTCTTCCATCGCCCTGCGGCCGTTGTAGACGAGCTTCAGAAACAGCGGTTGTTCCGCGGCCAGAACCCCCCCAAGGCAGCGCACGACGCAGTCGCCGATGTAATGGCCGAGCTCCCCCGCTGGTATGGCCACATCGAAAGCCGGATTGAACACTTCCAGGAAGTGGCGAAGGCCCAGAAGGTCCGCCTCGGCCCGGAAGGCCGAATAGGCTTCCAGGGTGCGCAGGTCACTCTCCACATCATTGGAGAAGGTGATGGAATACAGTCCAAGATCGACCACTGGTCGAAGTTTCGCGATGCGGGCCGTTCGGAAAGGGCGCGAATGCGATTGGGTGTAGCGGGCCCCGCGCTGAGACCAGATATCGGTCGTGTCGTTGAAACGCACCGCCGGGGTGACCGGGCTGCCATCGAACAGCCCCTCCTGGCCCAGAATCTCCACCGACGAGGCGCTGGCCAGCATGATGTCGATCAACCCAGAGCCGGTCATCTCCCGCATGGCCTGCAGGTAAGCGGCCCGATTGGCGTTTCCGGAGAGCAGATTGCCCGAGGCGTCTCGCCTCGGCCCCGGCGACAGGAGGCCAAAGGCCATGTCGCCGTCCTTGGCATCGGCAATGATGAAGTCCTGGGGGCGATATGCACCTGAGCGGATCCGGGCCAACTTGGTGTCCAGGGTTTTCACGGTTCTCCTGATGGCAGCAACGCGATCGCCGAGCATGGGGCGCCCCCGGCGACCGGGGGCACCCCACTCGAGCAAACCAGCCCTGCCGGTCAGAGGGCGCGACTGACCGCGTTCTCGAGCGCTTCCTGGTGACCCGACCGGAAACTCGGTTCAATACCGCTGGTGAGCACCTCGTCCGCAAGCCCCGCCAGGTCGACCTGTCCGGCCAGGATGCGGCGCCCCAGCGCGCCGTCCCAGTCGGCGTAGCGTTCCCCGAGCGGCTTGGTGAGCGCCTCGGTCTCGATCAGCTCGGCTGCAACCAGGAGCCCCTTGGCCAGGGTATCGATGCCGCCGATATGGCCGTGGAAGAGATCGACCAAGTCCGTGCTCTGCCGGCGCAGCTTGGCGTCGAAGTTGAACCCGCCGGTGGTCAGCCCGCCGGCATTCAGGATGTGATGGATCGCCAGCGCCGTTTCCCGCACGTCGTTGGGGAACTGGTCCGTGTCCCAGCCGTTCTGCACGTCGCCCCGGTTCGCGTCCACCGAGCCGAAGATGCCCAGGGCCACCGCCGTCGCCACCTCGTGCTCGAAGCTGTGGCCGGCCAGGGTGGCGTGGTTGCACTCGATGTTCACGCCGATCTCCTTCTCAAGGCCATGCCGGGACAGGAATCCGTAGACGGTCGCCACGTCGTGGTCGTACTGATGCTTGGTTGGTTCCATCGGCTTGGGTTCGAGCAGGATGCGACCCTGGAAGCCGATCTTGTGCTTGTGCTCCACCACCAGCGTGAGGAAGCGCCCGAGTTGATCCAGCTCCTTGCGGAGGTCGGTGTTGAGAAGGGTGTCGTAGCCCTCCCGGCCGCCCCACAGGACGTAGTTGACGCCGCCCAGCCGCTTGGTCGCCTCCAGGGCATCCCGGACCTGGGTCGCGGCGCAAGCGAACACCTCGGGATCGGGATTGGTCGCCGCGCCTGACATGTAGCGTGGGTGGGAGAACAGGTTCGCCGTGCCCCACAGAAGCTTCTTCCCGGCCTTGGCCTGGGCCTCGGCAGCCTTGTCCACCATGTGGGCGAAGGCCTTCTGGCTGGCCTTCATCGTGCCCAGTTCCGGGGCGAGATCGCGGTCATGGAAGGTGTAGAAGGGGACCCCGAGCTTCTGGATGAACTCCATGGCCGCGTCGAGCTTGTCCTCGGCCTGCTGCAGAGGATCAGCAGCCTCGTTCCAGGGTCGCTCGAAGGTTCCTACGCCGAACATG
>Ga0224557_1001438_pt1 | contig 22905 bp, 18 predicted proteins | sample 714S31014metaG_FD_180677 | JGI IMG/M metagenome (GOLD analysis project Ga0224557, IMG submission 180677) | Peat soil microbial communities from Stordalen Mire, Sweden - 717 S3 10-14 | ecosystem: Environmental > Terrestrial > Soil > Wetlands > Peat | place: Sweden: Norrbotten County, Stordalen... | reverse complement strand
CCGGCGCGGGACCGGGAGTACGCCGGGCTGCGGCATGACCGGGGGGCAAACCACGCAAATGGGGGCGAGGCTATCCGTCGCTCGCGACACGCCGCGAACTCGCGTTATTTTGGAATGCTCACGGGATGCACCGGATCCGCCACAGAGCCCGGATCCACCACAATCATTTTCCGGGCCCCCGCACCACGGGCCCGGCAGGTGCTGTCCCGTCACACGGGAACCGCGCGGGCCCCGTCGGGGCTGCCCGGCGGGGCACCGTGTCGCGGTGATGCCACAGCCGACGCCGCGCTATCTGCTGGTGGTTGCGGACCTGGGGTCGCCGGTGCCTCACGACGTGCCTAGGGTCAAACCGGTCACACGACGGAACCCCGACCGCGCTACTATGCCGGCGCTCTCGGCGGCTCGCTAATGCGAGAAAAACAGTGGGGAACGTGCATAATGGCGATCATGCGACTGTCAGCCCGGGCCGACTATGCCCTGCGCGCCGCGATCGAGCTCGCCGCGACCAGCGCCGGTCACGTCACAGCCGAACAGCTTGCCCGTGCGCAGGAGATACCCGGTAAGTTCCTGGAGACGATCTTGACCCAGCTCCGGCGGGCTGGGCTCATCCGCAGCCAGCGCGGTCCCGACGGCGGTTTCTGGCTGGCGCGCCCGGCGGCCGAGATCTCGCTGGCCGACATCATCAGGGCGATCGACGGCCAGCTGCTCGGGGTGCGCGGGGAGCGTCCGGAAAACGTCACCTACCCCGGCGTGGCCGAACCGCTGCAGCAGGTGTGGATCGCCCTGCGGGCCAACGAACGAGCCGTTCTGGAGAAGGTCACACTGGCCGACATCGTGTCGGGAAACCTGCCCGATATGGTCCGCAGCCTGACGGACAACCCAAGCGCCTGGGTCTAGCGGCCCGGCGCGATCCGAAGGCCCGGCGCGATCCGAAGGCCCGGCGCGATCCGAAGGCCCGGCGCGATCCGAAGGCCCGGCGCGATCCGAAGGCTGGCCGGCGCGGTTACACCGACACCATGTCGGTGACCTCGAAGCCCGCCCCGGTGCCGAAGCCGGACTCCTCATCGGCGAAATCCAGCGACCCGTCCTTGGCCGGAACGATGGCGCTTATCGGGGCATAGCCGCGCTCGGCGGTGGTCAGGCCCACACTGGCGTCCGCGGCCACCCGCAGACCAGGCTCTCTGGGAATGCTGAGGACCGGCTCATTCTGCAGCTCGGCTAGGGCGAAGTTGTCCGACACCTCACGAAACACCTGAGACAGCGGGGTGTTGAGCGCGCCGCAGATCGCGGCGAGCAATTCGGATGAAGCTTCCTTCTGCCCGCGCTCGACCTCGGACAGGTAACCGAGGGATACGCGCGCCGAAGCGGAGACCTCACGCAGCGTGCGACCCTGCCGCAGACGAAGCCGGCGCAATACGTCACCGAGCAGCTGACGGAGCAGAACCATAGTCGCACTCCCTTCCGAGGCCAAAACGGCCAACACATCCACGTTACCTGGCATCACCCTTAGTCCGCGAGATCATGCCATCCTGTGTTCGCTGCCAACGTAACGCTGTAATCAGTACTTCTCTTCCCCAAGCCTACCGAGCAGCAATCCCAGAGCATTCTCTACCGTCAGTCTACGGATCTGCTGCCGGTCTCCGGTCAGCGCGATGGTGCGGACCACCGTGTCGTCCGCTACGCTCACGGCGATGTGCGCCGTACCCACCGGCTGCCCGTCGGCGGGCTCCGGGCCCGCAACCCCGGTCGTCGCCAGCCCGTAGGTCGCGCCCAGCCTGGTCCTGACGCCGTTGGCCATCGCCACGGCCACCGGCGGGTACACCGCGCCGTGCCGGGCGAGCATCACGGCGTCCACGCCGAGCAGCACGGTCTTGAGCTCGGTCGCGTAGGTGACCACTCCGCCGCGGAAGGCCGCGGACGCGCCCGGGACGTCGGTCAGCGCCGCCGCGACGAGGCCGCCGGTCAGCGACTCGGCCACGGCCACCGTCTGGCCGCCGGCCCGCAGCCGGTCAAGAACCTGCCCGGCCAGGTCGCGGGCCGCCTGGCCGGCCGAGAACCCTGAAGACTCCACGACCACGATCATGCCTCCCCGAGGTCTGAATGGCTCACTGGCTCAGAACGGTCCGCGGGCCTAGGTCCATCCGTCGGGCGCCTTAGCCGCATCGCCTGAAGCACATAATCCACACCGGTCACTACCGTAACCACCACCGCCGCCGCCATGAAGAGCCCGCGGATGATGCCGGGCGGGCTCAGCGAGTCCGGCAGCACGTACAGGCAGATCGCGATGACCTGAAGGAGGGTCTTCGCCTTACCGCCGCGGCTGGCCGCTATCACACCCCGGCGAATCACCACCAGGCGTAGCACGGTCACCCCGAGCTCGCGGAACATGATGACCCCGGTGACCCACCACGGCAGCTCGCCGAGCGCGGACAGGCAGATCAGCGCCGCCCCGGTGAGCGCTTTGTCGGCCACCGGGTCGGCGATCTTGCCGAAGTCGGTGACCAGCCCGCGGCTGCGGGCCAGCCGCCCGTCGAGCAAGTCGGTCAGGCTGGCGACGCAGAAGATGGCCAGCGCGATGAGCCGCCAGGCCGTTCCGCCCGCCAGCAGGCAGGCGACGAACACCGGGACAAGGACGATACGCGCCATCGTGAGGACGTTGGCCACATTCCAGAGCCCGACCTCGGGGGTCACCGCAGGGTCACGTTGCCATCATGACCGACGCCGCCAGATCGACCCCATCCGAACCGGTTACCACGGCGCGGACCATATCGCCGGCCGCGAGCGGGGCGTCGGAGCTGACGGTGGTGACCCCGTCGACCTCGGGAGCCTGATGGGCCGCCCGGCCCTCCCAGCGGCCGTCCTCGGCCCGTTCTTCGATCAGCACGTCGAGCACTTCGCCGAGCCGGCTGTCAGCGCGCTGGGACATCAGCTCATCGGCCAGGCTGGCGAACTCCTCCACCCGGCGGGCCACCTCCGCCTCGTCGCACTTGCCCGGCAGCGAGGCCGCCTCGGTGCCATCCTCGTCGGAATAACCGAAGATCCCGATGGCGTCCAGCCCGGCGTCGCTCAGGAAAAGCTCGAGCTCGGACAGGTCAGCCGCGGTCTCGCCGGGGGAGCCGACGATGAAGTTAGACCGGACGCCGGCCTGCGGGCTCAGCTCCCTGATCTGGTCGAGCAAGGCAAGAAAGCGCTCACGGTCACCGAACCTCCGCATCGCCCGCAGCACCTGGCCGCTGGCGTGCTGGAACGACAGGTCGAAGTAGGGGGCCACACCCGGCGTGGACGCGATGACCTCGAGCAACCCTGGTCGCAGCTCCGCGGGCTGCAGGTAGCTGACCCTGACCCGCTCGATGCCGCTGGTCGCGGCCAGGTCCGGCAGGAGCTCCTCGAGCAGCCGCAGGTTGCCCAGGTCCTTGCCGTACGAGGTCGAGTTCTCGCTGACCAGCATCAGTTCGCGCACGCCGGCCTCGGCGAGCCAGCGGGCCTCGGCCATGATCTCGGCCGGACGCCGGGAGACGAACGCGCCGCGGAAGGACGGAATCGCGCAGAACGAGCAGCGACGGTCACAGCCCGACGCGATCTTCAGCGGGGCGACCACGCCGCCGGACAGCCGCCGCCGGTACACGCCGCCGCCGGGACCCACCCACGGAGCCGCCGGGTCGGCCGGAGGGGCCGGAGCCGCCGGAGGGGCCGGGGCTTGCCGTTCGGCCGGGCTGATCGGCAGCAGCTTGCGGCGGTCCCTAGCGGTGTGCGCCGGGCGGCGCAGGCCGGCCAGCACGTCGTCGAGCCGCGCGCCGATGTCGGTGTAGTCGTCGAAGCTGAGCACCTGGGCCTCGGGTAGCTCGCCGGCCAGGTCGGCGCCGTAACGCTCGGCCAGGCAGCCCACCGCGGCGACCTTCGCGCCCGACTCCGCGGCCGACAGCAGCTCGTCGATGGACTCCTGCTTGGCCGCCTGGATGAAACCGCAGGTGTTCACCAGCACCACGCTGGCGTCATCGGCGCTGGTCAGATCCCAGCCGGACGCGGTCAGCCGCGCCGCGAGCTCTTCTGAATCGACCTCGTTGCGCGCGCAGCCGAGCGTGACCAGGCTAACCGTCCGCGATGCTGGCTTAGGTGAAGACACAACGAGAGCCTACCCAGGCTGCCCACTAGATTGGGGGCCCGAGGCGGGGCTGAAGCTCAGCGTGACCGGCGTTACGGTATTCGGGGTCTGCCGTATGCCGTTCACGGTGAGCACGATTCCGCTCGGGTTGCCCAGGGTGACCTTGACCGCCTGCTTCTCGGTCCACGTCATCGAGCTGCCCGCCGGGATCGTGCCCATGTAGAGCTGCGACCCGTCGCGGCTCCTGGTGAGCTGGACCCAGCAGTCCTGGTTGGCGGTCAGGTGGATGACCACGTCGGAGGGCGTCGCAGACGGCGCCGGATGCGCCGTGGGCGTCGGCGTCGGCGTCGGCTTGGGCTTCGCGGTGGCCGAGGGGCGGGTACCGGCCAGGGCGGAGTGGCCGCCGTGCGAGGAGACCAGGCGGTACACGCTGAACCCGATGATGGCGAGCAGGACCACGGCCACGATCAGGCTGAGGCTGGGCGAGCGCCGCTCGCGGATCTTGATCGGGGTAGACGGCTCGAAGACGTCAGCGGCCCGCATCGTCCCCAGCGGCCCGTGCTCGGCGTCGTACTCGCCGATCAGCGACTGTGAGTCCAAGCCGACGGCGGTGGCGATGCTGCGGATGTGGCCGCGGGCGTAGAAGTCGCCGCCGCACGCGGAGAAGTCGTCGGCCTCGATGTCCCTGATGATCGATTCCCGGATCCGGGTCCGCAGGCTGACCTCGGTGACGCTGAGGCCGGACTGCTGGCGAGCCTCCGCCAGCGAGCTGCCGATGCTCACGCTGCGCCTCCACCTGCATTATGCCGCGATGGGTTCATCCCCGGTGCGAGGACCATCACCCAGTGTAGACAGCAACCGATGACGGATCGGTGAAGGCCGCGGGCCAGTTCGCGGTCAGCCACCGCTCAGCGAGTTGAGCGTTTCCTCCAGGTCATCCGGCCTGACCAGCACGTCGCGGGCCTTGGAGCCTTCGCTTGGCCCCACGATGTTGCGGCTCTCAAGCAGGTCCATCAGCCGCCCGGCCTTGGCGAAGCCGACCCGGAGCTTGCGCTGCAGCATCGAGGTCGACCCGAACTGGGTCGAGATCACCAGTTCCGCCGCCTGGAGGAGATCTTGCAGGTCGTCGCCGATGTCGGCGTCGATCTCCCGCTTCTCCGGCGTGACCGCGACGTCCTCCCGGTAGGTGGGCTCGGCTTGCTTCTTGGTGTGCGCGACGATGTCGCGGATTTCCTTTTCCGACACGAAGGCGTTCTGCAGCCGGATCGGCTTGGACGCCCCCATCGGCAGGAACAGCGCGTCGCCCTGCCCGACCAGCTTCTCCGCCCCGGGCTGGTCCAGGATGACCCGGGAGTCGGCCAGGGACGAGGTGGAGAACGCCAGCCGGGACGGAACGTTGGCCTTGATCAGGCCGGTCACCACGTCCACAGAAGGCCGCTGGGTGGCCAGCACCAGGTGGATGCCGGCCGCCCGGGCCAGCTGGGTGATGCGGACCACGGAATCCTCGACGTCGCGCGGGGCGACCATCATCAGGTCGGCCAGCTCGTCCACAATGACCAGCAGGTACGGGTACGGCAGATAGACCCGTTCGCTGCCCGGCGGCGGCTTGAGCTGCCCGGCCTTGACCGCCTTGTTGAAGTCGTCCACGTGCCTGAACCCGCTGGCGGCCAGGTCGTCGTAGCGGCGTTCCATCTCGCCGACCACCCAGTCAAGCGCCTCGGCGGCCTTCTTCGGGTTGGTGATGATCGGCGTGATCAGGTGCGGGATCCCGTCGTAGATGGTCAGCTCGACCCGCTTGGGGTCGATCAGGATCATCCGCACCTCATCCGGGGTGGCCCGGATCAGCACCGAGGTGATCAGCCCATTCAGGCAGACCGAGTTGTGTGTAGGGATGCATGAACGGCTAGCGAGGTAAAGGCGGTTTGGACTGCTGACCTCGATGCAGCGAACCGGCACCGACTCAACCAGCCGCATATCGACGATGTAGCGCTGCCGCGCCGGGCTGGCTGGCTTAATCTGGCGCTGCCGCACCAGCTTGCGGCTGAGCCGGAACACTGGCTCATGCGGAGTGAAGGAGACGGTATAAACCGTTGACGTGCTCTCGCTACGGCCGCGGCAAGGCTTGGTCCTGAGGGTGCCCTTATATCCCAGGCCCAGGACCAATTCCAGTACCCCATGCGCAAGATCGCGGCTGGTGACGCCGAACTCGACCGGTCCGCCAGGGCTGCAATAGCCGTCTGTGTCAAGCAGGCCGGCCAGCAAGGCCCGGCGCTGGGTGATGGAAGCGTGCAGATACTCCTCGGGTATGTGCTTTGCCCCCACCTCGCGGAGGATCTGGCTCAGGGTCCGGTAACGCTCGCGACGAGGAGGGGCCTGCACAAGACCTCCCCTGCGCCCTGGCGAGAAACGGCCATGCGCGGCTCGGAGCACAGCAGAGAGCCCGACACCAGCGTGGGCCGCTGCGTTGGCGACGCTCATCCCTTGCTCTGCGAGCTCGAGTGCTTCGGCGATGCGCTGCTCACGCTCGGGGCGATTCCAGATGGTGTACTGCATCTGGGTGCTGGGGTGGTGCGTGATGACGTATCCGTCCTCGCGGATATGGTCAAGAATCTCCGGGTCGGCGCTGGTCAGGCCGGCACCGCCAGTGCGCCCGTCGCCAAGCCAGCAGCCGAACGTATACGGGGCCACCGGCAGATTTCGTTCGGGGTAGTCAAGCGGTCCGCACAGCGCAATCGAGTGGTTCAGGCGGCCGCCCGCCCGGATGGAGGCGGCGATCTGCGCGGTCGTGACCGGTTCGCTGTCGAACTGGCGCAGCCGACTGGCCCCAGCCGGGGCTTTAACGCATTCTGCGAGCGCCTTGTAGATCAGGTGACGCGAATAGGCCGGTGTCCAGAACGAGACGTTGCGGTCGTTTCTGCGATACCAGGATCGCAGCGGACGGCCCTCACGGGGGAGAACCGGAACGACGCGATGGTAAAGGACATTGCGGAAGTGCACACCGACATCCGCGAGCACCGCGGCGGTCGTGGTGAGCACGTCAGGTTCACGCAGCACTTCAGCAGCGCGGTTTCCGACGTAAATTACGTCCTCGGGAGGCCAGTATGACTGCCCGGTCGCTGGCCGCCCTCGCTGCTGGCGGCCCGCCGCAGTCGTGGTACGCCAAAGGTGCTCGGCGTCGGCCACGATGACGGTGCCGTCGGAGAACTCGACCTCATAGCACGGACGCCCATGCATGACCGGAGTCGCGGCGATCACCTTGCAGGCGTGACCGTTCTCATCGAAGACCTCGCCGCCGACTTTAATCTCGCCCATGGTGGTCCAGCCGTCTGGCGTCGGGATCGGCGTGTCCAGCGCCAGCGCCTTGCCGGCGCCGGTGGCGCCCGCTATCAGCACGTGCGGCATCTTGGCCAGGTTGGCGACCATGACCCGGCCCTCGACGTCCTTGCCGAGGCCGACCACCATCGGGTGGTGATCGCTGATGGCGGCCTGGGACTTTAGCACGTCGCCGAGGCTGACGACTTCCTTGTCCGCGTTCGGGATCTCCACCCCGATCGCGGACCTGCCCGGGATCGGGGAGATGATCCGCACGTCGGCGCTCTTGACCGCGTAGGAGATGTTCTTACTCAGCGCGGTGACCCGCTCCACCTTGACCGCGGGACCGAGCTCGATCTCGTACCTGGTCACCGTCGGGCCCCGGCTGAACCCGGTGACCTGCGCGTCCACCTGGAACTGCTCGAGCACCTCGGACAGCGCGGCCACCACGATGTCGTTGGCCCTGGTCCGCGCCTTGGGCGCCGAGCCCGGCTTGAGCAACGCGACCGGCGGCAGCGTGTACCCGGTCACGTCGCCGGTCAGGGTGAGCTGCTCGGGACGGAGGGGCTTGGAGTCCAGGACCGGTTCGTGCACCGGTTCGTGCACCGGTTCTGGGCTGGGGACCGGGGGCGGGGTGGCGTCGTGGGTGCCGAAGTCGAGCGCCTCGACCAGGCCGTCGCTGCCGTCCGGGGCTCCCGGACGGGGTGCGGGGCGTCGCTTGCCCGGTTCGATCAGCGGCGTGTCGTACGGCTTGGTGTGCTCGCCCGGCTCGATGGCCGGGCGCAGCCGGATCTGCCTGGCGATCTGGCCGCGCACCTTGCGGGCGGTGCCGCCGGTCCCGGCCTGGTAGTCCTCGTCGATCTCCAGCTCGTCGTAGGGGGCCGGCCGGCGGTGGCCGAACATCTCGAGCACCTCGCCGAGACGCTCGGGCACCCGGTGCAGCGGGGTGCCGCTGATGACCAGGACGCCGAACAGGGCCAGCAGCACGAGCAGCGGCGCCGCCACCCAGCCGGTGACGGCCGCCGACAGCGGGCCGGCCACCGCGTAGCCCAGGTAGCCCCCGGCCGCGCGGATCGCCGCCGGGCCGGCCGACGGATGCGGGGTGCCCTTGGCGATGTCGATCAGGCCGAGCGCGCCGAGCAGCAGCGCGGTCCAGCCGATAGCGGCCCTGATCGTCTCGGAGTTGCGGTCCGGGTGGCGTAGGTAACGCCAGGCGAGCAGCGCCACGAGGACCGGGGCGACCCAGGCGAGTGACCCGAACGCACCGCCGACCGCAGTGTGGATCGCGCGGCCGACCGCGTTGCCCATCCGCGCCCACAAGCTGGCCGCCAGCACGATCGCCACGCCCAGGGTGAGCAGTCCGAGGCCGTCCCGGCGATGGTGCGGATCCAGGTCGCGCGCGCCGCGGCCGACGGCCCGGGCGGCGAACCCGACGGACCCGGCCACCACCATCCAGGCGGCCGCGAGAGTCCGGCCGATCCAGCCGATCAAGATCACCACCGGATCGTGGGACCGGCTGGTCGAACGCCCCTTGGCCGGGCGCCCCTTGGCCGTGCTCCGCCTGGCCGGGCGCCCCTTGCCGGTACTTCTCCTGGCGGTACTTCCCTTGGCGGTACTTCCCTTGGCGGGCGGCTTGCGGCCGTTCCTGGCCTGCCCGTTCTTGGATTGGCCCGAACGAGCCGTGGTACTGCGGCCTGTTTTGCTTGTCCCGCCGCGGATGGAGCCGCCCCGGCTGCCTGGCCCGGTGCGGGGGCGCGGGCCCTCGTCTCCGTCAGGGCCCGGCGCCTGCAAGGCAGCGTCAGCTGACCCGCCGCGCTGACGGGCTGATCCGTTTCGGGCACGGGTCGCCATAGTGACAAACGTAACGAGAACCACGGCCAGGCCCAAGCATCGCGCCCGCGTGTCGCCTAGCTGGTGGGCGCTATCCGGTAGTGGTACTGGTGGGCGGCGCGGAAGCCGCACCGGGTGTAGAGCGCGCAGTGACCGGTGGCCACGCGCGGTTTCGTCCGGGCGCAGGCCCAACGGCACCACGATCATCGGCGGCAGGCCACGGTGGCGCTACCAGCCGGTGACGGCCGCGATCGCCGCGGGCAGCGGCCGGCCTGGATCGCCGAGCGGCAGCGCCGAGTTGGCGCGGCCGGTGAAGCCCTGGGCCGCGCGGAGCAGCCACTGCCCCAGGGGTTCTTGTTCCGGCGCCTGCCAGTGCCGGGCGGCGGCGCGCTCGAGCTGCTCCAGCGTCAAGCGTTGGCGGGCAGCTCGGTGCCCGGGCCGCGGCGTCGGACGCGAACCAGGTCGGGCCGGTGGTCGGGCAGCGTCCGTTCGCCGGCGCCCTCGACGGTGAAGCCGGCGTCGGCGATCATCTCCAGGTCGCGGTGGCCCGGCTGGCCCTCGCTGGTCAGGTAGTCGCCGAGGAAGATCGAGTTGACGATGTGCAGGGCCAGCGGCTGCAGGCTGCGCAGGTGGATCTCGCGGCCGCCGGCCAGCCGGACCTCGGCGTCCGGGCAGACGAACCGGACCATGGCCAAGATCCGCAGGCAGCGCTGCGGGGTCAGGGCCCACTGACCGCCCAGCGGGGTGCCCTCGAACGGGATCAGGAAGTTGACAGGCACCGAGTCCGGGTCGAGTCCGCGCAGCGCGAACGCGACGTCGACCAGCTCATCGTCGGTCTCGCCCATCCCGGCGATCAGGCCGGAGCACGGCGAAAGGCCGCCCTGCTTGGCCTTGGTCACCGTGTCGGCCCGGTCACCAAAAGAGTGGGTCGTGCAGATGTCGCCGTAGTTGGTCTCCGCCGTGTTCAGGTTGTGGTTGTAGGCGGTGGTCCCCGCCGCGTGCAGGCGTTCGGCCTGGCCGTCGGAGAGCAGGCCCAGGCAGGCGCAGACCTCGACGTCGGGATTTTCTTTCTTGAACACGGCGATCATGTCGGACACCCGGGCGACGTCCCGATCGCTCGGGCCACGGCCGCTGGCCACCAGGCAGACCCGCTTGGCGCCGGCCTTGACGCCTGCCTCCGCGTTCTGCCGCACCTCGTCGGGCTTGAGCCAGGTGTACTTGAGCACGTCGGCCGCCGAGCCGAGCCGCTGGGAGCAGTAGAAACAGTCCTCGGGGCACAGGCCGCTCTTGATGTTGACCAGGTAGTTGAGCTTGACCCGGCGGCCGAAGTAGCGCAGCCGGACCTTAAAGGCCGCCGCCACCACGTCCATCAGCTCGTCGTCTGGGCTGGCCAGAACCTTCAGAGCCTCGTCCCGGGAGGGCAGCTCCCTGCCCAGCGCCTTGTCCGCCAGCGAATCAAGCCAGGTCATGTGGGCCTCCTCGGAGCCGACGCTACCAGGGCGGCCCTTGCGGGTAATGTCGGCCCTATGCGCGTCGCGATCCTCGATGACTATCAGCGGGCCGCCCTGGCCGCCGCGGACTGGAGCGCGGTGCGGGCGCTGGCCGGCATCGACGTGTTCACCGAGCCCATCGCGCGGACCGAGGCGCTGGTCCGGGCCCTGGAACCGTACGACGTCGTGGTGGCGATGCGCGAACGTACGTTTTTCGACGCATCGCGACTGGCTCAGCTGCCGCGGCTGAAGCTGCTGGTCACCACCGGCATGATGAACGCCGCCATCGATACAGAAGCGGCCGCGGCGCGCGGGGTCACGGTCTGCGGGACCGGCGGCAGCGCCACCTCGACCGCGGAGCTGACCTGGGGGCTTATCCTCGCGCTGACCCGGCACATACCGCAGGAAGATCAGCGGATGAGGATGGCCGGGCAGGCCGGCGGGGCGGCGCTCGGAGGTGGCTGGCAGCACACGATCGGCACCGGGCTGGCCGGCAAGCGGCTTGGCGTCGTCGGCCTCGGCCGCCAGGGACAGCTGGTCGCGCAGATCGGCCGGGCGTTCGGCATGAAGCTGATTGCGTGGAGCCAGAACCTGGATCCGCATCAGGCCAAGAAGCTGCACGCCAAGGCGGTCAGCAAGAAGAAGCTGTTCTCCTCGGCCGACATCGTGACCGTGCACTACAAGCTGAGCGAGCGCAGCACCGGCCTGGTCGGCGCGGCGGAACTGGCGCTGATGAAGCCGTCCGCGTACCTGGTGAACACCTCGCGCGGGCCCATTGTGGACAGCGCGGCCTTGCTCGCGGCGTTGCGGTCCGCCTCGATCGCGGGTGCGGCGCTTGACGTGTACGACGTCGAGCCGCTGCCGCTGTCCGATCCGCTGCGGACCGCACCCAACGTCGTGCTCACCCCGCACCTCGGCTACGTCACCGACGACGCCTACGAGGTCTTCTACCGCGAGGCGGCGGAGGACATCGTGGCGTTCGCCCAGGACGCTCCGGTGCGGGTGCTCACTTAGTCGGCCTGGCCTGGTAGCCCGGCTCGGCGGTGAAATCCTTGCCATCAGCTCTTCGGCCACGCTCTCGCCGTGGGCGCGGCGTTCGGCCGAGTACGCGGTCCACAAGATCGTGTGATTGAGCAGTTTGCGCAGGTCCCAATCCTGGCACGGGGTGGGACCGTCCAGCGCGCTTCTCTCGTCAGGGGCTCCGGACACCCCCTTCGCGGCCTGCGCCGCGGCGGCGGCCATTTCGGCCTGCAGGTTCTTGTCACCCATCCGACAAGTTACCGTGGCCGCGGACCTGAGCCTGGTAGAAACGCGACGGTTACCCTGATTGCCTCCCACTCACTACGCCGGGCCGGCCGACCCGTTGAAGAGCCTCACCGGATGGGACAGTACGCAGGTTCAGCGGGGGACGGTCACGGGCGCTTTCCATTGCGGCCCGTATCTCGGCCACGACCTGGGCGGGCTCGGTGCGGATCTGCTTAGGGGTGAAGCGGAGCACGTTGAGCTGGTAGATGGCCATGCGCCGGCCCCGGACGAGCGTCTCCGCGTGGTCCTCGGGAGAAAGGTGCCATTCCCGTGAGTCAACCTCGATGGCCAGGCCGAGCTCGGGCCACCACGCGTCGGGCCTGGCGATGAAGTGATCACCGGCGTAGACCATCGGGTTAAACAGCGGCATGGGCAGCCCGGATCTGGCCAGCAGGTCTTTCAGCTCTCCCTCAGCCACCGAGCAGATCCCGTCGGCGACGTCGGTCAGCGCCTCCCGGAACAGCGCGGACCCGGCGTTCGGGCCCGCTATGAGTTCGGCCACGAGGTCCGGCACCGCGCAGCTGCCCCGCTGCACGGCATCGGCCACGACCGCCCGCACCTCGCGCAGACTGTCGAGGCTGCGGACGGTATCGGCGACAGCTCGGGCCGACAGGACATAGCGCAGCGGCCCGAACGGCGAAACCCGGTCGGGCATCCGGGTAGTCCGGTGCAAACGGACGAAGGCAGCGTCGCGTCGCCGTCGCGAGGCAGGTATCAAGACGTCGGTGAGCGCTGTGGCCGGGACTCGGATGCGGTGATGACGCGCGGCCGCCAAGCCCGTGATCACGCTGCCGCGGCCCGCGTAAAGCAGCGCGGCCATTTGCTGCTGGACGATCGTCGGCGTCCCCGTGGCCGCCATGTACACACCGGGTAGCAGGCCACGCCAGGGGCCGCCGACACGAAGACGATGCCGTAGTGCATTGGCTGTAACGCCAGCCGCGAGCGCTTGGCGGCGCGTGATCACGTCCACCTGATGGCTGAGGATCCGGTCGAGGGGATCGCGGTCAGGCCGCGTTGTACTGGCCATGCACGCATCATGCGGACAGGGTCCGACAATGAGCTGCCGACCAAAACGGCTAAGTAGCCATAAAAGTAATTTTTGGTACATAAATTCATTCAGGCCGACCACAACGATGGGCCATAGGTGTTGCTGGAACAACAACGATGGGTCATCGTCGTGGCGCCGCCGGAGGCGGGGCGCCGCCGGAGGCGGGGCGGGGCCGGAGGCGGGGCGGGGCGGGGCCGGAGGCGGGGCGGGGCGGGGCCGGAGGCGGGGCGGGGCCGGGACTGGTGAGAGCAGCGGGGCACTCTGGGCGGGAGGGCTTCGGCGGGGGCTAGGCCTCTACTACTACGGGGATGATCATGGGGCGGCGGCGGTAGTTGTCGCTGACCCACTTGCCGACGATGCGACGGGCGAGCTGGCTGACCTGATGGGTGTCGACGATGCCGTCCGCGGCGGCCACGGCCAGGGCTTCCTCGATCTTGGGCAGAACCTCGGCAAAGGAGGCGTCGTCGATGCCGGAGCCGCGGGCGTGGATCTCCGGGCCCGCCACCATCTTGCCCGAGTTGACGTCGACCACGATCACGATCGAGACGAAGCCCTCCTCGCCCAGGATGCGGCGGTCCTTCAGCTGGGACTCGGTGACCTCGCCGACGGTGAGCCCGTCGACGTAGACGTAGCCGCAGGGCACCGCCCCGGCCACCGAGGCCTGACCGGAGACCAGGTCCACGACCACGCCGTCTTCGGCGATCACGATGTTCTTGTCGGGCACGCCGGCCAGCGAGGCGAGACGGGCGTGCGCCCGCAAGTGCCGCCACTCCCCGTGGATCGGCATGAAGTTGCGCGGCCGGACAAGGTTCAGCACGTACAGCAGCTCGCCGGCCGGGGCGTGCCCGGACACATGTACCAGGGCCGAGCTGCGGTGCACGACGCGCGCGCCGAGCCGGGTGAGCCCGTTGATCACCCGGTAAACCGCGGTCTCATTGCCCGGGATCAGCGACGAGGCGAGGATCACGGTGTCGTCGGCCGCGATCCTGATCGGATGGTCACGGCTGGCCATCCGGGACAGCGCCGACATCGGCTCGCCCTGCGAGCCGGTGGAGATCAGCACCACCTCGCCGGGCGGCAACTCCTCGGCCTCGCGCAGGTCAACCAGCAGCCCGCCGGGAACCCGCAGGTAGCCGAGCTCGCGCGCGACGCCCATGTTACGCACCATGGACCGCCCGACGAGGGCGACCTTGCGCCGGTGGGACACGGCGGCGTTGAGCACCTGCTGCACCCGGTGCACGTGGGAAGCAAAGCAGGCGACGATGATGCGCTGCTTGGTGTTGGTGAAGATCTCATCGAGAACCGGGGCGATCTCGCGCTCGGAGGTCACCACGCCGGGCACCTCGGCGTTGGTCGAGTCGGCCATCAGCAGGTCGACGCCCTCGGTGCCGAGCCGGGCGAAGCCAGCCAGGTCGGTGAGCCTGCCGTCCAGCGGGAGCTGGTCCATCTTGAAGTCACCGGTGTGCAGGACCAGGCCGGCCGGCGTCTTGATGGCCACCGCGAGCGCGTCGGGAATCGAGTGATTGACCGCGAAGAACTCGCAGTCGAACGGTCCGAACGAACTGTGGCTGCCCTCGACCACCTCGACCGTGGCCGGGTCCAGGCGGTGTTCGGACAGCTTGCTCTTCACCAGGGCCAGGGTCAGCTTCGAGCCCGCCAGCGGAATGTCCGCTCGTTCCCTGAGCAGGTACGGGATGGCGCCGATGTGGTCCTCGTGGGCGTGCGTGATGACGACCGCCTCGACCTGGTCGAGCCTGCCCTTCAGATAATCGAAGTCGGGCAGGATCAGGTCCACGCCTGGCTGGTCGGGATCGGGGAACAGCACGCCGCAGTCGACGATGAGCAGCCGGCCGCGGTACTCGAAGACCGTCATGTTCCGGCCGATCTCGCCGAGGCCGCCGAGCGGAACGATGCGCAGGCCGTTCCTGTGAAGCGGCGCGGGCGGAGCGAGGTCCGGGTGCGGGTGGCTCACGCGCCGGTCCCCGGCAGCTTCACGCCGCCCGCGGTCAGGTCCAGCGTCAGCTGGTGCCGTTCCGCGTCGGTGGCCGCCAGCAGCGGGGCGCGGACCGCGCCGCCGGGCTGGCCGAGCAGGTCAAGCGCTGCCTTGGTCATGACCGCTCCTTGGTTGCGGAACGTCCCGTCGTACACAGGGACGAGATCGTAGTGAATCTGCCTGGCCCGGGCGACGTCACCCGCACCGAACACGTCGATCATCTCACGCAGTCGGTCCCCCACCACGTGGCCGACCACGCTGATGACGCCGACAGCGCCGAGGGCGAGCCACGGGAGGTTCAGCATGTCCGTGCCGCAGTAGTAGACCAGGTCGGTCGCGGCCAGCACGTGCGAGGTGGCACCCGGGTCGTCCTTGGCGTCCTTGACGCCGATGATCCGCGGGTGCTCGGCCAGCCGGACCAGGGTCTGCGTGGCGACGGCCGCGCCGGTCCGGCCGGGGATGTCGTAGATGAGCATGGGCAGCCCGGTCGCGTCGGCTACCGCGGTGAAGTGGGCCTCGAGCGCGGCCTGAGGCGGCTTGTTGTAGTACGGAGTGACGACCAGCAGCCCCTGCGCCCCGGCTCGCTCGGCGGACCGGGCCAGCTCGATGGTGTGCGCGGTGACGTTGGTGCCGACCCCGGCGACCACCTGGGCGCGCGTACCCACCGCCTCGAGCACCACCCGGAGCAGCTGCTCCTTCTCCGCGTCGGTCGTGGTCGGCGCCTCACCCGTGGTCCCGTTCAGCACCAGGCCGTCGTTACGCATGTCGGTGACCAGGTAGTCGGCGAGGCGGGCGGCCCCGTCGTAGTCGACAGCCCCGTCGGGATGCATGGGAGTGATCATCGCCGTGATCATCGGGCCGAACGGCGCTCGGTTCGTCGTCATACGTGAACGCTACCCGCAACCAGGTGCGCAAAGTAGCCGGCTTACCGTCACCTGCACGGGAAATCCCGCCAGCATCAGGGCTGCGCCTGCAGGACCTGAACCGCGATGTCCACGCGTGGGGCGCGGCAGGTCGGACACTGGGCCCCAGGGCCAGGAACGTTGAGCCAGTAGCCATCGACCAGGGCCCGGGTCGCCTGGATGGCCGCGGTCAGCTGCTGGGCATCGACCAGCGCACCGGGCGGGTTGGTGGACAGCCCGGCCAGCAGGCCGACGCCCGGGCGGCCGGTGCTGGCCTGCGCCGCGGCCGCCCGGACGAAAGCCTTATAGGCACTGGTGTCCTGCTCAAGGCTCTGGGCCTGGAGCTCGACGACATCGGCCACCTTGGCCAGGCGGCCGATCAGGCCCAGGCTGAGGAACTGGCGCCAGCGCGGACCCGTGCTCGTTGAGCTCAGGACGTTGGTGAGGTCGATCGCGGGCGCCACGATAAACCGCATTCCGTGGGCATGAGCCACGGCCGCCGCCGCGGTGGCCGCGGCGACCGGGTCCTGCTGCTCCGCCGAGGGCGTGAAGGTCCAGGCCTCAGGGTCGTACAGGACGCCGAAGATCCCGGCAGGAAGCTGCCGGGCCGCGATCGCGTTCTCCAGGGCGGCCGCGGAGGCGAAAGTGACGACCGGTTCCGCGACCACTCCCGGCAGCGGCGGCTGGCCCGGTTGCAGGATCTCGTACACCAGCTTGCCGCTCAGCTGGTTCACGGCGGCTGGATCTGCCACGAACTGAGCCAGCACCGACCGGGAGAATACCCAGGCGGGGTGGCCAGGCCCAGGCAGAGCCGCCAACACGGTGCCGCTCGAGGACGGCGCGCCGAGGCTGCTCGCGGGCGAGGCGGCACAGGCGGCCAGCGTGAGCACGGCCACCGTCGCCGCGGCGGCCGTCAAGGTGCCCGCGCGGCGGAGCGAGGGAAGCGGCCGGAGCGAGGCAGGCGGGCGGAGCCAGCGCCGCAGGCGATGGCCTGGCGGTGGCGGGCCGCCGGCGGACATGGGCGGCCTAGCGTCCGAACTGGACATCAGCCGTCATCCCGTTCAGCGGCGCGGCGGCCGAGTGGCCGGTGACGTTGACGACCGCCTGGTAGAAAACCCCCGTTGATGTCTGTGCCGGGTCGGGCAGCACGTCGCTGATCTGGCCAGGGACATCTTTGACGTGGTCGGCGGGCACGCTGATCGTGACCTGCTGACCGGTCCGGATCCGGGCCACGGAGGCCTCCGGGATTTCCACGATGACCTGCCAGTTGATCGAGGTGCGCAGCGCGAACACCGGCACCGCCGATGCGCTCGCGTTAACCCGGCGGACGGCCTGCGGGCCTTCAGGCAGCAGCGAGAAGGCCGGCCCCTGGGCGGCCGACTGCTGCTGGGAGTCGGTCACGTAGTCCCGGATGCCCGAGGTGGTGACGGTCTGTCCGACCTGCCCGTTGGCGGCCACGATGACACCGCCGGACGGGGCGACGATCTCCGTCGTCACGATCTTCATCTGGTCGGTCGCCAGCTGGGCCTGGTCCAGGGCAAGCTGGGCATGGGCCGCACTCAGCTGAGCGTTGTCGACAGCGGCGTTGGCCGGGTCGGCGGCTTCAGCCTCCTTAACCTGCGCGATCTTGGCTTCGTCCGCGGCCATCGCCGCCTTGTCCGCGGCCAGGACGGAGCTGGCGTCAGGGGCATACTCCTTGGCCAGGATCTGTCCTTTACGTACGGACGTATTGAGCTTGGCGTCGATCTCGGCGATCTCTCCCGCGTCGGAGAAGTTCAGCGTGATCACCCCGCTGCTGGCCACGGTGCCGGTGAGCAGCTGGCTATTATCGTGCATGACGCTCGGGATGTACCACAGCCCGGTGGCGACCACGGCGGCGGCGATGAGGACCCCGCCGACCCGCTGCGGCCAGGTCCGCGGCCGCCGGATCGATTGCTGTCCTTGTGGCTGCTCAGGCAGCGTCTGGCCGGCGGGAGGCGGCGGCACGGGACGCAAGTCGGTCAGCGTCACGGGTGAGCTCGGCGCCACCCGGGGGGACGGGGCGGCCGGCTGGGCGGGCGAATAGCCGCGGACCCGGCCCGGCGGCGGCTGACCCAGGTACAGAGCGGAAGCGTGCGGGGGTTCCAGCGGGTCCCCCGTCCCGGCCATCAACCCCGCCCGGCCGCGCCGCTCGTAACCCTCGTCCTCAGGATGCACTGCGCTCCCCTCCGGATCAGTAGGCACTTCACTAAGTGACCGCAGATCCAGGCTAATTGCCGACCGGTATTAAGTTACCGAAATAACTGTTAACTTACAGAAAGAACACGATTGCGGATACGTGCACCGCACAGTTTCCTATTCACGTCGGCGGCACTGACGACCTTCAGCACAGGTTATACGGGCTGGCAGGACGGCGGAGGCCTGGGTCGGGATAATGCAGGTCCCGGCTCTTTGACGTACGCTTGAGCTTATTCTCAACCCGGAGCCACAACGATATGGAATGTCCGGAAATAGCAACCTTTCGCGATGCGGGCGAGCATAAAAATGGCTACGTCAATTCGGGCAGATGGGCGACTTGGGGGAGATTGAATGAATATCACGCTGCTGGTGGCGACGATCGGGCTGCTGGCGTCCCTGGTGGTTGCCTGCCTGCTGCCAGTCGGCGCGGAGGGTACCGAGGATGAGGGCGACGGCAAGGCCTACGTGGCCATCCCCCGGCATGTGAAGACGCCCGCTTACCGCCCGCGCACCTGGATCTTCCTCGGCGTAGCCGCGGCCCTGGGGTTGCTGTTCCTTGGCTGGCAGCGGCCCGCCCTGCCCGGTGCCTACGCGGGTGCCGTACGGGCCGTGGCCGCCGCGATCAGCCGGGATCCCGCCACCGTCAACGGGTACGTCGCCCGGATACGCCCGGCCACGCAGTTCTTCGCCGTGGCCTATATCGCCGGGCTGGCCGTCGTCGCGCGGGCCAGCCTGGCCAGGCGGATCGCGATCTTGTCGCATGTCGTGCTCTACACCGGCATCTCGGTGCTGCTGCAAGCCTTGCTGATCGTGACCGGCATGGCGACCGGACTGCTTATCGCGCCGTTCGGTATCGAATCGACACTGGCCAACCTGCTCGTCGGCGGCCTTGTCATCACCCGTCTCACCTTCACCAGCTACATTCTTCCGCGCGGGACCACGGTCCCGCGCCGGCGCCCGCGCTGGGCCTGGGACAGCGTGCTGGCCTGCTGCTCGCTGATCACCGTGGTGGTCTTCCTGATCATCAGCTACGCGTTCCTGGCCGAACCGGGCAACCTGAGCACGGCGTGGCAGGTGTTCGTCCCGCTGTACGCCGTCAGCATCTTGTTCGTGCTGCTTTCGGCCCCGTTGTGGCTGCTGTGGTGGACGAACAGGAAGCTCCCTGAGCCCGGCCGCGACCGGCCGCCGGTCGACGTGATCATCCCGGCGTACAACGAGGAGGACAACATCGCCAGGCTGCTCCGTTCGATCGACGTGGCGGCCGGGCGGTACGGCGGGCCTGTGCAGGTCCTGGTGTCCGACGACGGGTCAACCGACGCCACCGCGACGATCGCGCGGGCCGAGTTCGCGGCCTTCACTCATGCCCGCGGCCGGGTCCTGAGCGGGCCGAATGCCCGGCAGGCGGCCGCGCTTAACCGCGGCCTCGCGGTCACCCACGCGGAGATCGTCATCCGCATCGACGCGGACTGTGTCATGGGTCCGGACGCGCTGACCTACTCCGTTCCCTGGTTCCGTGATCCGCTCATCGGCTGTGTGGGCGCCATGGAGGAGCCCAGGACCGACACCGTGACCTGGTTCCACCGGCTCCGTACCCTGGAAACCCTGTTCCAGTTCCGGTTCGCCCGGCTGGGACAGAGCCTGGTCGACGGCATCGTCGTCATTCCCGGTACCTTTACCGCCTTCCGCCGGGAGCCCGCGATGATGGCCGGCGGCTTCCCGGTGGGGATGAACGGTGAAGATTCCGACCTCACCATGCACATCGGGCGGCTCGGCTACCGGGTGGTGGTCGACCCGCGCATTCGCTCGTACGAGGACGTGCCACGCAACGTCGGCGAGTTCGTGGAGCAGCGAACCAGGTGGGCACGGGCCAGCTTTCACGTCTACGCCCGGCACGTGCCGCTGCGCAGCGGCCTGGCCGGGCCGCGGGTGTGGTTCTGGACGGTACGCCGCGGCTTCTCCTGGTTCTCGCTGCAGGCGGGCCTGGTCGCGCCGATCTTCATGCTCGAGCTGGTGCTGACGCATCCGAGCTACCGGCAAAATGTCGTCACGTTCGGCCTGCTGTACATCGCGGGCGGCGGCGTCCCGCTGGCCGTCAGCCTGCCGCTGGCCATCAAGCACCGGTACTGGCGCTGCATCGTGTGGCTGCCGACCTGGTTCGCTTACGCGTTCTTGCGGCGGCTGGCCACGCTGGAAGCGGTGATTTCGCTGCCGACCCGCCCGTTCCCCGCCCCGATGCGGGTCCGCCGGGCCGAGGGGCGGCTGACGCGAGCTCGGGGGTACCCGCGCCAGCCGCTTCCACTAGGTCATCGGCCAGAGCGCGTCTAGCGTTACACCGATCGCCGCCGCCCGGCGCGGCCCAGGGACAAGTGCGGCTCGTGGTTGGGTCTGCGGATTAGGTAGTCGTGAGTAGTCGTGCTGTGTAGAGTATTCTCAAGGATCAGAAAGAGACTTCCGTTCGGCACCGGCCGGCACCGGGAAGGATGACCTTGTGAATCCCCGTGACGCCAGGGCGGACGCCCGGTCCCAGTCGGAGATGGTCCCTGGCGCCCGGCCTGAGACCGAGGTTCCGGCAGCGCACGGCGCGCCGGAATGGCGTCATCTATCGTTCCGCACCAGCGGCCTGACCATCGAACTCGAGATCACCGGCACCGGGGATGACCGGCGGCTGGCGGGACAGCTGATACCGCGGCAGCCCGCCGGCGTGGACATCAAGCATCACGGCGGGGTCATCACCGTCGAGGCGGACGCGCTTGGCCGGTTCAGCGCGGAGGCCGTGCCGCTTGGCCAGATCAGCCTGCGCTGCCGCCTGGGCCTCGACCAGTCCCCCGTGATCACCGGCTGGATCATCATCTGAGTCGTTTCCGAACACAAACACGCCGGCCCGGGCGAACCCGGGCCGGCGTGCTGATGGTGGTGCGGCGGTCCTGCTGCGTCAGCCGATGCGGGCCAGCGCGGGGACGAATTTCGCCGCGTCGATCGTGCCCCAGCCGGTGGCCATGTTGTAGCCGGCTGTGGCGCTGTAGCCGGTCACGCCGCCGAAGGAGTTGTTGCCCGAGGTGACGTCCACGATGCCGGTACCGGGGACCCCGGCGTGGTGCAGCGCGCCGAGCAGGTAAAGCGCCGGGTTGATCAGGCCGAGCCGGTGGCCGGCCACCTGGTTGGCGAGTGCGACGATGCCGGAGAAGATCGGCGAGGCCTCGCTGGTGCCGCCGAAGATGTTCCAGCCCGGCTGGCCGGGCAGGAAGGAGAAGTAGACCCAGCAGCCGCCGTTGACCGCCGCGCTCATCGAGATGTCCGGCATGCCGCGCTTGCTGCCGACCGTCTTCGCCACGCCGATCTGGTAGAGCGGGCGGGTGAAAACGGCCGAGTCACCGCCGCCGCCGGCCCCGAAGCCGTCGTTCCACACCACGTCCGGCGTGATCTTGTTGCCGGCCTGGTCCAGGTTGAGCTGCGTACCGCCGACCGCGGTCACCAGCGGATCGGTGGCAGGCCAGCCGGTCACCCGGTACGGGTACAGGGTCTGACCGTCAGCTTCGTCGTTGGTCGCGCCGGTGTCACCCGCAGAGGCGAGCACGGTCACGTGGTGCGCCAGCGCGTCCTTATAGGCGTACCGCAGGTCGGTCAGGCTCGAGTCGTTGCCGCTGGTGACGCCGGGGAAGGTCTGCTCGGTCGCGCCGAAGCTCTGCGTGATCACGTCGCCGACGCCCTGGTTGATGAGCGACTCTTCGGCGTTCATGATCTCCGGGAAGCCGGTTACGCCTTCGGTCTCGGCGACCGAGGTCTCGGCCAGGACGATCTTGGCCCCAGGCGCGATCGAGTGCGCGTACTCCACGTCCAGGGTGGTTTCCTCAGCCCAGCTGACCATGGTCGAGTTGGTCGGATCGAACGGCGGGATGGTGCCGAACTGCTCGATCTGCAGGTTCGGGTCGGGGAAGCCGAACTGGGTGTCGAAGGTATGCAGGTCGCTGACGATGGTCGGCGAGCCGAATGCGTCCACGATCAAGATCGTCTTGCCCGCGCCCGTGATGCCCTTGGCGTACAACGGGTTCAGGTCGTAGGCGACCCGGTACTCCACCGGTGTGTAGCAGTTGATCCCGAAGTCGGCCTGGCACTGCGCGATGGTCTGCGGAGCAGGAAACTGCCCGGTCTTGAGGATAGGCCCGCCTATGTCCGGGCGGACGGTGGCGGTGGCCGCGCTGGCGGTGGGTGCCGCTACGGTCGCGGCCGGAGCAGCCAGCGACACCACGGCCAGGCCGCCCGCGGCCGCCACCGGGAGTGCGGCCCGCGCGAGCACGGACCGGCCGCGCGACACTGCGCGGCCTGGGGACGATGCGGCGCTGCGCGCCGACCTTCTGCTGAACACCGTGATTCCACTCCTTTGCGGATGCCTGGCGCCCGAGCCGGGTAAGCAGCGGGCCCCCGTCTAGTACGCGGCCAGGCACAGTTGGCCGTTATTCATGCCACGCACCTGAACCGTTATCCCACAGGTCAGCACCGAAGTCGATAGAAATCAAGGTAAGTAACGTTTCAATCCTGACTGCGAACGTTGTGTCATGTCGCAAATAAACGCCGGCTGGGCAGAAAGGCTGAGGGGGCCGATGGCACTTAGGTCCCCCAAGAAGGGGCCCGATGGCACATCGACCTCTGGCGGGGGCGGGCGGGGGGGCGAGGGGGCGGGCGAGGGGGGTTTAGGCGGCGCGTGACTC
>Ga0224557_1001437_pt1 | contig 22941 bp, 10 predicted proteins | sample 714S31014metaG_FD_180677 | JGI IMG/M metagenome (GOLD analysis project Ga0224557, IMG submission 180677) | Peat soil microbial communities from Stordalen Mire, Sweden - 717 S3 10-14 | ecosystem: Environmental > Terrestrial > Soil > Wetlands > Peat | place: Sweden: Norrbotten County, Stordalen... | reverse complement strand
AGCTGATTGTGGATGGACGCCCCTTCATCTGCCTTGCGGGCGAACTATCCAATACCGCCTCGTCCGACCGCGAAGCCACCAAGGCCACCATCGCGCGCCTGGCGCAGGCCAATTTCAACACCGTCCTTACGGTCGTTTCCTGGGACCTGGTTGAACCCGAAGAAGGCAAGTTCGACTTCTCGATGATCGACTATCAGATTGAAGCCGCCCGCGCCAACAACGTGCGGCTCATCTTCCTCTGGATGGCCAGTTGGAAGAACGGCTTGTCGCACTTCCCGCCGCTATGGGTCAAGGCCAACCAGGACCGCTTCCCGCGAGTGGTCAACGCCCAGGGCAAGACCCTTGAGATCCTCTCCACGCTGAGCGAAAACAATCGTAACGCCGACGCGACGGCCTTCGCCGCCGTCATGAAACACATCCGCGAGGTGGACAAGACCCACACAGTCATCGCAATCCAGGTCGAAAATGAAGTCGGCACAATGGGCACCACCAGGGACTTCGGCCCCGCCGCCAATGCCGCCTTTGCCGGCCCGGTCCCCAAGGAACTGACCGACTATCTTCAAACGAACAAGGACCACCTGCGGCCGGAACTGAAGAAGATCTGGGACGCGGCAGGCGACAAGACAAGCGGTACATGGGAGCAGGTTTTCGGCAAGAACGTTCAGCGTCCGGCGGACGATCTACCGGTGCCCAACAGCCCCAATCGTTCTAAGCGTCCGGCCGGCGCCGAGCTTTTCAACCACACGGATGAGATTTTCATGGCGTGGAACTACTCCCACTACATCGGCTATGTGGCTGCGCAGGGCAAAAAGGAATATTCCATCCCGATGTATGTCAACACCTGGCTGGTGCAGCCCAACGACATCGGCGCGGGCGACTACCCCAGCGGTGGACCCGAGCCGCTGGTGCATGACATCTGGCGGGCCGGCGGGCCGGCCATCGACATCCTGGCGCCTGACATCTACCTGCCGGATTTCGCCGGAATCATCAAGACCTACTCGCGCAACGGCAACCCCGCCTGGAATCCCGAAACCGGACAGAACGCCAACAACGCGTGGATGGGGTTCACGCAACTCAATCTCCTGTGCTTCTCCCCGATGGGCGTTGACGGTCGCCTGAACGCGATCTCTGAAGACCCGTTCGTGCGGTCGTATGGGTTCATCAACTCGATCTCGGGCGCGATTGCCGAGGCGCAAGGCAAGCCGGATGCGATCAAACTGATCGAGCTTGGACCGGGGCAGAATCCCGGGAAGGTCGTGATGGGACGATATATCTTCGATTTCACCCCCGTGGCAGGGACTCGTGGCGGCCCAGCAGCCGGTGAACGTGCTGGCGCCGCTGCGCCGGCGACGAAGCCTGATGCCCAGGCTGCGCCTCAGGCTGAAGGACGCGGCGCAATTGTTGGGCTGTCCTTCCTCGACAAGCCTTTCGTGCTTATTATCAACACCGCCCCGGATGAGTATTACTTCGCGACCAACGCATCGTTCCCATTCGTTGTATCGCCGAACAACATCCCCAACGCCAGGGTCGCTGCGCCCGCCATCATGGAGCGCGGCGCATTCAAGAACGGCATCTGGGTCATGCAACGCCGCGCCAACGGCGACGATATCATGGGCCGCGGCTACGACGTCTCCGCCGCAGCCAACAACAACCTGTCCGGCTCCCAGATACCGCTGGGCGTCGGGGGCAGAGGCGGCCGTGGCGCCGGAACGGGCGACACCACGCCCCCGCCGCCGTCCGTGATGCGCGTTACGTTCTATCACTATCGCTAAGTCAAAGAGGAGAACAATTCATGAAACTGAGATACCTGCGCTGGCCGACTCCGGTTATTCGCGCCAGCTTTGCATTTGCATTGCTCGTCCTTGCCATCGCTGCCTCCGTCGCCTGGGCGCAAGCACCCATGGTTACCGATGACGGCGCGGCTGCGCGCATTGCCTGGTGGCGCGATGCCAAGTTCGGCCTCTTCATCCATTGGGGACTCTATGCCATTCCCGGCCGCGGCGAATGGGTGCAGTGGAACGAGCAGATTCCCGTGGATGAGTATGCCAAGCTGGCCAGCCAGTTCATCGCGGACAAGTTCGACGCCGATGCATGGGCTGCCACCGCCAAGGCAGCCGGCATGAAGTATACCGTGATGGTGACGCGTCACCACGATGGCTTCGCCATGTTCGACGATCCGGGCAGCGATTTTACGGCTATGAAGTCGGCGGCCCACCGCGACTTTGTGGCCGCATATGTTACGGCCGCGCGCAAGGCGGGACTGCGCATTGGGCTGTATTATTCCCCACTCGACTGGAGGTTCCCGGGCTACTACTTTCCGGATCTTTATCGGCCCAGCGCCATCCAAATGCGCGATCAGTATCATCGCCAGCTCAACGAATTGGCCTCGAACTACGGCAAGATCGATATTCTCTGGTTCGACGGCGGTGGCGAGAGCTGGTTAGGCTTCGGCGGAGTCCAGTTCAAAGGCGGACAATGGTCGGGCAGGACCAGAGGGCAGAGCTACTCCGGGTCCTTCTCCTGGCAGGACGACCAGGCGATAGCCAACCTCAAAAAGCTTCAGCCGTCGGTCATTATAAACAACCGCACCGATGCCCCGGCCGACTTTCGCGACCGCGAGGGAGACAAGGCGCTCGGCGACTTCGACAACCAGCACCCATGGGAACTTTGCACCACAATGGCCGGCGGTGTGTGGGGCTACAAGCCGAATGCCAAAGTAAAGACGCGGGATGAGACGATCCGCCTGCTGGTCTCCGTGGTGGGACGCGACGGGAACCTTCTGCTCAATGTCGGTCCACGCCCCGATGGCCAAATCGATCCGGAGCAGGCCCAGGTTTTGCGGGATGTTGGCGACTGGCTGAAGCTGTATGGCCAGAGCATCTACGCCACGCGGGGCGGTCCTTATCTGCCGGGAGACTTCGGCGTCTCAACATTCCACGACAAGACGGTCTATCTGCACATCCTGCACGCCACCGGCAAGACCCTCTCGCTTCCCGCTCTGCCGGCAAAGATCCTTTCATGCTCCAGCCTTACCGGCGGTGACGCCAATTGCACGCAGACAGGCACCAGTGTCGAAGTCACACTGAGCGGCAATCCGGACACAGTGGACACGATCGTCGCTCTGACTCTCGCATCTCCTGCAACGGGGATCAACCCGATCGCGACGCCCCTGGCCACCAAGCCAGTCTCCGCCGCGGGTGCCAGCGGACTGTAAGGCATGGGTCACAACCAGGCTTGGCAACAGGCGGGTATCCCATGGTTTCCACTTCAAGTTGTGGGGCACTAATTGACAGGTCTGGTACTTCTTGCAGCCAGTAATGACGCCGGTACGTGGCTCATCGAAAGAGTCGACGACTGGATGCAGGTTCGCCGGGTCGTCCGGGTCCTGGAATGGTGTGTACGTGTGCTGGCGAGAATGCTCTCTCAACGATGCCAGTCTACCAACCGCAGCAGGGTTGGTATCGCACATTGACGGCGGCCAGATAGCGTTTTCATCGAGCCAATAGAGCAGGATCACGAACAGGGTTTCTTCGCGATCTCAGTGGTTGTGCGGAGGGTTGGACCAACGGCTTTCTGCCGATTCGGAGACCTCTGAGTACTCTTTCGTACCCTAATGTGACGCTGGTTCATTCGTTTGTGACACTTGTCCAGCCGATACAGACAGTATGCGGATCAGCAATTCGTGGAGTAGTCCTCGCAATCCGCACATTCTGGTTCGCCTGACACGACAAGCGCATCTAACGAATCGGGGTGCCTTATGATCATTCATTTGGCGCTGCTCGTGTTTCCAGCCCTAGTTGTGATTTTTTCGATGTACAAAGCCAACGCCGGGGGCAAGGCGATCGGCAAAGATATTTTCCGGGTTGGATTACCGGCGTTTCTGCTGCAAGAAGTGCAGAACATCTATTCTCCCCTGCCGGGTCTCGGCAGATTCAGATCTGACTCACAACATGGAAGAACAACCGCACGGGTTCCGCGCCTGTCATGGGTCGTCGCGGTCCTGCTCGGCTGCCTGACACACGATGCACATGCCGTACTTCCCACACTGATTACGACCAGTGTCGGCCAGCAGTCGCAACCGGTGAGCGTCACGGTGCCGCTGTCCGCGAGCGGTGTCGCGGTCGCGCCCCGGGCGCTGTTGCAGGGCTTTGCAGGCATGGACTTCTCGGTTGTCAGCGGAGGGACCTGCGCCGCGAATGTCTCCTACATCTTCGGACAGCACTGCACGGTCAACGTCGTCTTTGCGCCGAAGTTTCCAGGTCTGCGCAACGGAGCGGTGGTTTTGCTGGCAACCGACGGCACGCTGCTGGGCAGCGCGCTGGTGGCCGGTAACGCGATTGGATCGTTGTCTGTACTAAGTCCGGGTGTCATCAACACCGTTGCCGGCGATGGCGAACTGAACTTCCGGACCGACGGAGTCCCTGCCACGCAGGCGCCGATCTTTCTTCCGTATGGGGTCATCGTCGATCCGGCGGGGAATCTATATCTATCCGACACGAACAACAGCCGCATCCGCCGCGTGGATGCGCTGAGCAGTCTCATCTCCACCATCGCGGGCAATGGCGTGTCGGGCTACTCCGGCGACGGAGGCGCGGCCACAGAGGCCAGCATCAACCAGCCCGGCGGCTTGACCATGGACGGAGCAGGCAACATCTACTTTGCCGATAGCGGCAATGACATCATCCGCCGCATCGACGCGGTAAGCGGCATCATCACGACCATTGCCGGGGTGCCCATGGCGCAGGGCTACTCCGGTGACGGGGCCGCGGCAACCCTGGCGAACCTCTCCTCGCCCAGAGGCATTGCGTTCGACGCAGCCGGAGACCTCTTCATTGCGGATACGAGCAACAACGTCATCCGCGAGGTGAACGCGACCACGGGGACGATCCGTACGGTGGCAGGAACCGGGGCCGCGGGTTACAACGGCGATGCGATCCTGGCCACGGCGGCAGAGCTGAACTCACCGTGGACCGTCAACGCCGGCATAGACAACTCGCTGTACATTGCCGACCTCACCAACAACCGCGTGCGCAAGGTCAACGGCGGGGTGATCTCCACCGTGGCCGGAACCGGAAGCCGCAGCTTTGGGGGCGATGGCGGCGCGGCCACTGCCGCAGACCTGGACGATCCTACCAGCGTCATTCTGAATCCTGCGGGCGATCTCTACATCGCCGACTCGGGAAACAACCGCGTGCGCGAGGTCTACGCAAGCACCGGCATCATCGAGACCGTAACCGGCAACGATAGCGAGCAGTTTGCCGGCGATGGCGGCCCTGCCAACCTGGCGAGCCTGTATGCCCCGTACGCGCTCTTCTTCGATCAGAGCGGCAACCTCTTCCTGGCGGACACGCTGCACAACCGCATCCGGCGCATTCTTGCCACTCCGGTTGCCCTCGCATATCCGGTGATGCGCGTGGGCAAGACCTCCGCGCCCCAGACCCAGGGCCTGGAGAACGATGGCAACTTCAACCTGAACCTGTCCGCGCCAATACTCCTCAATGCGGCGCTCAATTCCACGACGACCACATGCAGCTTCACCACGCCGATGGCCCCCTCCACCACATGCAACCTTGGCGTGGAGTTCGCGCCGACGGTGCTCGGCATCGACGTACTCGGCTCCGTGACGTTGAACTCCGACGCGGCAAACAGCCCGATGCTGATCGATCTTTCGGGACAGGTGCTCAGCGTCGAACCGACCACCGTCAGCCTGTTGTCGAGCGTCAATCCAAGCCTGGTGAGTCAGATTGTGGTCTTTACCGCGACGGTGGCCAGCGCCGATCCCTCGCGCAGCGGGCCGGTCACATTCCTGGACGGCGCGACGCCCGTCTGTAGCAACATCAATCTGATTGCGGGCAGCGCCTCCTGTACCACGTCGACGCTCTCTCTGGGCCAGCACAGCATGACGGCCAGCTATGCGGGCGACAGCAATAACGCGGCGGGAGTTTCGCCGGCGCTGATTCAGATCGTCAGGCAACAGCCAAATCTCACGCTCGCGGTTTCACCCAATCCGGCCAACGTGACCCAGAGTGTCACGCTGACGCTCACGGCGACCGCTGCGACCGGGACTCCGTCGGGCAGCGTGGTCTTTTACGACGGCGCAACCGCACTGAGCGGCAACGTGAGCCTGAGCGCGAGCGGTGTTGCGACCTACTCGACAACCCAGTTGGCTCCGGGGCCGCATAGCCTCTCCGCACAATACGCCGGAGATACAAGCAACGCCTCCGGCGTATCGAATGTGGTGATTGAAGTTGTGAATCAGATCACGACCGTGACGACGATCGCCTCCAGCAACTCCACCGTCAACGTAGGCACGCCCGTTACATTTACGGCAACAGTCACCAACACAAGCGGTCCAGCACCCACCGGCTCGGTCCAGTTCACGGATGGAATTACGGCTTTGGGCAGCGGCACGGTGGACAGCAATGGCCACGCATCGCTGACGCTGGCGACACTGGCCCCCGGCACGCATACCATCGTCGCCACCTACAGCGGCGACACCGATAACGCCGGCAGCGCGTCCAGCGGACTGGTCGAGACCGTTCAGCAGATCGCGACCACGACGGTCCTCACCTCCGATGTGAATCCAGCCAACGCGGGGGCCACCATCCACCTCTGCGCGACAGTCGCCATCAGTGCGGGGGCATCGCCCGACGGCGCGATCGCGGGGTTGGTTACCTTCAGCGAAGGGTCGTTGATTCTGGGAACGGCACAGGTCAACTCCTCCGGGATTGCCAGCATTGCCGTCAGTACGCTCACGGTCGGCGCGAACAACATCTCCGCCAGCTATCCGGGCAATACAAACTATGCCGGCAGCATCTCCAACATCCTGCTTCAGTCGATCTCATCCACTTCAACCACAACTGTGCTGACGGCGGGCGGCACGAGTTCTCTCTCGGGCAAGCCGGTGACGCTCACGGTCACAGTCATCAGCCCCACCGGAACTCCGACGGGCAATGTCGTCTTTCGCGACGGCGCAGCAAACATCGGCCAGGGAACGCTCAACGCGCAGGGCGTTGCCACGCTCTCCATCTCTTCGCTCTCGGTCGGGCCGCACACACTGACGGCTGTCTATCAGGGCGACAGCAGCTATCTCACCAGCACCTCCGCGCCGCTGGTGGAGACCATCTCTCTAGCAACCCTTGGGCTGACTCTGGCCAGTCCCGCAAGTCCGGTGGATGTCGGGACCACGGTGACGTTCACGACCATCCTTACCAGCAATGGCGTTGCCCCGACGGGCGCACTTACCTTGCATGACGGCAGTGCGGTGATTGCCACGCAGAACGTCACCAACACCGGAACATTTACCTTCAGCATCTCGACCCTGGCGATCGGAACTCACATCCTGACTGCGCAGTACGCAGGAGACACAAACAACTCCCCGGCCACTTCCAATGCGATCAGGATTGCCGTGCAGCAGGCCCCAAGCAGTACGTCCCTGACGGCCAGCGCCAATCCATCGACCGTGGGCCAGAACCTCACGCTCGCGGCAGTCGTCACCAGCTCGGGCGTGAATCTTACCGGCTCGGTCAGCTTCCTGGATGGCGCTACGGCGATCGGCTCAGCGGCGCTCAGCGCGAGCGGGACGGCAACGTTGACAACCGGCTCGCTCTCCTTCGGCCCGCACACGCTGACCGCGGTCTACTCCGGGGACACCAACCACATGACTTCCACCTCTCCCGTCCTCAGCGAGCAGATCGTGCAGGCGGCCGGCGTGGTTTTGACCTCCAGCCTCAACCCGTCGATCTCGGGCGCGAATGTCGTCTTCACCGCGACTCTGTCGGGCGTCGGCTCGCTCATTCCCACCGGCTCCGTAACCTTCAGTGACGGAGCGAGCACACTCGCTACAGTGCAGTTGGGCGCAACCGGCGCGGGCAGCCTGCAAACCGCTGCCCTGACGGTTGGCTCTCACACCATCACGGCCAGCTACAGCGGCGACAGCAACTATGCGGTTGCTTTCTCTTTCCTGATCCAGACGGTGCAAAGCGCGAACACGCAGGTGGCTCTGACCGCGAGCGCGAACCCCGCGACCTACGCAACTCCAGTCTCCCTGTCGGCCACGGTCACCAGCAACGGCGGCCTGGCTACGGGCACGGTCAACTTCACCGATGGAGGCACTGCGATTGGCAGCGCAACTCTCAACGCCGGCGGAGTCGCTACCCTTAGCACGTCGTCGCTGGCCCCGGGCACGCATTCCATCGTCGCCAACTATGCGGGCGACGGCCGGGCCAGCGCCTCGACTTCAACTCCGCTTGCGCTCAATGTGCGTCAGACGACCACGGTCGCGCTGGCCACCAGCGCCAGTCCGGCGCAGACCCTCAGCCCGGTCCTGCTGACCGCCACCGTGACCAATAGCGGAGTCACGCCGGTGACGGGCACTGTGACCTTCACCGACGGCGCAACGCTTCTCGGCACGGCCACGGTGGATACAACGGGCCATGCCACGCTGACCGTTCCGTCGCTGGCAGCCGGGAACCACTCCATCGTCGCCAGTTATGGCGGCGACAACAATGACTTCTCCAGCCTCTCCCCAGCGCTGACGCAGGGGGTGGAACTGCGCGCCACGACAACCGCGCTTGCGGACACGGAGATGGATCCAGCCAATCCGCAGCAGGTGACCCTGATCGGAATCGTTCATTGGACGGGGCCAGTCCCGCCCACAGGGACCATCACATTCACCAACGGAAGCACGGTGATCGGCAGCAGTCCGATTAACACCAGCGGCGCTGCCACCATCAACATCACCCTCGATGCCAATATCACGGAGAACATTGTCGCCACCTACAACGGCGATGTCTCCTACGCCTCCTCGGCTTCGCTGCCCACCGTTGTCACCGGAGAACCGGCAACGCAGTTCACCCTGGCCCTCAATCCTTCGAGCGTATCCATTCAAAGTACGCAGCACATCGTCATCCAGGTGTCGGCCGCATCCATCAACGGCTTCAGCGATACCCTGCTCTACGGCTGTCTCGGCCTGCCCTTCGCCGCTACCTGCACCTTCAGCAGCGTGCAGACCAGTCTCGCCAGTGGAGGGTTCTCCACCGTGCAACTCACCATCGACACCGGCGATCCTCTGGGCGCGGGCGCGCTGGCCAGCCTCAACCGATCGCGGAACTCCAACCTTCTGCTGTGCTTCTTGCCAGGATGCGTCTTCGCCGGGTTCGCTCTCTTCCGCCGTCGCCGAGTTTCGTTGCAAGGTCTGCTGCTTCTGATCGTCGCTGTCGCGGTCACTCTGTCGGCGAGCGGCTGTGCGGGCCTACAGGTCAACGGCACACCCGCCGGCTCCTACACCTTCAAGGTGACAGCTTCGGGACAGGGTACCGGCGCGACCGAAAGCCAGGTCATGAACCTGACGGTCACTCCATGAGAGGTTTCCTATGCAGTCCTTCTTCTGCTTCTCGCGAATTGCCGCTTCACTCCTTCTGCTCGGTATGTGCGGCGGGGTAGTGCGAGCGCAGGCCCGGGCTACAGCCCTCGGGCCCGGAAGCTATGTCGCGATCGGCGGGGCAGCTTCGGTTTTTCCGTCCGACTATGACGGACGCAATATCGCCGGCGGAATGGTCTTCATGGACGTTCAGCCGACCTTTCGTTACGGCTTTGAAGGGGAAACCCGGTTCCTGCGCTACCACACGGATGAAGGCGTCACTCAGACCAACTATCTGATGGGCGTGCATGTCGGCATTCGACCCCAGAGGCTGCGGCCGTACGCCAAGTTCCTGGTGGGTGCAACCAGAATCCAGGCGCCACTTGGCTATGCCCAGGGGACCTTCTTTACCTTTGTGCCCGGCGGCGGCGTGGACTACATGCTCAGCGATCGCTGGACGGTAAGGGCTGTGGACCTCGAATACCAGGTCGTTCCGCAGTTCATGGGAAGTGAGGTTCGGAATTTTGGAATCAGCGTGGGTCTGAGCTTTCGCATCAACGATGTTATCCGGTTGCCGCAACGAGCAACATTGCGTCGCTGATCGCAACCGGTTGCCCATAATAAGTACTACGGCGCCTTGTGTTTATCAATAATCATCCACCAGCATAACTTCTGCCACTCTGTCAGGGTTGTCTTTGCCCATTCTCGGTGTTGCCACCAGGCAGCGCCAAACCATTGCACATCTGGAGCCGCCGCCACTGACCATCTGTATTCAGGAAGGGCCTGTTGCGCTACAGATAGGGCGCGACGAGTATGATAATCGGAAGTGACTACGATCGCTGTCTTTGCGCCAGGGGCAACTGTGTGAACGCATTTGGTTACCTCTCGCAACTCAAGCAGCGTCGAATCTCCTTTGAAGCTGCAGACATGCAGATGGGATGCATTTTCTGGGGCTATGGTTTGAATATATTCCCGCGCAAGATCGGACGATGTCCTTCCGTATTCGACCCAGTCCGGAGCATCTATTGATCCGGCCCTGAAGGAATACTACGCTGCGGCATAGTAGACATTTTTCTGTTGGAAGTAGCTTTCTACCCGCTGCGGCTGTTTCTGGATGCTGCGCAGAGCGCCGACGGCGGTTCTGGTCAGTGCGATCTTGTTGCGGGCTGGTGCGGATTTTGTCACCCGCTGCTTGAGGTCGGCGTTGAGAAGCTCGTCCGGATTCAGCTCCGGCGAGTAGCTGGGCAGATAGAAAATCTCGATCTTTTCGAAGTGCTTTTCCAGCCACTTCTGAACCGCCTTCGAGTGGTGCACCCGCAAGTTATCGAGGATCAGGAATATCTTTGTTGTCTGTTGGCGCGTAAGTCGCTCCATGAACCCGATCAGGATCTTTGCATTCAGCGCGCCGGAAAAGACCTTCCAACGCATCTGGCCTTTGTTGGTCACCGTAGAAATCACACTCAGACTTTGGCGGTTCGCGTTGGCGCGTACCACCGGCGTCTGTCCTTTGGGCGCGTATCCGCGTCCGCGCACATCGTCCGAACGCAGACCGGTTTCATCGCCCCAGAGTATCTCCACGCCCTCTTTTTTCGCGCGTTTCGTGATAGTTGGATAACTCTCGTTGAGCCATTTCCCGACTGCCACTGGCGACTGCTCGTAGGCTTTCTTGAGCGGCTTCTGCGGCGTGAATCCCCAGCGCTTGAGATACTTTCCCGTATTGCGCACTGTCAGGCGAATCCCGGAGTGTGCTTCGATCAACTCGCTCACCGCCTGCCGAGTCCACAAGGCATAGCTCATCTTCAACTGGTCGGGAGTGCGGTCCTGAATCAACCGCTGAACTTGCTTCTCTTCTTCGCCGGACAACAAGCGACCGGTGCCCTTGGGACGATGGCCATGTTTGACCTTGACCGCTGCCCAGCCGCCGCGAAGATATGCCTGATGCGCCTTCACTACCGTGTTCGGCGAAAGCTCGCACTGCCCAGCCGTCTGGCGAACCGAAATTCCGGCCAACCGCAGTTTCACCGCCCGCCGCCGCCGTTCGTTGAGAGCTTCTTCTGACAACTTTCGACCGTCAATCTTCTCCATACTTCATTAGACGAACCAATCTCAGAAATGTTTCACTCGTTTAGGGCCGGATCAGTAATATGAGTTCCTGCGAGTAACCGCTTCGCAAAAGATTCAATGCATGAAGAAAACGAGCATCGCCAATATCTCCTGAGAGCACTACGATAACATCTGAGCGCCTAGGATTATCGAGAACCAAGAACTTCCCAGCGCCATGCAGCAGGATGCCACCGATTGTCACAAGTAAAATACAGACGAAAAACAGTGATATTATTTTTCTTTTTGTCATGGGATTTAGCGCCTGCTTATCGGAGCAGTATAGCACTATCCTTGGTTTTCAGTTATAGGCCGGGTGCCCCATTCATCGGCGGGTGGCCCAAGTCTGAAATGTATCCACGAATCGGGTGCCCGATCCCGCCACTTCCCGCGACTTCCCGCCATATACCGCGACTCAGGAATCTATTGTGCGAACTATTATTACCCTATTCTAGGCGGTCAGAGGCCTAGTGAATCGTTAGCGTCGTCTTCAGCGGCGTGTTTGCCGATGAGTCTCCGGCCATGATCTGAAAGGTTCCTGTAACAATTTGCCAGGCGTGCGTCTTTTCCGACCAGTAGGAGAACGAGCGCGCATCAAGCTTTAGTTCAACCGGCTTCGACTCGCCGGGATTCAGCATGATCTTGCGAAAACCTTTGAGCTGGAGCGGCGGCTCATTGCCCTCGGCGATGGGCGGGAAGCCGAGGTACAACTGCGCTACTTCGGCCCCGGCGTGTTTTCCGGTGTTGGTTACGCGGAAGTTTACGATGGCGTTGGCGCTGCCCGGTTGCTGGCTGACCTTGAGGCCGTCGAAACTGAACTGCGTGTAGGAGAGCCCGTACCCGAACGGGAAGAGCGGCTTTGTGGAGTGGGCGGCGTAGGCGCGGTAGCCCACATCCAGGCCCTCGCTGTAGTGCACGGCACCGCCGGCTCCGGGATACTGGTCCGGATTGGCGGCCAGCGTGTCGCTGACGCTGCGCGGAAATGTCAGCGGCAGCTTGCCGGAGGGATTCACCTTGCCGACCAGAACATCGGCGACGGAATTTCCGTCTTCTTCGCCGGGGTACCAGGCTTCCAGCACCGCCGAAACGTCGTTGAGCCACGGCATCAGAATGGCCGAGCCACTCTTGAGGACGACAATGGTCTTTGGATTTGCCTTGGCAACGGCGGCAATGAGCTGGTTCTGGGCCGCGGGCAGTTCGAGGCTCTGGTCGCGCCCCTCGCTGTCCTGATCGCCGACCATCACGATGGCGACCTGGGCGCGGCTGGCTGCCGCAACGGCGGCAGCGATGTCGTTGCCGTCGAGGACGGCGATGCGGGTCCGCGAATTCACGGCGGCTTGCAGACCGTCGTAGGGCGTGATGGCGTAAATCGGGACCACGTGCGAGCTGCCGCCTCCACCAGTCTCCGGACGCACGGCGTAGGGGCCTACCAGCGCGATCGTTGTCACCGCTGCACCATCGAGCGGCAACAGGTTGGCGTCATTCTTCAGCAAGACCATCGACTGCCCGGCGATGCTGCGCGCAATGGCTCCGTGCTCGAAGGCGGGAACCGGAACAGGTTTGGGCTGAGGGCCGAACAAGCCGAACTCCATCATCTTGGCGAAACGGCGAACCAGCATTTCGTCGATCGCGGCAACCGGCACCGCGCCGGATTCGACTGCCTTCTTCAGATCGTCGGCGAAGTAGCGGCCGGTGGGCATTTCCAGATCGAGGCCGTTCAATGCGCTGGGCACAGTGCTGTGCGTTGCGCCCCAGTCCGAGATCACAAACCCGTCGAATCCCCACTCCTTTTTCAACACATCTTTGAGCAGCGGGGCGTTCTCGCAATTGAATGCGCCATTCACCTTGGGATAGGCGCACATCAGCGACGCGGAATGCGCCTCTTTGATGGACGCTTCGAAGGCCGGCATATAAATCTCGCGCAGGGTCCGCTCGCCGATTTGCTCGTCGATGCTCATGCGCTGCGCTTCCTGGTTGTTGGCGAGGTAATGCTTCACATTCGCGATCATGCCGGTGCTCTGGACGCCTTCAATGTCGGCCACGGCGATACGGGCGTCGAGCCAAGGGTCCTCGCCGTAGCTCTCGAAGACGCGGCCTCCCTGGGGCACGCGCGCGATGTTAACGTCGGGCGATTCGAACAGCGTACTGCCCAGCGAACGGGTCTCCTCGGCTTCCAGCTTGCCGTAGACCCGGGCCAGTTCCGGGTCCCAGGTGGCGGCCAGCGCAACCGGCGCGGGCATGGCGGTAGCGGGCTTCTGCGGTCCCGCGCCTCCGGGTCCCACACCGGCGGGGCCGTTCGTCATCTGAAAATCAGGAATGCCGAGCCGGGCCACGCCGGGCACGATGCGGTAATGCGTCGCGTCGCCGATGCCATGAAGCTCGGTGATCTTTTCGTCGAGGGTCATGCGGGCGACAAGCTGGCGAGCGCGGGCCGTTGCCTGGGCATGCGAGAGGCGGGCCTGCGGGACGGGAGCGGCTGCCGCCATGGAGACGGCGAGGAAGGCCATTGTAAGCAGGAATGGGAATTGCCGATAACGATTTCGCAGCAGAGCAATAGGAATATTTTTCATTGGGGTCTCGACTCTCCGCACTGATCCAGCGAGAATTTTACCACTCGGGCTGGTTTCGAAAAGGCCCGACCCTGTGTGTCCCAATCCCTATCAAGCAGATATTCCGCAAGACACAGTTGTTGACGAAGCTTTTAACTTTCTATGTGTCCGCATCGTTCCCGTTTCTACCTGCCTTCCGGCAAGTGGCGCTGGCCCTCAGAGCCTCGCTGGGTAGCACAGCCTCGGCAGACAAGGAAATCTTACTTCCCTCCGTCACGCTGGCCGCGTATCGGGAGAAGCTGCGTTCAAGAAATCCTCACGCGGCTCGAAAGCGGCTATGACTGGCTTCATTTGGGAGTACCAAAGGTGGTTCCATCTCTTTCGTGCAAAACCTGTGCTGAATGCGGGGCCGGCGCTTAATCTGTGTTCAGGAGCATAGTCCATGAGCCATCAGGAACAGATCGTTGCAACAACCGATGAACTGACGAATGCAGTGCTGTCGGTTGTAGAATCCTTCGAGTCGTATCGAGCCGACCATCGTCCGGACTGCGCGGACTTCGACCGCTGGCTTATCTGGAATGATAAGACTTCCGAACGGCTGGGCATTGTTTCCCTTGTCGGGCCACAGGAGAACGCTTTATCGCTTCTTGAAAAGAAGGTGCTCTTGCGTTCACGCACGATGGATCTGCTGCGCAATGTCGCGTAGCAGCTCACCTGTTCAACAGCGGAAGCAGGATAGAACCTTGCGTACTACTTTTGAGCAGTGCTCGTATCATTATCATCATGTTCAACAAACTCCGCTGGGGAGTTCTCAGCACAGCCAACATCGGCCTCAAGAAAGTCCTTCCAGCGATGCAGAAGGGCCAATACACCACTTTAGCCGCGATCGCATCGCGCGATCTTGCAAAAGCCCGGGAGGCAGCGACTGCGCTTGGCATTCTCACGGCCTACGGTTCGTACGAGGAACTTCTAGCCGATCCTAATGTCGACGCGATCTACAATCCGCTTCCCAATCATCTTCACGTTCCCTGGACCATCAAGGCCGCCGAAGCGGGGAAGCACGTTCTCTGCGAGAAGCCCCTCAGTCTCACCGTCGCAGAGGCCAAAACTCTTCTTGCCGTTCGCGCACGCACAGGAGTCAAGATCGGTGAAGCCTTCATGGTCGACTGCCATCCACAATGGCTTCGCCTGCGCCAATTGCTCGGCGAGGGCCGCATCGGAGAGCTTCGCGCCATCGTCGGCGTCTTCAGCTACTTCAATATCAACCCGGCCAATATCCGCAACCGGATAGAGTGCGGCGGTGGCGCCCTCATGGACATCGGCTGCTACCTCATCCACGCATCCCGCTTTGCCTTTGCAGAGGAGCCCACGCGAGTCGTCGCCAGCATCGACCGGGATCCCGCGATGCATACCGACCGGCTCACCTCGGCGATTCTCGACTTTCCCAACGGCCAGGCCATCTTCACTTGCAGCACACAGTTGGTTCCCTACCAGCGCATCCAATTTCTCGGCACCCGTGGGCGCATCGAGATTGAAATCCCCGTCAACGCGCCTCCCGACCGTCCCACGCGCATTTTCATCGACGATGGGAGGGACCTCTTCGGCAGCGGTATTACGACGGAGACCTTTCCCGTCTGCGATCAATACACCCTGCAGGCCGACGCCTTCTCCAAGGCTGTCCTGGAAGACACTGAAGTCCCCGTTCCCATCGAAGACGCCGTCAAGAACATGGCTGTCATCGAGGCCGTCTTCAACTCCGCCAAAACCGGCCAATGGGAGTCTCCCCGGCGATGAAAAATTTGCACTACAGGCTGCTACGGCCCTCACAAGAGCCTGTAGATGCCCGCATTCGCATATGTGCACCACGGATCTTCTCCGTTTTGTCCTGCGCTGCAGTCAACGCCGGTCTTCGCCAGGGCCCACACTTTTCGGCCACCATTTAGCCCCCCGGCTGTTTCGAGCGAATACCCATATTGCCCGACAAGGTCCCGATAGAACTCCAGAATTGCTTCGGCTGTGGCCGCCCTTGCCGACAAGATCGGCTATGACCCAGTGCTCCTCCCTCTGCTGCAAGTCTTCGATGCGCAACGCAGTCAATTCGGCCCGGCGCAGCCCGCAACCCAGCAGAATCGCCAAGGCGGCATAGTCGCGCTTGCCTCGAAGACTTGTACCGTCTGCCGTCAACAGCAATCGCTTGCCTTGTTCGGCAGTGAGCCAATTCCCCACAGGCGCGCCCAACCGTTTTGCACCCCTTAAAGGGCTACTTCCGTCCCACGGTCCGCTCCAGCTCGGCGCGGGCTGTGCTTCGCTCCATCTCCGCCTGAAAAAATCCGGCTTCGGCCTCGGCGAGTTGCCCTTCGGCATCTTTGAGCGCGGAGGGATTCACCGTATTCGCTTCCACCTGATTGGCTGTGATCCGCCGCATCTCGGCCCGCGCAGCCACACTCTCCCGCGCCGCTTCCATGCCAGTCTCCGCGCGCCGCACCTTGCGTACTTCCTTTTCTATATCCACGCGCACGCGGTTCTCAACCTGCCGGAGGTTCTCTTCGGCCTCGGCCACCTGCGCCTGGCGCTCATGCACCTGCCCGCTGCGCTTGCCGAACTCGAACAGCGTCCAGTCCATTTTGAGACCCACCAGGCCGTTGTTTTCCGTCAGTAATGGCACGCCGTCCTGATGGACGTATTGCGCAAACGCTCCGATCTCGGGAATATACTCCGCGTGCGCCGCGCTCAGGCCCGCGTGCGCTTTCTTCAGGGTCTCTTTCGCAGCTGCAACCTCCGGATTGTGAGACAGCGCCTCGGTCTCCAAATCGCCGGCGGTTGCATCCGAGGTTTCCGGTTCGGGCGCGACCAGTTCGACATCGCTCGCCAGGGGAAGGTCGGTCATATTGTTGAACTCCACCTTCATATCGGAGATGGCGTCTTCCAACGATCCCAGCCCATGACGCGCCTCGGCGATCTGCGCCTGGCCTTCCAGCACCTTTAATTCCAGAACCGCCCCAGCTTCGACTCCATTGCGGGCCTCGCTCACTCCCTCTTCTCCGGCCTCGATGCGCAGCTCCGCAGCCTGCTTTCTCCGTTCCGCAGTCAAGAGGCCGTAATAAAGCTGTTTCATCTTCAAGGCGACCTCGTTCTCCGCCCGCCGGGCATCGTCCTGCGCGACGCCCGCATCCGCCCTGGCTGCGTCGACCCCGGCGTGGATCTTGAAGAACTGCGTCAGCGGCTGGGCCACCGTGGTTGTACTCAGAAGGAAATTGTGGTGCCCCAGCGGGAGGGAATCGTTTTCCCCTGGAACGGGACCGATGACCGGGTACACGCCCAAAGCCCCCATCGGGATCTCCATGTGTTCAATGTTCCGCAGGTGCGCGGTGTCGCTTTCGTTGCTCAGCACAGGAAAGTAATCGGCGCGCGCCTCAGTCACGCGGGCCTGCATCTCCTCTTGCTTAAGGTGCGCCAGCTTGACAGTCGAGTTCTGCTTGGTGGCCAGGGCGACTGCCTCATCCAGAGTGATGCGCCGCGCCTGGGCGTGCGCAATGCCGCCACAGGCAAACAGCAGCAGCACGACACCCACGACCGAAGCCGGTGCCGCCAGTGCCGCATGGCGCTTGCGATGCGCCACCACGAACAGGACCGGGATGGCCACCAGGGTGAAGACCATCGATCCCAGCAGCCCGAAGGCAATCACGCTGGCCAGCGGAGACCACAGGCTCGACCCGGAAAGAATCATCGGGATCACGCCCACCGCGGCGGCTGCCGAAGTGAGGAAGATGGGCCGCAACCTGCGTTCTCCGGCCTCCAGCGCTGCCTGCTCAAGCTCCACGCCAGCCTTCATCCTGTCGTGGATGTAATCAATCAGGATGATGGAGTTTCTGACCACTAGGCCGCCCACGCTGATGATCCCGATGAAGGCGGTAAAGCCGAGGGTATTGTGGGTAATCAGCAAGCCCAGGGCCGCGCCCGGCAGCGCCAGCGGAAACGCCGCCATTACAATCAGCGGATCAACCAGGGTGCGGAACTGAAAGAGCAGGATGAGGAAGATCAGCACCAGGCTGAGGAGCAGCGCATTGCGCATCTCGCCGGAGACCTCCTGCTTGTTTTGGTACTCGCCGCCGTATTCAATGTGGTAGCCCGGCGGCAGAGGCATCGCGTCTAGTTGTTTGCGTGCGTCGGCAAGAATCTCACTCGCCAGGCGCTTGCCGCCAGGGAAGGCGCGTACCGTCAATGTGCGCACGCCGTTTCTGCGAACGATCCTGCCCGGCTGCCAATCGGGAGAGAGCGACGCCACTGCCTCCAGCGGAATCTTTGCCCCGGTCACCGGAGACATCACGTAGGTATCGGAGACATCCTTGAAGCTCTGCCGGTCCTGGGGATCGAGGCGCAGCACCACATCCACGGCGCGGTCGCCCTCCCAGAATGTGGTCGCCGGCGCGCCCTCAAAGCCCGCCGCCAGTTGCTGCGCAATGGCGCCGTTGGTCAGGCCCATGCGGTTGGCCACCTCCTCGCGCACGTTCACGCCCACCTGCCATGCATCCTCGTGCCAGTCGGTATGGATGTAGATTGCGCCCGGCGTATGCTGCAGAATATTCTCGGCCTGGTTGCCGAGGGTTTCCAGTGTGGCAATGTCGTCTCCGGAGATGCGCAATTCCACGGGGGCCTCCATCACCTGGCCCTGCTGCAACTCCTTCACAAAGACCTTCGCCTCCGGCACCGCATCGGGCAGCCGTTGCCGCAAAGCCGCCACAAGTTGCGGCGTTCCCTTCACTTTTTTCGTGTTCACCACGATCTGCGCATAATTCGCTGCTGGTGCCTGAGGGTTCACGTTGTAGTAGAAACGCGGCGCGCTCTCGCCCAGGAAGCTGGTATAAGCCTCGACCTGCGGCTCTTGTTTCAGGATCGCTTCAATGCGGCGCACCGTGGCGTCGGTGGCCTCGATCTTCGAGCCTTCCGGCAGCCACACATCCATCACGAACTGGTTCCGTTCGGCCAAGGGAAAGAACAGTTGCGGCACCAGATGAAGAACTCCAATCCCGGCCGCAACCGCCAGCACGCTCGACACAAGGGCCGTCCGCTTGTTCTTCATGGCCCATGTAATGATTTTGTTGTAGTACCGCTGCATGTGGTCCAGCGGAGTGAGCTTGCGCGGCGCGACCGAATCTTCCTGCTCATGGTCCTTGAGTCCTTTGCGGATGAAGAAGCGGGCCAGCAGCGGCGTCAGCAGCATGGCCACAAGGTAGGAAGTGCCCAGCGCGATGGCCACGGTAATCGGCAGCGCGCGAATGAACTCGCCTACGCCGCCGGTAATCAGCAACAGCGGCACAAACGCCGCGATGATGGCCAGCGTCGCGGTCAGCACGGGAACGGCCATCTCCGTGGCGCACCGCTCTGCCGCCTCGTCGATAGGCACTTTCCGGTCCAGCAGCCCCACATAGTTGTCGACAATTACGATGGCATTGTCCACCACCATGCCCAGCACTACAATCAGCGCCGAGATCGACACCTGTTGCAGCTCGATGCCACAGGCGTCCAACATGCCGAAGGTCATGGACACAGAGACCGGAATGGCAATCGCCGACACCAGCGACACACGCAGCGGCAGCAGCAGCATGGTCACCAGGATGACGGCGACGATGGCAATCCCGAACTCCTCAAAAAAATCGCCGATGCGTTCGGAAACCACGCGCGGCTGGTCCGCCACCAGGTCCAGTTTCACGTCCGGCGGCAGAGTCGCCTGAACACTCTTCAGCGTGGCGCGCAGGGTATTGCCGAAGTCCACGATGTTGTTGCCCTCGTGCATCTGCACCGACAGCAGAATCGCCTGCTCGCCGTCGAAGCGCGCATATTCGGTGGGGTCCTTGTACACCCGCTCTACATCGGCCAGATCGCCGATGGCTACCGGCTGGCCGGTAGGCGAGACATCGACCATAAAATGGCGAATCTGGTCTTCGGTCTTGAATGCCCCGCCGGATTCAATCGGCACCTTACTCTGCTCGGCCGGCACGCGGCCGGCATACTGCACTGTGTTGCGTCCTTGCAGCGCTTGCATCACTCTCAGCGGATTCACGGCATACTGCGAGAGCCGTTCCGATGAAGTGTCGATGTCGATCTCTTCCTTCCGATCGCCGATGCGCTTGATCTCGGAGACGGCGGGAATCGCGCGCAGTCCCGTTTCCACTGTCTGCGCGTAGTCCTTCAGATCTCTGGGGCCATAGTCCCCGCCATGCACTGCAATCAGGACCGCGACCGTGTCGCCGAAATCGGAATCCACCACCGGCCCAATCACGCCAGATGGCAGCCCGGTGGCCTTCAATTGCGCCATATCCAGGCGCAGCTTGGACCAGAACGCGTCCGTGTCTTTGACGGAATCATTCAGTTCGACATTGACGATTACCATTCCATTGCTGCTGGTGGAGAAGGTTTTATCGCGGCGCACCTCCTCGAAACGGAAAAGGCGTTCCTCGATCTTGCGCGTGACCTGGTCCTCCACCTCCTCCACCGTCGCGCCCGGATAAATGACGGCGACAATGCCGGTTCGGATGGTGATCTTCGGGTCCTCGCGCCGCGGCATGGTAAACAGCGTATACAGGCCTGCCGCGAACAGCATGGCCGACAGAACCAGGGTCACCTGCGGATAGCGCAGGGCCGCGCGGACTGGGTTCACTGGCCGCCTCCCATCACCTTGGCCGGCGAGCCTTCACGCACGTTCTGCTGGCCGGCCACCACCACCTGCTCGTCGCCCGTGAGGCCGCGGAGAATCTCCACTTCATCTCCAATCAACTCGCCCACGTCCACTCGCCGCGCGTAAACGCGCTGCCGCCCGGGCGAGTACACATACACCTGCGCCACGCCTTGCGGATCGTGGACAATCGCGTCGCCCGGCACGGTAATCGCGTTGACCATGGACGACGAGTAAATCCGCGCTTCGCTTACCATCCCCGCGCGCAGCAGCCGCTCGGGATTCGGAACCGCAATTTTTGCGCTGTAAGTGCGCGAGGCAGGGTCCGCCGCAACCCCCACCGATTCCACTTTTCCCTCGAACTGCTTTTGATCCAGCGACGGGATCGTTACTGTGGCGCGCGCGCCTTCCTGCACCTTGCCAATTTCAGATTCAGGAATGGCCACGCGCACCTTCACCGGGTTCAGGTCCAGCACGGAGATCACCGGCATTCCGGCCCCAACCGTATCGCCCACATCGATGTGCCGCATCCCAACATAGCCCGAGATCGGCGCCCGCAATCGCGTGTCTCCCAGCCGCTTTTGCGCCTCATGCTCCTGGGCCGCCGCGGCGTGAAACTGCCCGGTTGCGGCCTCTTTGTCCTCCACCCGCGTGCCTTGCCGAGCCATCTCGTAGCGCTGCTGCGCCGCCTGGTAACCGGCTTCGATCTTTTTAAAGTCGTTGGCCGGCAAACTCTTGTGGTCGTAGAGAAACTTCATGCGGGTGTATTGGTCCTGCCACTGTTCATAGTCGATGCGAGCTTGCGCCAGCTCCTGCGAACGGGGGCCTTGCTGCGCCTTGTCGTCCACCGCTCGCGCCGCATCCGCCTGCCCCTGCGCCGCATCGTACGCATTGCTGTAGTCGGTCGTGTCCAGTTCCGCCAGCACCTGGCCCTTGCTCACCGCCTGCCCTTCTTCTGCAAAAACCTTCGCTACCCGTCCGGCGATCTGGAATGCGCCCTGGGCCGACACATTGGCCTCCACCGTTCCGCTGACTGCCACGGAAACAGGCTGCCGGACGCGATTGGGCACTCGCACGCGCACCGGAACCGGCTGGTCGGCAGCGACTTGGGCTTTGCGGCCGCAGCCTGCCAGGGGCAATAGAGCCAACAAGAGAAATGTGGAGAGGCAGAAGTTCCGTGTTGATTTTCCTTGGCTTATAGCCGGTATGAAGCCACAATCTGCTGCAAGAGGCAGTTCCAGGGTAGCTTGCCGAGCTGTGCCGGCTGTTTTCGTTCGCATAAGGGTTATCCTTTATTGACAAGAGTAGAATGACACGTCATTCTATTCTTTGCAAGAGGTACAAGGACAAAAAATGGCCTACCGCAAAACCCCCGCGACAGAAGCCCGCAAGGATGCCCGGCGGAAGACGATTCTGGACGCCGCAACCCGTCTCTTCGGTGCCAACGGCTATCACGCTACGACTGTTCCCATGATCGTGGCAGAGTCGGATAGCTCGGTAGGCAGCTTTTACACGCACTTCCACAACAAGGAAGACGCCTTTGCGGCGGTCCTCGAAGTACTGGGACAGAAGGTGACGGAGGTGATGGATCGGGCCAGGGCCTCCCAATCCGACGCGCTGCTGGGGATTCGATGCGCAGTCGAGTCGCTTTTTCTGTTTCTGGCCGACAATCCAGGGGATGCGCGGATCCTCATCGTCGAGTCCAGCGGTCTGAGCCCACGCCTGGAGCGCGTGCGACGCGCCATCCTGAGGCAGCACGCCGAGCAGGTCTGCCAGACGCTGCAATCGACCCCGTCCGCGGTTACCTCTTCCGCGCCATTGATCGCCGCACGCTGCCTGGTGGGGGCCGTCTTCGAGTCCCTTTATAGCTGGCTGGAAGAGAACCCGAACGACCGCCAGCCAGCTGCGGATGTTGCGCGTGCCGTCGCCGATTACAACTCCCGGGCCATACGGCGCTGAGGGTGAAACAAATTGCCATGATCGAAGATGGAAGCCCGGAGCGCAGCGCAGTGGAGGGACCCCCGCATTTTCTTTCCTCAAAAACCCCAGCAAATCCGCGTGTCAAGCCCCTCGACCCTCAATAATCCCCATAACTCCCACCCCATCAATCACTTCCCCCATAAAAATAGTTGGCATAGTAGTTATGCTCCGCTTGATACACTTAACATATGGATCAAATCCATCGAGGGGCAGCTTTGACCGTGCGGAAATAAACTCCCGCCGCCCGCTTGAACCGTTCTTTCTCAACTGAATAAGCA
>Ga0224557_1001435_pt1 | contig 22959 bp, 18 predicted proteins | sample 714S31014metaG_FD_180677 | JGI IMG/M metagenome (GOLD analysis project Ga0224557, IMG submission 180677) | Peat soil microbial communities from Stordalen Mire, Sweden - 717 S3 10-14 | ecosystem: Environmental > Terrestrial > Soil > Wetlands > Peat | place: Sweden: Norrbotten County, Stordalen... | reverse complement strand
AACTTACGCGCGGCCATATCGAGCTTGGCGCGGACAAAACCAAAACCGCCAGCCGCCGCCTTGTGCCGATCTCCGCGAACTTGCGCGAATGGCTCGCCGAACACGCCAAGAAAACCGGCCAAGTGTTTCCGCATGGCCGCGCCTATTTCCACGAATTGCAGCGCGACACCGCCGCCGCGACGGAAATCAAAGCCGAGGCCGACGCACACCGCGCCGCGCTCGCCCCGGTGGAATGGAAACAGAACGCGCTCCGGCACTCTTTCATTTCCTACCGCGTCGCGGAAACCGGCGACGTGCCGCGCGTGGCACTCGAAAGCGGCAACTCGCCCGCCATGATTTTCACGCACTACCGCGAACTGGTGACGCCGGAAGATGCAATGCAATGGTTTGCCATCGCCCCGGCCAAAGCCAAAGCCGCGCCCCGCGTGCCGGTGACGCCGCCCGCGCCCGTCGCCGCCCGCAACCGCGTTTTGCAAATGAATTGACACCCGCCAGCCGCCGTGATACTGTTTTGATACTGAATTGAAATGCCGCGAAAAATTCGCCAACTGATCGCCGACTTGGAAAAAGCCGGATTTGTGAACCGGGGCGGCAAAGGCAGCCATCGGAATTTTATACATCCGAAAGGAACGCGGGCGACGGTGAGCGGCAACACCGGCCACGACGCCAAGCCGTATCAGGAGCGCGAAGTGCGGCGGAAGATCGAAGAGGCACAACAATGAAAAAGAGCGAATTGAAAGCCAAAGCCGCCCGTTACACCAAGCTGGTGGAGTGGAGCGATGAAGACGGCTGCTTTGTCGGCAGCGCGCCGCCGATTATCGGCCCGTGCTGCCACGGTGACAACGAAGCGAAGGTCTATGCCGAACTCTGCCAGATCGTCGAGGAGTGGATTGAACTGCTCGAAACGGAAGGCAGTCCACTGCCCGAACCGTTGGGCAAAGTGAGTGATTTCAGCGGCAAATTCGTATTGCGCGTTGAACCGGCCTTGCACCGCCGCCTTGCCGCCAAAGCCCTTGCCGCTGGTGAAAGCCTCAATAGCTACTGCGTCAAAACGCTGGTGAAGGCGTGACGGGATACGCTCATGGCGCACAAACGCAAAGATGCGCTGGTTGCCGCGCCGCAATGGTGGCGGCACTTGCGGCCATTTGAAAAACGCGCGTCGCCAAAAAGGAACGTCGCGCGGCCTGCCGCGTCATTCGGGAAACTCCATGAAAACGAATCTCACGCAACGGAGAATCAAGGCGCGCAAAGCGTCCGCGTGCGGTTTGTGCAAACCGTGGAAGCAAGGCTGGGCAGACAAGAAAACCGTGCGCGACATCCGGCACGCGCAACGCGCCCAGCAACAACTTGCGGAAATCAGCCAGTGACGCCAGCCGTCCGCGCCGCCGTTCACATATTTGCGTGGGGAAAAATGATTTGTGCTTTCGGTTGCCGGACAAAATCCGTTATCGTCAGCCATGCCGCCGCGCAAGAAAATATCCGCCGCCGACTCGCAACTGTCTTTGGGAATTAAAGACAGTGAGTTGTCAGCGTCTTTTGTTTGCAAGGGGATTTTCTCGGCAAATTATCTTCACCAGCATTTTGGCAAGTCTGGGGATTTTCCAAAACTTGATGACGTGCGGCCAATTTACGAAAAGATAAAAAATCGCTGGTTGGAAGAATTTGCCGGACTTCGCACCCGGAAAGAAGCCTACACGCGCACGGAATTTCTTGATCCGGTGCTGAAGGAAATCGGATGGACATTTATTCCAGAGCAAGAATTGCCGTCCGGCGTTACGCGCAAACGCCCGGACTACTGCCTTTTTCTGGATGATGAAGCGCGCCAGCGTGCGGCCAAGGAAACAGAAGCGGCGGACGTGTTCCGCGAAGCGGCGACGGCGTTGGAAGCCAAGCGGGTGCAACATTCGCTCGATGAAGTTTCCGACAAAGAAACGCCCGGCTGGTTTCCCAGCCAGCAAGTTCAAGATTATCTCCGCAACGCAAAAGACAAAACCGGCCAGCGTTTTTTCAATTGGGCGATTTTAACCAACGGCAATGAATGGCGACTGTATTGCGAGCAAGCGGCCAACGATGCTTATTTTGGCTTTCACTTGGCGCACGAAGAAGAATTTTGCTCGCTGGAAGATTTCGGCTTTTTCATTGCGCTGTTTCGCCCGCAGTCGTTTGAACTCAATGCCGAGCGGCGTTGCCCGCTTGATGATGTCCGCGAAGAATCACTCGACCGCCAAGCCGAACTCGAAAGTAATTTGCGAAAGCGGATTTTCGACGTGCTTGAAGACCTGGCAAATGGTTTCCGCGATTATCCCGCCAATGGAATCACCAAACAGGATTTTCCGACGCTCTACGACAACTCCCTTGTTTTTCTTTACCGGCTGCTTTTTGTGCTTTACGCCGAAAGCAGGGGATTGCTGCCAGTCAAGCCGAGCGGTCACGGCTCCAGCAAGATTTACCGCGAAAAATTTTCGCTCGCCCGGCTGGTCAAAACGCTGCGTGAAAAAACAGTTTTTCCAGCGACGCCTTTACCGAGCTTTACGACGACTTACTAAAATTGTTTCATTTGATCAACGGCGACAAACCGGAGCAAAACGAGGAGTGCAAAGTCACACGCTACAACGGCGGATTGTTCAATCCATCGCAGCATCCGCAAATTGAAAAATGGCAAGTCAGCGATAACATACTCGGCAACGTCTTACGCCAATTGATTTTCGCGCAACCTCCAGCGCGCAATTCCGCGCGCCAGCAAAATCTTGCCACTGACGAGACGATTGATTACGGCCAGCTTGAAGTCCGGCAACTTGGTGACATTTATGAAGGCTTGCTTGGCGCAATGCTTGATGTGGAATTGGCAGTTAATGAAAAGGGGCGGCTGGAATTGCGAAACGCCAACGGAGAAAACCACCGGCACGGAATTTTTTACACACCGGACTGGGTTGTCCGTTATTTCATCCGCGAAGCGTTGCAACCGCTGATTGATGAAATAGAAAAACAGCCGGCAGTCAAAGCGGCGCGCGACGCCAAATCTGACGAGAAAAGGCGAGACAATAGTTTTGCGCTTGCCGTCTTGCAGTTGAATGTCTGCGACCCCGCAATGGGCAGCGGCCATTTTATTGTCCGCGCTACCGAATGGCTGGCGGAGCAGATCGTTTATCATCCGACCACGCGGACAATGACGGAAAAAATTGTCGCTATCGGCGACAAACGCCGCTCCCGCGAAGACATTGTGAAGGCCGGGAAAATTCCCGTCCCGCCCGGCGCGTCACAGGAATTTGCAGAAATCGCCTACTGGCGACGCCGCGTTGTCGAGGCGTGCATTTATGGCGTTGACGTGAATCCGCTCGCCGTTGAACTCGCCAAACTTTCGCTTTGGTTGACGTGCATCGCCGCCGACGAGCCGCTGAATTTTCTGGATCACCATTTGCGGACGGGCAATTCGCTCCTTTGGGCAAACCCGGATGAAATGCGCCACTTGCCGCTTTCCACGGAAGCCGAGCGCGAGCAAATCAAATTCAACATCGGCGAAAAAATGTCCGGCGCAATTCAGGCCATCATCGCTGAAAATCTCCAGATTGAAGAAACCGCCAGCACGGAAATGGAACTGGTGAAGAAAAAGGAAGTCCGCTGGAAAGCCGTCCGCGAAAAACTCCGCCCGTTTCTTTACTTTGCCGATGTCTGGCTGGCCGCGCTCGACGGTTTGCCGATTACCAGATTGGATTATCAATTGCTCGCCCGCGCCGAATTTGAACCGGGCGAATTGGATAACAAGGAAAAATCCGACGCAAAAAAACTCCGCGAATCAATCGCCGCTGATTTGGAAAAAAAGCGCGTGGCGTTAAATCCGTTTCACTGGCGGCTGGAATTTCCCGACGTGTTTTTTCAGACCGACGGCACGCCGCGCCCGGAATCCGCTTGTGGCTTTGACGCCTTTCTCGGCAATCCGCCGTATATTTCCACGCACACCAGCAGCGCGGAAAGCTGGCGCGACGCGCTGGAAAAACGCGCCGGTTACTTGGAAGACCTTTACGTTCACTTCACCGACCTGGGGTTTCAATTGCTCCGCCCCGGCGGGCGGTTTGGCTTCATTGTTTCCGACACGTTTTTCACACTGGCGAGCAAGGCGCGGATGCGTGTCATGCTGCAAACGCACGGCCTCGACATCATCGGCCAATGCGATCCGTTTGACGCCACGGTTGACGCCGCGATTTTCGTTGCGTGCAAGGCCACGCCGAATTTTCCGGCGGGCGGCAAGGAAACTCTTTTCGTCCAAGCCCGCCCGCGCAAAGTTGCCAACGGCAAACCGACGAAGCCGGACAAAGATTTGCCGACGCTGAAATCCATCGGCGAATTGAAATTTCCCGATGCAACCAAGCTCGCGGGCGACGCGGGCGAAGTGCAACACGGCGAGCATGGCTGTTTGCGGTTTCATCGCGTGCCGTCCGCGCTCTGGCGCGACGCGCACAAGCAGGTTTTCTTTGAACCGCGCCCCGGCACGCTGCGGCTGTTTGAAAAATTCAACGAGCCGGTCAAAAAACTTGTCGGCGAATGGTCGGACAAAATTGAAACATCGCAAAAATTTGCGGACAACCACGCCGACATTTCCGCTTACCACAAAACTTTGAAGCCGGGCGACGTGACGCTGGTTGGCTTGATTGCCGAAGGTGGACAAGGGATGCGGACGGCGAACAACGCGCGGTTTCTCGGCTTTTTGCAAGGCACGCCGAAAGCCGATGGAATCAAAGCCAATCGCGAAGAATGGACAATACGCTGGCTCGCGGACGCGGAAATCAAACCAGTTTTTCTCGGCTTGCTTGCACAAAATGGCGGTGACGCAACCAAGCCGACAAAGGATGTTGCGGCGTGGGAAGCGTGCGTTGAACCGCTCAAAGAAAAATTCTCGCTGGTAAAACTAGGCTTCACCAAGTCAGACCTTCACCGCGTTGTTTTGCCTGATTTGATTGCCACACCGGACGATTTCAAATTTGCATGGCAGACACGCAAGGCGGAATTATTAAAACGCTGGCGCGCGGAAGCTACATTAAAGGATTTTTGGGAAGGCGATTTGGGGATGAATTTTGATAAGAAGAAATTGGACAAGCTCCGCACGCAAAAAGAAATTTCCGATACGGAATTTTGTGAACTATGTCAGGAATTGCAAAAGTGGGTGAAGGAAAAGCATAAGCCGGGGAAGATTCTTGCGTTACGTTCCTCCGAGAATTACGACGATCCAACAGACGCGCCGCGTGTCGCGACGATTTTCAGCGGGCTATATGGCCGCGCTCAATTCGTCCCGTTCCGCAAAGGTGATCCCGAAGGCAATCGCTGGATTGATAACGAAAAACTTTTTATTCACTGGTCGCACGAAAATGCAGTTTGGTTTTTTGAAAATAGTGGACGCCCGGAATCAGGTATGCCGGTGATGCGAAATGCTCAACTTTATTTTACAAGCGGCGTGACGTGGACAGCCGTTGCCAATCACGTTGCGATGAAAGCGCGATTTCAAGAGCCGTGCGTTTTCGACGCAGACAGTATGCGGTTGACGCCAAAAGCGAGCGTGATTGAACCGCTGGCGTTTCTCGCGCTGCTCAATTCCGATTTGGTGAGTTTCTTCAAAATGAAATTCACCAAGCACACGCAGAAATGGGAGATTGGCGATTTGCGCCAGTTGCCGCTGGTGATGCCGACGCGCGGGCAAGAGAAGCGGTTGAAAGAATTGGCGGAGCGGGCGATGGAAGCCAAACGGCTGACGTTCGCTGGCGCAACGCCACCAAATAAATTAGCTGCCAGCGTGCGCGCCCTTGCCGATGAGCTTGCCGCCAAAGCCCCGGCCTATCTGCACCCGTCCGCGCAACTGAAACTGCTCCACACCACCGCCGATTGTCTGGCCGTGCTGGAACTCGCCGTGAACTGGGAAGCGGAAAAACTCTACGGCGTCGAAGGTTTGGGGCCGTTCGATGAATTTTGACGCGCGAAACGAGTGCCTTACGGCAGGAACAAATCGGCGGACACGCTGAAATGTTTCGCCAGCGTGCGGACGTGCGCCAGCGTCAATTGTCGTTCGCCGCGCAGAATCATCCCGCCCAGCGTCCGGTGAACGCCCAGCAGCCGCGCCAAGTCCGCCGCGCTCATGTCGTGCGCGTCCAAAAGATGTTGCAAGGCGTCCAGCGCGGTTGCTTTGGGCGCGTCCAAGTGTTCCTTGTCGTAATCTTCAATCAGGCGGCAAAGCAGGTCGAAATAATCCTCCTGGTCTGCCGTCAATTTGTGTCCGGCCATTGCGTCGGTGATTTCCGCGACGTTTTCAAAATCCACCTTGTCGTGGATCGGGCGCGGCGTGAGCATCCGGCACAGGCCGGTGTAGTCTTTGGGCAACCCGGTAAATTCGATTTTCGTGTGTGTCGTCTTCATAATGTTTCTTTCCAGCGGTCTTTGCTGTATTCGGCGTGCGTCATAAAGCGCATGACATAGACGATCTGGCGGTTGAAATGCGCCGCCGCAATCAGGCGGTAATCATTCCGGCGGATGTTGAACACCAGCACCGTCCGCCCGCTGCGGACTTTCACGGCATCCGTGTCCGGGTAGCTTCGCCGCGCGTCCAGCAGATTGCGCCACGCCGCCGCCCTCACCGTCTTGCGCCAAACGTCCAAGTGCCGCGCCGCTGGCGGATGTTCCCGCCCCGCCGCCACGAGAAACGCTTCTTTGATAATCCGCACGGAGACAATTTGTATTCACGCGCTGGATTTGTCAAACACGAACTTGATTTGATCTACGCTTTTTTTTGAAAAGTTGTCGCATAGAAACCCTCACGAATGTAATTCTACCTTGCTGCCGGCAGCCTCAAAGGAGACTCCCTAAACGCCCCTGCTTGCCCGTGCCGGACGCGCTACGCTGCCCCGCGCCGCGCCGGAACGCCCGGCGAGACTCACCCACCGCCGCCGAATCCGCGCCCGCGCCAAAGGCAAACCGCGCCACGTGCCGCGAGTGGCCAAAAGTTTGCCAACACTTGCCAACACTTTTTGTGTCAAAATGCCGTTTTCATGCGCCGCGCAGATTTCTTTTGAAACAGCCATACAAGCCTTTATTCATGCGGTTTCAGTAGCAATTCGTGGAGATTGTCAAAAATGGCGAAACAGGGTTCGATTCCCGGTATGGTCGCCATGCTGAATCCAGCCAGCGGCTTCAAAGCCGGTGGCGCTTTTCATCCACAGTCCGCAGCAGATTCTCGAGTTCGCACGGTTCCTGGGCCCGCTCCATAGCCACATCGCGTCGAATAATCTCCTCCGCGTAACGCTCCGACAACGACTGGTCCAATGTGCGCATGCCATCCTTGCGCTGCGTTTGCAGGAAACTCGGAATCTGGTGGGTGTTGTTTTCGCGGATCAGATTTGCAATGGCGGATGTTCCGACCATGATTTCAAAGGCGGCCACGCGCCCCCGGCCGGACGCATGCGGCAAAAGAACCTGGGAAATCACACCGCGCAAAATTGAAGCCAGTTGGGAGCGGATATTGTCCTGATAGTTGTGGGGAAATGCGGTGATGATCCGATCCACGGTATCCTTGGCCCCGACCGTGTGAACCGTGGAAAAAACAAGGTGGCCGGTCTCGGCAGCCGTCATGGCCACCTCCATGGTTTCCGTATCGCGCATTTCCCCCAACATGATGATGTCCGGATCCTCGCGCAGCGCCGCCCGCAAACCGTCGGCAAACGTGCGAAAATCCGTGCCCAACTCCCGCTGCGTGACGACCGCATGCTTGCGGGGATGCTTGAATTCGATGGGGTCTTCCAGGGTAAGAATATGGACGTCGGGCCGTTCAAAATTAATCTGGTTGATCATCGCGGCCAGGGTGGTCGTCTTGCCGGAACCGGTCGGTCCGGTCACCAGCACCAGTCCGCGCGGCAACCGGGTGAACGAATAAAAAACCGGCGGGGCGATTATCTCCTGCAACGTGGGGATGTTTTCTGGAATGCGCCGCAATACGGCACCCCATTCACCTGACGCGCGAAACACGTTCGCACGAAAACGTTGCTTGTCAAAAGCAACGGCAAAATCAGCCTGCCCATTTTCCTGGACGATGCGAATGTCTTCCTCCGACGTGAACGCGGCAATCAAATCGAAGGCGTCTTTGGATTTAACCGGCGGTCCTTCAGACCGGATCATTTTCCCGTCAACGCGAAACATCGGTGGTTCGGCCACGCGAAGATGCAAATCCGAGGCGCCATGCTGGACGGCCAGCGCGAGGAGTTCCGGCATTTGATATTTGAAGCCCATTGTCGGCAGCCGTCCCGTCGTTTGCAGGGCCTTCTTGATTTTGGGTGACAATGGCGGCAGCGTGACTGGTTCCCTAAGCTTGCCGGACAAGGCATTGTCATCACCGGCATCCGGTGGAGTTGGCGTGGTCGTCATAAATATTCTTAGTGTCAATTCCTGCTCGTCGTCAACTTTCCGGAATCCGAACGGCGATCTTCCAGCCGTTTGGCGGCGGATTGCTTTCCGATAAAGTGATCCAGTCCATTTGCTCTGATGGCTGGATCGGAGGTTAATTGTGTTGTAATGTTCCGGCAAATGGAAAAGGTGCCATGTCGGATTAGCGATTGATCCCCGGCGGCGGTTTGTTAGGTTTTGTCCCACCATGAAAAACCTGTTGTGCATCTCGGCGTGCGCATTGTTGCTCACGTCTCCGGCTTACACCCAAAACATTCCCCATCTGGAAAAGCGAGGGGAGGCGACGCAATTGATCGTGGATGGCAAGCCGTTTCTGGCGTTGTCCGGCGAACTGGCCAACACGGCGCCCACGGACCTCGAATATATGCGGCGGATGTTCCCGATCCTGGCCAATCAGGTCCATCTGAACACGGTGCTGACGGCGGTGGCGTGGGCCTGGATTGAGCCGGAGGAGGGCAAATATGATTTCCGCTTTGTGGATGCGGCCCTCGAAAATGCCAATAAGAACAATGTCCGGATCGCCTGGCTGTGGTTCGGCAGTTGGAAAAACGGGGCGTCGAATTTCACGCCGGGCTGGGTCAAGGCGAATCAGGACCGCTTTCCCAAGGCGCAGATTCAGGATGGCCGGAGCGTGGAAATCCTCTCGACCTTGAGCGACGAGAATGTGCGGGCGGATGCGCGGGCGTTCGCGGCGTTGATGCGGCATGTCCGCCAGGTGGATAAAAATCATCGGGTGATCATGGTGCAGGTGGAGAACGAGGTGGGGTTGCTCGGCGATTCGCGGGACCGCTCGCCGGCGGCCAACGCGGCCTTTGCCAAACCGGTGCCGCGGGAGTTCATGGATTATCTCCAGAAACACAAGGACGTGCTGCTGCCGGAATTCCGCGCGGTGTGGGAAGCGGCGGGCTTCAAGACAGCGGGCACCTGGGAGGAGGTGTTCGGGCCAGGCATGAGGACGGACGAGATTTTCATGGGCTGGAACTACGCACGTTACGTGGATCAGGTGGCCCAGGCGGGCAAGGCCGAATACAATGTCCCGATGTTCGTCAACGCCTGGCTGAACGCGCCGACGGACAAGGGGCCGGGCGATTATCCGAGCGGCGGGCCGCAAACGCATCAGCACGACATCTGGCGCGCGGGCGCTCCGCACATTGACATGCTGTGCCCGGATATTTACATGACCAACTTTTCCCAACTGGCCGCGCTCTACAGCCGGTCCGGCAACACGCTGTTCATTCCCGAATGCGCGGGCGACATTCACGGCGCGGCCAATGCGTTTTACGCGATTGGGCAGTTCAAGGCGGTTGGTTATTCATCAATGGGCATCGGCGAGTTGCAGCGATTGACGGCTTTCCGCGCGGGCGACGCCGGGTCGGTGCCGCCCGCCGAGGTCGGCAATCTGCCGCTGCCGCGCGCCTATGACACGCTGCAACAACTGGCTCCGCTGGTGCTGGCGCATCAGACGAATGGAACGATTGCCGGCGTGTGGTTGACGCGGGAGAATCCGACCACGCAAGTCAAGCTGGGCGGTTACATTCTGAACGTGTCGCTCGCGGGCTGGGGCCGGACCAACGCCTCGGATACTCCGATTGGCTACGGCATTTTCATGGCGACGGCGCCGGACGAATTTCTCATGTCCGGCGACAATGTGCAGGTCACATTTTCGGCGGGCACGCCGGGGCCGGAGTTCGTGGGGCTGATTGAGCAGGCGGCGGGTCGCTTTGAGAATGGCAAGTGGATGGTGACGCGGTATCTGGGCGGCGATGATTCGACGTTGCGCAAAAACCTGGCCGACGCCGTAGCCGAGCATCAGTCAGGCTTCGGCGTGCGGCTAATGTCGCAGCCGCACCTTTCTTTCGCCGAGCGTGCCATTCAGCGCGTGAAGGTGTATCGCTACAAGTAGAGAGCGTTTCGAACTTCAAGGAGCAGCGGCGAACTCCAGTTCGCCGCCACACCAAGTTACTTCAACAGCGCCACCGCGCACCAAAGCACCGGGGCCTGGCCGTGAGGATTGCCCTTTTGAGTCGGGCGGTTCAGGTAGAATTGCAGGCTGTTGTTCTGGCCGGTTCCGACGCAGACTTTGTCCACGTTGCCGTCGGCGTCAATGTAGGTCTGCAAACCGAGCCAGCCTTTGCGCGCACCATCGGCGTAAGCCGGGTCCGTAAGCCAGCCCTTCTTGACACCGGTGATGAAGGCGTAGGTGAACATGGCCGTGCAGGAGGTTTCCTTGTAGGCCTCCGGGTGGTCAATGAGCTGGTGCCACATGCCATCCGTGTCCTGATACTTGAGCAGGGCCGCCATCATTTTTTGGTAGCCTTCCATAATCCGTGCCCGTTTGGGGTGATCCGCCGGCAACTCGCTCAACAATTCCGACATGCCGGCAGCCACCCAACCGTCACCCCGGCCCCAAAAGAAAGGAAAGTTCGGCCCATGAAAGAAAAGGCCATTCGTCTGCTGAAGCTTGTCCAAGTAGGCCACCATTTCCAGAGCCGAACGGTCCAGATAAACCTTGTCGCCGGTGGCGCGGAAAGCCTGCACCTGGAGAATGGTGATCATATACATGTCGTCAATCCAGAACCGGGTTTGATCTGACAATCCGTTGGTATCGGGCCTCTCCCACTGCCGGTCCGCCAGCCACTTGCCGAAGTCCAGGTATTTCTTGTCCTTGGTCTGCATGTAAATCTCAAGCGGCACGATGCCGAAGATGTTGTGATCCACATGGCGTTGAATGGCGGTGAAAGCGGTTTGCGCCTCGGGTGTCAGGACGGGATCAAAGTGTTTGATCAGCGAGGACTTGAGGTCCTCATCCTTGGTCAGGGCGGCGAATTTCAGGGCCGTCATCCAGGTCGAGTCTTCGGCATAATGGGGTCCGGGCCGCGACGAGAACCAGCGGGGCACCATGTTCGTGGCCAGCTTCTTGCCGACCTCCATCGGCGAAAGCCCGGCCGGCCAGTCCGTGAATGCCTTGGGTTGCGTTGGGGTCTGCCCGGAACATTTGCAGAGCACCAAGTTGGCGAGCGCCAATACAATCAGTCCACACAGAGTCTTCTTCATAATTATCCTCTCACGATTATTGGGAAAATTCTATTTTCTTCGAACAACTCTGTCATTGACGCCACGCGGGCATGGCAGAATTGCGGTTTTCTCAAAATCATGGTGACCATATATTATTGGACGGGGACGAAAGAATCAAGAGGCAAGTATTAGTTTTCCGGCAAGCTGAACCCGGACAAAAAAAGTTCTGCCGCCTCGGAAGGGTCGCCGGTTCAAAACAAATTCGCCAGGCTGATTCCCGTTATTGCCAATGTCAGCCCGGTCGGCCACACTGCCGTTCGATGAACAAACGGTTTTACATCACCACCGCGATTGATTACGTCAACGGCCAGCCGCACCTCGGCCACGCCTACGAAAAAATCGTGGCGGACGTGATTGCCCGGGCGCACCGCAGCCTGGGACAAGAGGTGTTTTTCCTGACCGGCCTCGACGAGCACGGCCAGAAGGTCCAGCAGGCCGCCATCGCCGATGGCAAAACCCCGCAGGCCTATTGCGACGAACTCGCCGCCGACTGGAAGGCCTTTGCAAAAAAACTCGAACTGACCAACGACGATTTTGTCCGCACCACCGAACCGCGCCACAAGGAATTCGTGCAGGCCACACTCGCCAAGCTCAACAACGCCGGCCATTTTTACAAGGCGACCTACACGGGCTTTTATTCGGCGAAGGAAGAAACTTTCCTCACGGAAAAAGACCGGTTGCCCGACGGCACGTTTGACGCGAGCTACGGCGAAGTGGTCGAGCTGAAGGAGGATAATTACTACTTCAGGCTCGGCGCGCACCAGCAATGGCTGATTGATTACATCGAGGCGAACCCGGATTTCATCGCACCGTCCTATCGCCGCAACGAAGTGCTCGGTTTCCTCAAAAACAACACGCTTGAAGACTTGTGCATCTCGCGTCCGGCGGCCCGCCTGAACTGGGGCATTCCCCTGCCCTTCGACCCGGATTTCGTCACCTACGTCTGGTTCGACGCGCTCGTGAATTACGCGAGCATCGCCGCCACGCATCCGTCGCTCGGTCTCTGGCCGGCGGACATTCACGTCATCGGCAAGGACATCGTAAAATTTCACGCCGTCTATTGGCCGGTGATGCTCAAGGCCATGGGCCTGCCGCTGCCGAAACAGATTCTCGTCCACGGCTGGTGGCAGAAGGAAGGCGCGAAAATCAGCAAGAGCACCGGCAACATCGTTGACCCCGTCGCCGTCATTGACGAATGGGGCCTGGACGCCTTTCGTTTTTACGTTCTGCGCGAGCTCGACATCGGCCCGGACGGCAATTGGACGGACGCCGGTTTCCGCTCGCGTTATCAAGCCGAACTCGCCAACGGCCTCGGCAATCTCGTCAACCGCTCGCTCTCAATGCTCAAGCGTTATCGCAACGGCATCGTCCCGGCGAAACATGACGAACTCGCCGCGGACGCCGCAAGGGCCGCGGACGAAACCCGCGCGTTGCTCAAGCAAAACCAGCTTCAAGCCGCGTTGCAAAGCATCTGGGGACTCGTCACGCGAGCGAACCAATACGTTGACCAGACCGCGCCGTTCAGACTGGCGAAGGATCCGGCGCAATCGAAGCGGCTCGACGAGGTGCTTTACAATCTCGCCGAGACGTGCCGCGTGCTCGCCGTTTTGCTCCGGCCATTTTTGCCCGGCACCGCCACGAAAATTTACGCACAACTCGCCTTGACCGAAGCGCCGGACAAACTGGACGCCGCGATCTGGGGCGGATTGCCCGCCGGCCACAAAATCGGCGAACCCGCGCCGTTGTTCCCGCGCAAAGATGTTTGATTGATTTACCGGAGGGACGAGTTCCACGAGTCCCTGAAATCTTTCAGGAAGAAGTGGGACTCGTGGAGTTCGTCCCTCCGAATGACGCCGAAAAGCTATTTGCACTTCCGCAAGGCTTGGTTACATTAAGGCCATGAAAGCAAACCTCGCCGCCAAAGTTTTATCGCTGGCCATTTTGTTTCTTGCCGCCGCGTTCATTACCAGTTGCCGGACGACGCCGCAGGTGGATTGGCACAGCCGCGTGGGCATTTACACCTACAACCAAGCTGTGGCCGAATTCGGTTCGCCGGACAAACAGACCAAATTGAGTGACGGCAAGACCGTGGACCAATGGATTACGCTGCATGGCAGCACCGGTCTTGTCGGCGGAGCCAATGCCGGCGGCATTGACACCATTGGCGGGGGCCAGCCCGTTGTGCAAAGCTTCAAAGACCACGTCTTGGAACTGACCTTTGGCCCGGACGGCAAGCTCGTCTCGTTCTCGAAGAATTATTGAAGCTTCAATTCAACGAGACGCCGCGACGGACGTAGGTGGGGATGTCGAGGTCTTCGCCCTTGTGGATGGTTGGCTCGCTCTTGTCGAACCGGCCCTTGGCGACAATGGCCAGCGGCAACTGGGTTTGGAGCAGCTTGTGGCCGGCCCGGCGCGCGCGGCTGGAATGTCGCGCGGTCAATTGCTCGCGCTGTTCCAGCGTCAGCGTCAGCGGCGGCGGCGGCGAAGTCTGGCGGTTGTTGGAACGCGGAGCGGTTTCGCGCGCAGACATCAACTCCGGTGAATCAGCGGGCGCTTCGGTTTTGGCAATGGTGTTTCTGGCCGCGATGAGGGTTACTGAAAGGCGGCCCTTCATTTCCGCGTCCACCGCCGCGCCCATGATGATCTGGGCGCGCTCGCAGGAGCGTCCGATTTGTTCCATCACCCGATTGACCTCGGCCATCGTCAAATCTTTTCCGCCCATGAGACTCACGAGCACGGCGTCGGCTTCAACAAGAGCGCGGCCTTCATCCAAGAGCGGATGGGCGAGAAGTTTTTCCACGGCCTCGCGTGAACGTGCGGGACCGCTGGCTTCGACAAATGCAAATACGCTCTCGGAGTGGCGGTCGCGCACGAGGGCGCACAGGTCATCGAAATGAATCTGGATGAGGCCGGGGCGCGTGAGCAGCCGCCAGACACCGCGCACGCCCTCGACAAGCAGGCCACCGGTGATGCGGAAGGTATCAAGGACGCTGGTATTGTCGTCAATGAGCTTGAACGTTTTCTGGTTCGGCAGACAAATCACGCCGTCGGCGACGGATTTTAATTGTTCCAAGCCCTGCTGCGCCTGCTGCTGGCGGCGGTTGCGTTCGCAGTCAAACGGAAGCGTGACGAACGCGAGAACGAGCGCGCCGGTTTCCTTCGCGGCGCGCGCGAGAACGGGGCTGATGCCGCTGCCCGCGCCGCCGCCGAGTCCGGCAATGACGAGGACGACGTTCGCGCCGTCGCAGGCGGATTTGAGCGTGGAAAATTGTTCCTCGGCGAGGGCGCGTCCGCGTTCGGGATCGCCGCCGGTGCCGAGGCCGCGCAATAATTTCGTCTCAAGATGGATTTTGACGGTCGCGGACGAGGCGGTCAGCGACGCGGCGTCCGTGTTGACGGCGACGAAGCCCGCGCCGGCGAATTCCTCGGCGTTCAGCGTGTCGAGCAATTGGACGCCGGCGCCGCCAACGCCGAAGATTTTAATTGCGGGTTTGGGCGCGGCTTCGAGAACCGCCGTTGAATCTTGAGTTTCGGTTTTCATTTTTATCTACTTGGAGCGAGTATCGGAAGAATCAAAAAAGACCACAAAAAAAGTCCGATGCCTGCATAAATCAATCCGGGCAGCATTAACTTCCAGTTTCGCATCAAGATGGCAGTAAATATTCCTCCAATGGTCAGGACGATGATGCAAAAAACATATCCCACAATCATGAGATGGATCTGGTCTTCGATTAGCACCATTGGCAGCCTATCTATATGAGTTGTTCCTCCCCAGATCATTAAAACAATAAAGACCAAAGGAAATAGGGGGATATAGAACTTAAAAGGAAACAGAACCAATTGCATCCATTCCAATTTTGTTTTCGGAAAAACGTTTTTCATATTGCTCACGGTCGTTGCAAAAATTTTCCGAACACGCCTTTGATTCCCTGCGCCAGGGTGAATTTGCCGTCGCGTTTGCGGGCTTCAAACGAGCCGAACTTGACGAGGCCGATGGCGGCGGCGAATTCGGGCTGGTCCAGCGCGGATTTGAGGCCGCTGATGGAATTGGTCTGGCCGATGGAAACGGGCATTTGCAGAGTCGTCTCGGCGAGCTTCGCGATGTGCGGGATGCGCGCGCCGCCGCCGGTGAGCACCACCCCGGCGCGAAGATAATCGCAGAGGCCGGCCTGCTCCAAATCCTGCGCGATGAGCTGGAAGATTTCATCAAGGCGGAGCGACATGATGCGCTGGAGATGCCCGACGTTGATGGTCTTGAGCGGCAACCCAAATTCATTTGTAATGGTGTCGGTCCGGCCCTGCGCGGCCTCGTCCACAATGGCCGAGCCGTGTTCGAGCTTGAGTTTTTCCGCGCGGCTCAACTGAACTTTCAAGCCGTAGGCCAGATCGTTGGAAACGTGGTCGCCGCCAATCGCCAGCACGCCGGTGTGCCGGATGACACCGCCGACATAGACGGCGTAATCGGTAGTGCCGCCGCCGATGTCAATGACGAGCGCGCCGAGTTCCTTCTGCTCGTTTGAGAGCAGCGCGAGCGAGGCGGCCAGGCCGTTGAAGGCGACGGCGTTCACCTCAAGTTGCAAACCTTTGACGAGGCGGATCGGATTCTGGAGCCGGTTCGTGTTGCCGTGAACGACGTGGACCTCCACTTCGAGCCGCGAGCCGAGCATCCCGACCGGATTGCTGATGCCATCCTGGCCGTCCACGAAGAAATGCTGGCGGATGGCGTGGATGACATTGTTCTCCGTGGGCAGATTGATGGCCTTGGCGTTTTTGACGACATCCTGAACATCGTCGGTGGAAATCTCGCGGTCGGCGGAAACCACGGGATGAACGCCGCGATTGTTGAACCCGCGGATGTGGCCGCCGGTGACGCCGAGATAAACATTGCTGATTTCCGCGTCGGCCATTTTCTCCGCTTCGACGATGGCGTTCCGCACATCCTCCTCGGCCTGCTTCGGGTCCACGATCTCGCCCTTGCGGACGCCGCGCGAGCGCGCCTGGCCGAGACCGATGATGTTCAGCGCGCCGTCGGCAGCCTGTTCGCCCACGACGGCGCAGACTTTCGACGTGCCAATTTCCAGACCGACAATGATGTTCGAGTCGTCAAACATTTTTCCTCCGCGTGGGTGCAGTGGTTGAGTTTCTTGGCGCAACGACCGGAGCGGCGCCGGCCGCCACCGTGTGAATTGGAATACTGTTGCTCACCGCCAGATCCGCCGACGTGATTATCTTGTTCATGCGCCGGGCCTGCTCGTAAATCACCCGCCAGCGCCGCAATTGTTGCTCCAAATTTTGCAGACCGAAAGTAATTTCGCCGCCCTGCCCCGTCGTCACGACGATGACACCCGGCGCCGAAACGTCAATGGAACGCAAATTCTCCAGGCCGGCCATCGGCGAATGGCCGAACGCGGAGATTAATTGCAGCGCCGCCTGCGCCTGCGGCAGCGTGACCCGGTGTCCTAGTTGCAATTGAGAATCGTTTAATTCCATGATAACCGGCAAACCACCGTCTTTCATTTGCGACGATGGAATCACACTCATGCGCGGATCGAGCGGCTGCATGACAACGCCGTCGGCATCCAGTTGAAACACGGAAGTCACAAAGCCTTTGGCTGCGTCAATGCGCGGCATATTGACCTGCGCAATCGGCTTCCGCTCGGTCACGCGGATTTTCAGCGTGCGCGGCAGGACGCGTTCGACGGAAACGGAATCAATGACCGGCTCGAGCTGAAGCTTGCGTTTCACCGACGCCAGATCGAGCGCGATCAAGTTCTCGCCGGGATACACGCCCGACCAGTTGCGCAACTGGTCCGGCTTGATGACGCCGTCGGTCTGCACGTCCACGCGCTGGATGGCGAACTCGGCATTTTCATAAACGAACTTGTCGAGCGCCCACTCGCCGGTGCGCCAGAGCAGATAAAGTCCGAAAACGGTGACGGCTGGAACGCTAATCGCCATGAGTGCCAGCCGCGTGCGCGTCGCGCGCACCTGCTCGGAGCGCAGCCGCACGTCGAGCACGCGCCCGCGGTTCAACCGTCGGTTTTTTTGCTTCCGTCTAAACCACATAAATTTAATGACTGATGACTAAACCATGATGACCAAATAATGCCAATCAGTGAATGGCCGAACCAAACTCATTTGTCATTTGAGCATTTGGGGCTTCATTAGTCATTCGGATTTCGTCATTGGTCATTCCTCGTCCGCTGTGTTTTTTGGCGGTTCGTTTCAATGCCAAGTCAATCATCCGCTGGCAAAGCTTCGCGTAACTCAAACCCGCTGCCGCCGCCGCCTTTGGCAGCAGACTCGTTTCCGTCATCCCCGGCAGCGTGTTGACTTCCAGCACAACCGGTTCGTAGTGGCACAGGCATCCTGCCTGTGTGGACAGGCTGGAAGCCTGTCTCACTTCACACACCATCACGTCCACGCGGGCGTAATCGCGTCCTCCAATTGCGCGAAATGCGCCGAGCGCGGCGGCTTGAATTTTTCGGGTCGTCACGGAATCAAAATCCGCCGGGCAGAAATATTCCGTGCAACCGGCGGTGTATTTGTTCCGGTAATCATAGCTGCCGGCTTTGGGCCGGACCTCAACAACGGGCAGCGGTTTGCCGTCCAAAATGCCGACGGTTGTCTCGCGCCCGATGATTTTTTCCTCAACCAAAACTTCCGAATCAAACTTCAGCGCCTCCGCCAGGGCATTTTGCCAGTTCCCGATTTGCCCGACAAACTGCAATCCGACGCTCGAACCCTGCCGCACCGGTTTGACAACCAGCGGCAATTGTAAATCTGTCGGAAGCACGGCTTTTTCCGATTCCACGACCAGAAATTTCGCCGTCGGCACGCCGGCTTTGATGCATAGTTTTTTCGTCAGCACCTTGTCGAACGCAATGCGGCTGGCCTCGGCATCGCAGCCGGTGTAACTCACGCCGAGTCTTTCAAGCTGCCGCTGCACCGTGCCGTCTTCGCCGTAGGTTCCGTGCAACGCCAGAAAAACCACGTCCGTTTCCTGTGGGAAAATGAAATTGCCATGCTTGGGGTCAATTTCCGAAACCGCGTGACCAAGCGAGCGCAGCGCCTGCGCCACCGCCGCGCCGGAACGCAGCGACACTTCGCGCTCGGCACTGGGGCCGCCGAGCATGACCACGATTTTCAATTTCTGATCCATGTCACTTCACAAATTTTTCCAGCGAGACGGCGGTTTTCGGAAACGCCTTTTCGCTCACTTCCGTCGTGCAAGCTTTCTGCCCGTTTTTCCCAATTGTCGAATATGGCGGGTTGCATGCGGAACGCCGCACAAGCTCGATTCCAAAACCCAAATTACTTCGTTGTTCAAACTCCGCCGATTTTCTGCCGCGCGTTTTTTTAATTCGCGGTGTGTCTCCCTCGGTATGCCTTTGATCGTGATCGTTATCATGGCGCAACCATAACGCAACCATTTTGAATGTCAACGGTCTTCGCCGACGATTTCGACTTCCGTCCTCAATTCAATTCCGCGTTCGGCTTTGGCCTTGGCCTTCAAAATTGAGATCAATTCCAGAACGTCGCGCGCCGTCGCGGTGCCGTCGTTGACAATAAAATTACCGTGTTCCCGCGACACCACCGCGCCGCCGACGCGAGCGCCTTTCAATCCAAGTTCGTCAATCAATTTACCCGCCGGAATGGACGGCGGATTTTTGAACGCGCAGCCGGCGCTCGGCGCGGCGGGCTGCGACGCCCAGCGCTTCTGGCTGAACGCGCTCATCCGTTGCGCGATGGACTCCGGCGAATCCGGCCGGCCCTTGAACACCGCGCCCAGCGCGATGTGATCTTTCAATGTCGCGCACCCGCGATATTTCACCGACATTTCCCCCGACGGGAGTTCGCGGATGTTGCCATCAAAATCCATCAACCGGACCGACTCGATCACGTCGAACGTCGCGCCGCCCATCGCGCCGGCGTTCATGCGCAACGCGCCGCCGACGCTGCCGGGGATGCCTTCGAGAAATTCCATGCCGCTCAAGCCGTGACGCCGCGCCTTGACCGCGACGGCTTTCAATTTCGCGCCAGCGCCACAGCAAAGAGTGGGGCAGGCTTCCAGCCTGCCAGACAGGCAAGATGCCTGTCCCACTAAAATTTCAATCCGGCTGAAGTTCGCGTGCGACAGGCAAATGATTGCTCCGCGAAAACCGCCGTCGCGCACGAGCAAATTCGAGCCGCGGCCGATTACAAAAAACGGCACGCCGCGAGCGTTGCAAAAATTCACGACGGCGGCCAGATCCGCCTCCGACGCCGGCTCAACATAAACGTCCGCCGGGCCGCCGACGCGCAAAGTCGTGTGGCCGGCCAGCGGCTCGTCGCGGCGGATGACCGTCGCGGGCGAAACGCGTTCGGCCAATTCACCGGCGATGTCTCCTTTGGCTCGCATCGGTCTTTCCAAAATGTCGGTAGGCGGCGTCATGGCTCAACTCGTCGCGTGCTTTGCGCCGCCATGCGCGCAACCGCAGCCGCAGCCGGATTTTTTTGCCGCCGTCATTTCCGGTTGCCGCGCGATTGAAGCCAGCATGATTTCCGCAATTTGCTCCGCCGCGCGCGGCGCGTGCCACTGCGCCAGCGCGGATTGGATTTTTGAACTGGCGGTTTTGTCTTCGACCAGTTCCACCAATATGGCCGCCACTTTTTCCGGCGTGGAATTTATTTGTTCGAGCAGCATCGCCGCGCCGGTCCTTTCAAAGGCGCGGGCGTTTGAAAGCTGGTGGTTGTCCGCCGCCGCCGGATACGGCACGAGCAACGCCGGCAGCCGCATGGCGGCGATTTCCGCCAGCGACGACGCGCCCGCGCGGCTCACGGCAACGGTCGCCGCGCCGAGCGCCAATTCCATTTCCGCGAGGAACGGTTTGACAACGGCCTTGATTCCGCGCGCAGCGTAGGCGGCCTTCACTTTTTCAAAAGTGTTCGCGCCGGTGAGGTGCAACCATTGCCAGTCGCGCCCGGCTAGCAGCGGCAAAGCTGACAAAATCATTTCGTTGAGTCCGCTCGCGCCCTGGCTGCCGCCGACGACCAGAATTGTGGGGCGGCTGGGTTCGAGTCCGAGCGCTGTCCGGCAATCGGCAGCGTCGCGCGGCCGGAATTGCGGGCGCACCGGTGTGCCGGTCATCGTGACCTTGCGCGTCTTCAATCGCGCGGCGGCTTCGGGAAATCCAACAAACGACTCGTTCACGAAGCGCGAGAGGATGCGGTTGGCGCGGCCGGGAATGGAGTTGGATTCGTGCAGAAATGTTTTTATGCCCGTGTCCTTCGCGACAAAAACCGGCGGCGCGCTGGTGAATCCGCCCATGGCGAGAACGGCGTCAGGCCGGCGTTGGTTGAAGATTTTCCGCGCGGCAAAAAGGGATTTCACAAAGTTGCCGGCGAAGGAGAAATAATTTCCGTTTTGCAGTCCGACGGCGGGCAGTGTGAAAATGTCCACGCCTTGGGCGGATTTCACAGCCTGCTGGTCCACCAGTTTGGGCGAAATGAGCAACGCCGCGGCGCAGCCATGTTGCTTCAGTTGCTCCGCAACAGCGAGTCCTGGAAAGAGATGGCCGCCCGTTCCGCCGCAGGCGATGGCGACGTAGGGCGTTTTGGTTTCCGTGCCGGTCATGTTGCCCTCGCGGCAAACGGGTTGTCGCCGGCTTCGATGACCGGCTCGGAATTTTTTTCGCCCACGGGCTTTTCCCGCGCGGGCGCGCGGCGCGCGACGCTCAACAAAATTCCGACGCCGACCAGCATCACGAGCAGGCTGGAGCCGCCGGAACTGATGAACGGCAGCGCGAGGCCCTTGGTCGGCAGGACGCTGGTGACGACGCCGATGTTGATGGCGGCCTGCAACGAAATCAAAAAGGTGACGCCCGACGCGAGCAGGCAGCCGAAGTTGTCGCGCGAGTTGAGCGCGATGAAGATGCCGCAGATGGCGATGAGCAAAAATGCAAGGACGACCAGCAGCGTGGCGATCAATCCCAATTCCTCGCCGATGATGGCAAAAATAAAATCGCTCGGGAGTTCAGAAACGAAACCCATTTTCTGCAATCCGTTGCCGAGGCCGAGGCCGGTCACACCGCCCGAACCGAGGGCAATCAAAGCCTGATGTCCTTGCAGCGCCGCGTCTTGAAGATGATCTTTGGGGTGCAGCCACGCGAGGATGCGGTTCATGCGCATTGGATCGTGCAAGATGGAAAACACCAGGGCCGCCGCGCCGCCGAGCGCGGGGAGCAGCAAATGTTTCGGGCGGACGCCGGCGACCAGAAGCATCATGCCGCTGACGGCGGCGAGCAGAATCGTCGTGCCGCGGTCCGGTTCGATGAAAATCAAACCGAGCGCCGCCGCGATAATCATTCCGGGAAAAACAACGCCGCGCTTGAACGTGTCCATTTTCCGTTGCGAATGGTCGCAATACCACGCGAGCATGATGATGAGCGCGATTTTGACGAGTTCGGACGGCTGGAAAGTCGCGCCGGGCAATTTGATCCAGCGGTGCGCGCCGTTGAGTGTTATTCCGACATGCGGGATGAAAACACAGGCAGCCAGAACCAGCGCGCCGATGAAAACCGGCCAGGCGAGTTTTTTGAGCAGCGCGTAATCGAGTATCGCCATCACCGCGCACGCGATGAAACCGAGCGCGCTCCAGACGAGCTGCATCTGGAGCAGATGCGCGCCGACTTCGGTGTGCGTGCGGACGTTGACGAGCGCCAGACTCGCGCTGTATATCATCACCAGCCCCAGCGCCAGCAGGGCGGCGACACAAAACGCCAGAGTTGTGACGGCGACTTTCATTTCATTTTCTCAAATGCCAGCCGCTGTTTGGTTGGCGGCGGCTGTCAGTTCGACGTGCCGGCCGGCGGGGGCGTTGTGACCGGTGCGGCGGCAGGCGCGGGTGGCGCAACCGGAGCCGGCGCGGGCGCCGGAGCCGCGGCTTCGGCCTTCGCCGGCAACTTTAGCTTGTCTCCGACTTTGATATGACTCGGATCCACTTTCGGATTCGCAGCTTCAAGTGTCTTGAGCGTCACGCCGTGAGCTTTCGCAATCTTGCTCAACGTGTCGCCGGATTTAACCGCGTAAGTTTCACTGCCTCCGGTTGAAGTGCCGGTCACGTCGGTTCCTGCCGCCGTCCCGGCTGCTGACGGAGCGGCTGCGCCGCCGGCCGGAATGGTGAGCTTCTGCTTGATTTTCAGCTTGGTTGGCACAACGCCCTGATTCGCGTCTTGAAGCGCCTTGAGCGTGACGCCGTGGGCCTTCGCAATCTTGGCGAGCGTGTCACCCTGAACAACGGTGTATTCAGACCCAGTAGCTGCCTGCGGGACGGGGGGGGGGGGCGGGGGTGGCGGGGGCGGCGCCGGATTAGTCGGTTCAAACGGCGCCGGATTGGTCGGTTCAAACGGCGCCGGATTGGTCGGTTCCACCGGTCCGGGCGGCGGCATTTCGGTCTGCTCTTTTTTG
>Ga0224557_1001431_pt1 | contig 23014 bp, 19 predicted proteins | sample 714S31014metaG_FD_180677 | JGI IMG/M metagenome (GOLD analysis project Ga0224557, IMG submission 180677) | Peat soil microbial communities from Stordalen Mire, Sweden - 717 S3 10-14 | ecosystem: Environmental > Terrestrial > Soil > Wetlands > Peat | place: Sweden: Norrbotten County, Stordalen... | reverse complement strand
CGATTCGGGTTTGAGGACGCCGAGTTCGGCTATCGCCTGGCGTCCAGTGGCACCGGACTTCTATACCGCGGAGACCTCCGCCTGATCCACCACCACCCAATGGACCTGAGCGCCTGGCGCCGGCGCAACGAGCGGATGGGAGCGGCGGCCGGCCGGGTGAACCAGATCCATCCGATAAACCCGCCGTTGGCGGGCGTCCCAGATGGTCTTTCTGACAGGCTTTGCGCGACCACGGACTCGGTTTTGGCTCTGCTCCCGACCGATTGGCGGTGGGCGCCGCGCCAAGTCCGCGATCGGGTTTACGGGGCAGTATTTCGCGGTGCCTACCGCCGCGGATATCGCCGCGAGCTCGGCGACACCCGCTAGCGTGCGTCCTCCGCGTGCCCAGTAATCATCAACGACACGATCGCCCGCGTGCTGGCTGCACGGCAAGCCAGCACGGACCTGCGTTTCCTCGCAAACCGGACTAGTAGCCGCAGCGACCCAAGGCGGCCACGGATCACGAAAGTCGCCTCGCGATAGTTTCGCGCCCGCATGTAGTTCGCCAGGGCTCGTGTGTCCCAGGCCAGTAGCCCTGTCAACGCCACGAGCAGGATCGGGAGTGGAAGGTTCTTCACCAGCACAAGCGGATTGTTGCGGTAGATCATGTAGCCCGAGAGCCCCGGCGTTTTTCCGCTGCTCGCCGAGCCCATGTGATGGGCCGCCGGACCGGCTACCAACCAGTTCTCCCAGCCGGTGACCACAGCGCGCGCGGCAAGATCCACATCCTCCAAGTACATCCACATGTCGGTGTCGAAGTACTCCGCTCCCATCGGTTGGGCTTCGAGAAATCGGCGAGCGTAGACGCACGCGGCCGCGTTGACTCCGAAGACTCGTCGTGTGGAGATCACCGCAGACCGCTCTCGATGACCAAGTTGCGCTGCCACACCGAAGCGAGTGATCGTGATACCCCGTGAATCGAGCATCGAGTGGTCGTAGTAGTCGAAGGTCGGAGACTGGAATCCGGCACCGCGCGGATGATCCTGCGCGAACCTGATCAGCGATTCGAGCCAATCTGCGGCGACGCGGCAATCGCTGTTCAGCAGTGCGACGTACTCGCAGTCAGGATCCTGGAACGCGTGGGTAATCCCGATGTTGTTGGCAATTGCGAAACCCTCGTTCGACGGTAACTCAAGAATGTCCACGTCAGGGAACCGCTCGCGAACCAAGTTGACCGATCCGTCGGTTGAACCGTTATCGACGTAAATAATGCTCACGCCCGAGTATGTCTGCCGCGCGGCAGACGACAGGCAGTCTTCGAGTAGATCAGCGTTGTTCCAGCCGACCACGACGAAGGTGACCCGACGGTGCGTGACCTGGGTCGGCGCGCTCGGCACGGTGTCTAACCGGACCGGCCGGAAGCTCTACCGGTGCTCAACGCGACGCAAGCCGATGATCGACAGCAGGAACGAGGTGAAGAAGATCTGCATGCCGACGATGATCAGGCTCGAGGCGACGAGTGCGCGCTCCTCGTCGTTGAGCGCGCCGAAACCGCTGCTGATCCAGTGCACCACCACAGTCGCTCCGAGCACAACGCCGGCAAGACCGACGGCGAAGCCCAGCAGCAGCCCGTGCTCGAGTCGGAAGCGCCGCCGCATGCCAGTGAGCCATTGACGGTGATCGCCCATGAAGTATGCGGCGTAGGTCTGCGCGCACAGACCCATGCCAATCACCTGCACGCCCACTATCTCGAACAGCGAACCGGCAATCAGCGCGTGCAGGTACCAACCGCGTCCGAGCAGTTCGATGCCGCTCAGCACCGTTGCCGACGCGATGGTGCCGAGGATGAACATCAGCAGCCCCGGCAGGATGAAGAGGTACATGGGGCTATGAAGCAGCAGGAAGCGCAGATGACGCCAACCGTCCCGAAAGGTCGAGAGCTTCGATTCACCATCACGAGGCCGGTAGACGATCGGAACCTGTTCGATCCTTAGTTTCACCTTGGCGGCCCGGATCACCATCTCGGAGGCAAATTCCATTCCGGTGGTGCGCAGATCAAGTGCAGTCAGAGCGCTCCGGCGGAACGCTCGCATCCCGCAGTGGGCGTCCCTGACCCCCGTCTTGAACAAGACGTTGAGAAAGCCGCTGAGAAGTGGGTTCCCGACGTATCTGTGAAGCCATGGCATGGCTCCGGGCTGAATGTTGTCCATACGATCTCCGACGACGAGATCCGCACCAGCCTCGAGCGCACTGACAAACCGTGGAATCTCGGCGAAGTCATAAGTGAGGTCGGCATCCGCCATGACCACATATTCACCGCGCGCCACCGCGAATCCAGCAAGGTAGGCGCTCCCATAACCACGTCGCCGTTCGGTGACGACCAGCGCGCCGGCATCGGCTGCCAGCTGTGCGCTCCCATCCTCAGATGCATTGTCTGCGACTATGACCTCGCCGTCGATGCCAGCGCCGACGAGAGCCGCGCGCGCCGCCGTGACACAAGCAGCGATGCACCGGCTCTCATTGAGACACGGAATCACGACGGACACGGTCGGCGCACGAGCGTCGAGCCGAGCCTCGCCAAACGGCTCGTCCGCAAGAGTAATCACGAGAGCGAATCCTAGAGGACGTCGCGAACGGCTCCTGGACGGTTGATCTAGCCAGCCCATGAATCCTCCGTGTCTGTCGGGGATTGAGGCGATACTGACGCTGTGACGTGTCGTAAAGCCCGGCGATTGCTCGCTGTGACGATGTGTTTGTTCGCGGCCTGCGGGGCATCCGTGGCGGTTGCCGCGGCTTCAGCAGATCAGATCGCCTACGCCACCAACGAGGGCGACGGCACGGTCACGCCGATCGACGTCACGACGGGGACCGCCGGAACGCCGTTCGATGTTGGTTCGAGTCCAGCCGCGATTGCGATAACGCTGGACGGCAGCACGTTGCTGATCGCGAACAACACCGCCGACACGGTCACGCCGGTTGCCATCAGCAGCGGCACAGCGGGCCTCACCTACACCCCGGGAACACCGATCTCTGCAGGCCCCGGACCCGATGCCATCGCAGTCACGACCGACGGCACGACCGCCTATGTCACCGACGACAACAGCAACACGGTCACGCCGATCACGCTCGACGGCGTCAACATCGCCGGCAACCCGCTCACCGTCGCAGCCGGACCCGACGCGATCGCGCTGACACCCAACGGCGAGCTCGCCTACGTCACAAGTGACAGCGGCTGGGTCACCCCGATTGTCACCAGCACCAATGGAATCAGTACGACGCCACCGGCGATCCGAGTCGGTGCGAACCCCGACGCGATTGCAATCGCTCCCAACGGCGAAACCGGCTACGTGACCGACTCGACCAGCGGCAGCCTGACCCAGTTCGCGATCCCGTCCGACAAGGTTGGACCGCAGATCAACGTAGGCGCGACCCCGAATGCGATCGCGATCACGCCGAACGGGACCACGGCTTGGGTCGCCGACAATGTTGGCTCAACCAGCTCCCCTCTGTACGCGCTCACCCCTATCGCTCTGCCCTCGGGTACCGCGCGCGCATCGATTCTGCTGCCCGCACAGCCGAGTGCGATCACAATCTCCGCAGACGGCAGCACCGCCTACGTGACCGAGTACTCGACTGATCAGGTGGTGCCGGTCGACCTCACGACTGGTGTCGCAGGTGCCCCAATCCCGGTCGGCACCCAACCGAGCGCGATTGCCCTGGCCCCGACCGGCTCCACGGGAAGCACCCCACCAAGCCAGTACACGTTCCCGGTCACACGTCAGCAGACCGGCACGATCGGCAACCAGACCCTGACGCTGACCGTCAGTGGCAAAACCACCTCACCGACCGCTGTTTGCCTGAAGCCGACCGGGTCGGTCACGTCAAGATTGACCGTGAAGTCCGTCAAACACGGCAAGTTGACGGTGTTCATCAGCGCCAAGATCACGCTCGGCAAGACCACGAAGCGCATCAAGCGCCTGCCGGCCACGGTGAAGCTGCCGCTGAAGGGTCTGAAGACCGGCACTCAAACGATCACGGCGAGCCTGGTCTATCTACAACGCACCACGAACACTCGGGTGCGAGAGTCCACCAAGAGACTCCGCACCAAGATCAAGATCTGTTAGAGGCCGCTGCCCATCACCGACGTTCCCCGAGTCCTGGCCGACGACCGCGGCGAGCAGACCGCCAGGTTGCGGGCGGTCAAGAACGGGCACATCGCGCACTTCGCGCACGCGTGCCGCTCATGCCAGCTCGCCGACCGGTGCACCAAATCGGGTGATGGCCGCTCGATCCACGTCGGCCAATACGAGCAGCAACTCCAGCGCGCCCGCAAGCGGCAGCGCAGCCCGCACTGGAAGACGGACTACACAGCGACGCGCCCGAAGGTCGAGCGGAAGATCGGTCATCTGATGCGACGCCGACACGGCGGACGCCGAGCCCGCGTCCGCGGTCACACACCAAAGTCGACGCGGACTTCAGCCTGCTGGCCGCCGCGACCAACCTCGCACGATTCGCCGTGCTCGGGATCGCATCACCACCAGGCGGATGGCAGGTCAATCCCGCCTGAGACGCTCGGGAGACACGGAAACCCCCTCTCCAACGCCTCACGCACATCACACGCCGGCGAGTTCAACCCGGACCGCCCGGATCGACAATCCCCTGGCGTCACCCCGCCAGCCCCGCAGCAGCCGAGACCGGGCCGAATCGATGATCCGGCCCGTCCCCAAACGACGTTCTACACCAGTCTCCTAGACCCGCAACTCTCTCATTGTTCGGAGACTAACGAAGGCCAGTTCTTGCCTGCTAAACCCGAAGCGCAGGCGTCTTGAACGTGCTGCGGTCCACAAGTACTCCGGCGAAGAAGTTGAGGATGCTCGCGTGCTCCTCGAGCGGGAGCACGTCTGCGACGTACTGGTCGGGGCGCACCAAGACGATGCAGCCTGTCTCGCGATTTATCGCACGGACGTCGAAGATGTCCTCGGAGTCAGGGTCCACGCAGAAGATCTTTTCGTGATCCACGAGGCTGAACCGGCCTTTTCTCGGAAGCAGCACGCTCGGCATGCTCGTGATCTCGAGCTGATGGCGGCCCTGTTGAAAGATCCCACGGACGTCGATGACCGAATCGGGATCGGCGCCCGTGGGTGTGAAGCGGGTCAGCGGCGATCCGTCAGACTCAAGGAACTCACACAGAGCGTGTGTCTTAGACGCGGGGTCCGTTGGATCCGGACGGTCGGCGAAGATGTACAGCCGCCAAGCACCATCCGCGCTCGCCCCATGTCCCAGCTGAACCGGCTTGGCATCCGCAACCCGGATCACGGGCGCCGAATGAAAGCGCATACCGACGGGAAAGCCTCCGGCCAGATCGAGGGACCTCTCGGGGGCCCTGATCATTGATTGGGCGTAGCTAGTGGCGACACCGGCGGTGAAACGACCGTTCCGGATGAAATAGCTTCGGAACTCGTCCGGGTCTACACCTTCTCCCTCGGAGTCTCCGGGCGCCCTTGGAGGCAGGCTGAGCATTCGCGACCACTCGATGTCGAAGTCGATGAGTTCTCGGGCGATCCGTTGGCGCTCTTCTGAATAGGTGTGCAGCAGTTCAGGACGAGATACGCCGCGCAACACCGCAGCGAGCTTCCACCCGAGGTTAAACGCGTCAGCCATGGACACGTTCATCCCCTGGCCGGCTTTCGCGCTGTGAGTGTGGCAGGCGTCGCCGGCAATGAAGACGCGAGGCAGGCGGGTGTCCATCGCTTCGATGGGGACATCGTCGAACTTGTCGCACAGGCGTTGCCCGACCTCGTATACCGACCACCATCCGACGTCCCGGATCTCGAGGGTGTAGGGGTGGAGGATCCGATTGGCGACCGCGGTTAGCTTCTCGGGCGTAACGGTGTGATTCTCAAGCATGTCGCGATCGCGGTCCCGGTCGAGTTCTATGTAGAACCTGTCGAGGTAGCCGCCTTCGCGAGGGATCAGCACGATGCTCCCGTCGTCGGCAGATTGAATTGTGCACTTCTGCCGGATGTCCGGAAAGTCGGTTGAGCTGAGGACGTCCATTACTCCCCAGGACACGTTGGTGACATCGCCAACGAGTTCGCGCCCGATTGCAGTTCGGATGGCGCTACGAGAACCATCACACCCTACGACGTACTTGGCGCGCACGGTTGACGTCTGCCCGGTTTCCTCAAAAGCATGCAGGTGCTCGACAGTGACCGCGACGGGGTGTTCCGCGTCCACGCTCGGGTCGATCGAGAGCCCGCTCGCTTGGAGACCGTAGAACGGCGTCATCCGGCTCGAGGACCGCTCTATGTAATCGAGCAAATACGCAAGCATGCGGGCTTGGTTGACGATCACGTGTGGAAACTCAGATAGGTCGTCGTCCGTGTCACGGACCCGTCCGGCACGCTTGATCCTTGCGCGGTCGTTCGGGTCTGGTTGCCAAAAGCTCACCTCGTTTACCCAGTAAGCCTCATCCACTAAGCGGTTAGCCAGGCCGAACGTCTGGAACATCTCGACCGTTCGACACGCCACTCCGTCGGCCTGGCCGACCTCAAGTGGTCCGTCCCGGCGGTCGATGATCGCTGTCTTGATGTCGGGGAAGTGCGCCATCTGTGCCGCTAGCACCAGCCCTGCTGGACCGCAGCCGACTATCAATACGTCGACCTCCTCTGGAAGGCGTCCCGAGCGTCGTGCCACCAACTCGTGCGGCTCGTCTACAAACGGATCACCGGGCTTGTAGCCGTTCAAATAGAACTGCATGTTCTCTCCTACGTTGCGGGAACTCGATGCTTGGCAGAACAGGGCGGAATTTGGACCGCGCCGGGCACTGCCCATTGGAATAGACGTTCTCGGGAATCTGATGCCCGGGCAAACCTAAGAGTTCCGGTCACCGGCACCGATAATCTCCGCCGTCTCGGCAAGCCCGGCCGCAAGATCGTATCGAGCACGAAACTGCAGGTGTCGCGCGGCCGCACTCACGTCGAAAAGGCATCCCGAGCTCTCGGACGGCGTCGGCTCAGGACGGGTATCCATAGACCAGGTCGGCATCACAACGCCACCCATACCTTCGAGTGCCTCTAATACATCTTTGATCGAATGAAGAGTGCCAGAACCGATGTTGTATATGCGGCGCTCAGTCGAATCGGCCTGACACGCGAGCCATACAGCCCTACCCACATCTCTGTTGAAGATCAGCTCGTCTTTGAGAAGCGTTAGCTCTCTTTCAGTGAAGTCGTAATGCATATTGCGACCTTCTATCGCCGCCGAAATTATGGCTGCCGCCGTCCTTCCTCCCCCGCGCTTGAACGGCCCGTAGGTACTTGCAAACCGGAGCGAAATGAACTCTACGCCGAGGTGGCGATCGTAGTATTCGCCCAACTGCTCGGCCGCGAGCTTCGTTATTCCATACACGGATGTGGGCCGGTCGGCGAGCGACTCCGGAACAGGATGATACGTGGGATATCCGTATTCGCCAGCAAAGGCGCCATACGACGCCTTCGACCCTGCGTAGACGACCCTGGGGACGCCGAGCGATCGTGCAGCCTCCAGCACATTCAGCGTGGCCGTCACTATCGCATCCACACCCAAGCGCGGATTCGGTCTATCGACAAACCCCGCGTCCATCTGCCATGGCTTTGCACTCGCAAGATGCGCGATGACATCCGGGCGTACCTCCGCAACTGCTGCGGTCACCGCACGCTGATCTTCCACGTCGGCGACCATCCAGCGCATTTCCTCGCCGAGATCTCCCAGGATCGCCCGACCGACCGATGTCGTCCCACGGGTCAGGCCAATAGGCTCACCACCGCCAGCGGCGATCTCGCGAGCCGCCCACGCGCCAATGACGCCGGTCGCACCAGTGAGCAGGACACGCTGCTTCGTATCACTCATCTACGGATTCTCCTTCTAATCACCTGGGGGTCCACACCACACTCTTCCTACTTACCTGGTTGCAGACCAACTGCCTCACGGCGGACCCTGACATCGAGCATCAGCGGTTTGGTGAGAGGAAGCTCGGCTGCCAGTACCTGCCCGAACTCCCAAGGCTCGGCAATCACTCGGGCGTCGATCCCAAGGCTTTCGGCCAGCTTGACGTAGTCCATCTTCCACCCGTAGTTCCGATCGACCGTACCCTTCGCGGCCGGCGCACCACTTGCCACGCTGTTGCGCATGCTGTTCCAGCCGCCGTTGTTGAGAAGAACGAGAAGAACCGGCACGCTGTACTGAGAGAGTGACCATAGTGCCTGCATCCCGAACATCAGACCGCCGTCGCCGGTGACACAGACTACCGGCCGCCCGTCAAGCCCTAGCTGAGCCCCAACTGCTGCACCCAACGCCCAGCCCTGCGAACTGCCAGACGCCGCGATGTAGCCGTCAACGCGCGACACTGGAAAGAAATGGCGAAGATGGCTCGTTGCAGTCGTGGACTGGTCCACCAGCAAGACGTTCTCGGGTAACGCGTCACGTAGCTCGCTCAGCGCGCGAGCGACGCTCATCGGCTGGGCATCCCAGTCCGGCGCGAATAGATCGTCCCACGCTTGTCTCCGGCTGGCTATCGCCGAAGTAACCCTATGAGCACGATCCCGCGCCACCCCATCTCCCGGCAGGGCCGCGACCAAATCATAAATCGCGCGCATCGTTCCATTGATGTCTCCAACGACCTGCATCTTAGATAATAGGACTTTGTTTGCCTCACCGCCGTCGGAGCCGATCCAGATGTGTTCGCATGACTCAGGAAAGATTGTCCTGTGCTCGGGTGCATAACTGTTAACCCCCACGTGCAGCACAAGATCCACGTGTTCTAGAAGCTCTCGCGAGTCATCAAGGAAGCCCCCGAAGAACGGATGCCTGCTGGGGAGCGGGATCCGCGAGCCATCTGGCTCTCCAAACACTGCCGCCCCTACTGCCTCGGCCAACGACGCGATGCCGTTGGCAGCACCAGAGGCGACCGCCTCGCCACCCACCACGATGGCGGGCGACGAAGCATTCTCCAAAGCTTGTACAACAAGACTCGTCTCGAGTCCCGAGTCCGCCGAGTGCCGCACCAAAGTTCGCGGGGCCCACTGCCGATATGAGACTTCGTGTGTCCAGAAGTCGACGGGGATCGACACAAAAGCTGGCCCCATAGGAGGAGTCGTTGCGACGGTGTATGCGCGCCGCAGCATTTCCGGGACTCTGTCCGGAGAGGACGGCTGTACCGCCCACTTCGTCACGCCCTTCATCATCGTCAGGATGTCTGCAGTCTCGGCCCTTGCTCCAGCACTCACCGCCCATGCTTCGGTTTGCGTAGCAGTCACGACCAGTGGAATCCGGTCCCGCTGTGCCAGAAACAGAATGCTCGACGCATTCATAGAGCCACTGCTCATGTACAGACTGAGATGTGCGGCATGTCCGGTGGCCCGGGCATATCCATCTGCCATCGCGGCTAGGGCAAACTCGTGCACAGCCGTGACATATCTTAGCGATGGGACCTTCGGTAGTTCGTTCAGCAGGGGATATATTCCTCGTCCAGGAAGGTTGAACCACACCTCTGCGCCGAGGTCGACAAGTGTCCGAAGCGTCGCTTCGGCGCAGTTGATGGTTTCGAACGTCGTGACTTCATTTTCCATCGTGTCCTCCATTAACCCGCAGTGTATTTGACGTATGAGAACTGCCGGGTTGGTGCCGGCAGCGCCTTTCGACAGCTCACGACCCTTGGGTATGTGCTGTTGCCCTCATCAAGTGATGCCACCGAAGGACCCGCCGCTCGATGAGCCGCACGACGATGCTCACGAGATAGCCAAGAGCACCTAGCACCAGAGTTCCGGCCCACGTCTCAGTGACGTGAAATGTCTGCTCTGATTGAAGAAGGTAGAAGCCGATGCCACTTGTTGAGCCAAAAAGTTCGCTGGCGACGACCATAATCAATGAAATAGATGCAGCTAAGCGGACGCCCACCATCATCTGCGGCATAGCCGCAGGCAGCACTATCTGGAGCGCGCGATCTCGACGCGATAAACGATAGCTAGATGCGACATCAAGAAGTTGTGGATCGACACCTCGGATGCCGTCCAGAGTGTTCAGCAACACGGGCCAGACTGCGCCGAGGACGATCAGAATTATCTTGCCGCTGCTTTCAATGCCAAACATCCCGATGATCAGCGGCACGAGGACGATGGGGGGACATGCGCGGGCCAACTCCACGGCTGGCCGCAGTATCTCCCACGCCAGTTGATATGTCGCTAGGAATAGCCCAAACGCCACTCCGACTATTACCGAAATCGCAAACCCAGCCGCGAAGTGCTCGAGGCTAGGGGCCAGATCAGGGGTCGCGGTCCCGAACCACCAATCGGTCTTCAGCGTGCTCAGGATGCTCCTAAGTGGCGGGTAGTAGATCGACTCGCTACCTGTGGAGAGGAACCACCACCCCCCCAAGATCGCCACTGGTAGCCAAACTTCGTTTGCCAATGACAAGACATGCCGTCTCATTGCTGTTCCAGCCTCTCGGCCCCGCGCCAGAAGATGATCCGTCGCTCTGACCGAGCCATCAACAGATTGATCCCTAGCGCGAGCCCCGCGGCGAGGATCGCGTAGGCGTATTCGGCTACGACACTGCCGCCCACCTCCGCGGTCTGAATCTTTAGTCCTATGCCTGGCGCGCCGCCCAGCAACTCAGCGCCGATGCCAACGAAAAATGCGACGATCGAGGCGAGACGAAGTCCAGTCGCGATGTAGCTGCTGATGCTGGGAAGCACCAGCCAACGCAGACGCTGGAGGCGGGTCAATCTGTAGCTGCGCATCACCTCGAGCAAGCGCGGATCCATGTCCCATATGCCGTAGATGGTCTGGAGTAAAATGATCCAGACGGATGCAAACGCGATGAGGAACACTTCCATTCGGATCTTGGCGCCGAACACCAAGAGGGCAAGCGGTAGTAGTGCGATCGATGGGATTGCGCGGCAGAAATCTACGACTAGACGAGCGGACCGATATAAGAAACGCGAGCTCCCCAATGGGATCCCAATACCGACGCCGAGGGCAAGTGCGATCCCAAGCCCGATCACCCATGCCTTAACGGTCTGGCCGAGTGCACTCCACGTCGCAACCTCTCCGAGGAGGCGCACCACCTCGCGTATCACCTGCGTAGGTGGCGGAAGAAAGGCCGCGTTGAGGAGCCCGCTTGCGGATACAGCCTCCCAAACAGCTAGGAGTAGCAGGAACACCGCCACGCGGGCCACCATTATCAGGGTCGACCGTCTGCTCATCCGGATGCTCGCCGTTCCGACCACCTCAATGATCTCCTAGAGCGGCATTACCGTCAGTGGTCGTACGTATCTCCTTGAGGATCGCAGCACGATACTCAGCGAACTGCGGCAAGCTACGCGACGCGATCTGATCGCGGCTAGCACCCAGGTCGATTTGCACAACATCCCGCACCGTGGTCGGTGAGCCGCCGAGCACCACAACCCGGTCGGACAAATAAACGGCCTCGTCGATGTCGTGGGTGACGAACACTATCGTCATGTGATAGTCGCGGCGCATCCCTAGGACAAGGTCCTCTAGGTCGAGGCGTGTCTGTGCGTCAACGGAAGCGAACGGTTCGTCCATTAGGATGACTTCCGGGCGGTAGGCCAACGCACGCGCGATCGCAACGCGTTGCTGCATTCCGCCCGATAACTGCCACGGATACTGCCGGTGCACGCCACGAAGCCCCACCGACTCCAGGGCCTCGTGTGCGCGTGTGTATCGCTCTTGCTTGGTGAGACGCTTGTTACGTAAGGGCAGCACTACATTGTCAAGATTTGACCGCCACGGAAGTAGCGAGCGACTGTAGTCCTGAAAGACAACCGCTATCTCAGGCGGCGGTGAAGTTACGTCTCTGCCATTCAGCAGCACCTGACCTTTCGACGGTGGCATCAACGCCGCTAGGCACCGAAGGAGCGTGGTCTTTCCACACCCAGAAGGCCCTACGAGCGAAACGAACTCCGAGCGGTTTACGTCCAAGTTCAGACCTCGGAGTACCTCCTTTCGTGAATCGGCTACACCATATGACTTTCCTAGGTCCCGGACAGAAAGAATGAGCTCATTCGTAGCGACCATCGGCTCGCTCGGCACCAACAGCCCGGCAGTTTCGGTCACCTATCCCTCACCGAGCTCCGGCAAAGACGTTGGCCAATGATGGCATGTGAGTGAACATCGTTATCGACTTGTACTTGAGAAGCAGCTTTCCGACGGATGCGATCTCGGACTCGGTCACGTTGCTCACGAACAGACCTACATGAGTACCGCTCGGAACCGGAGTACCGGTCAGCTTCGCGACAACGTGCTTAGCGTAGGCCGCATGCGAGTTGACGTAAGAGCCAGCGGCGTCCAGGGCAGCAGTCAATTCGTTTACTGCTTTTGGATGGCTAGCCGCAAACTTGGCTGAGACCACGTAGACGTTGGCCGGTGATTTCGGCAGCACCGATAGCGGATCACCAAGGTCGATGGCGCCTTCGTGTAGTGCCATCGTGAGAAACGGCTCGATCAGCGCCCCAGCGGCGACCGTGCCGTCCTTGATCGACGCGTACATGGTGGGAACCGGGATCGTTGTAGTGCTGAAGTCAGTCACTCCCGCAGTTGAGAGAAGCTGCCGGGTATCGACGTCAAGGTTATTACCGATTTCATTCTGGGCAATAGTCTTCCCGCGTAGCCCGGCGAGAGTCTTGATTCCGGACGTGGGAGATACCACTAAACCAGCGGCATTAGCATTTTGATCGGTTTTTGAGTAGGCCTTGTAGCCCACCTGGATCACACGTAGCTTGATCCCTTGGCTTAGAGCTGAAAGAAAGTCGGCCACACTGATCCCGCCCACAGCCAACTGTCCATTCAGTAGCTCAGGAACTTCCTGTGCGGAACTCACGGATGCTGTGAGTTTCGCCTTTATCCCGCGACTGGCGAAGTCGCCGAGGTCCTGTGCGTACACTGGCAGCGCGTCACCTAGATCAGGTGAGTAGGAGACCGTGACAGCCGTCACTGGTGCCGACGATTTCGTGTGCCCAGCTTTGTTGTGGGTTGTCGCCGCACTCGCGCCGGGGGCGAAGAGCCCTCCCCAGGTGGCGACGGCAAACGCGAGAGCTGCAACTGCGACAGCGATCATCCCGTACTGATAGCGACGTGTAATTATGTCCATAGCGGTAACGCTCCTGATCTGAGATTTCACGAGTAGGCGTGAGAGCTGCCGGCTAGCCAACTCGGCTTCCGAGGGCAGGCGGCAGCTCCGGCGCCCTTATCGAAGGTGGGCCGGATCCGTGCGCCGAACATAGGTGTGGGGCAGTCGCAAGGGAAGGAACCTTCTGTATTGCGGAATGTCGTCGGCCCCGAGGGTTGCGGGCGTCGGGCGGTTGACTCGCTGACTCTTCGCGACCCACGCCACTCGGCTGGCGGTCGCTCTGGCGAAGGAGGAGATATCGATGGGCGAACTACTCGCAGGACGCACGATCGTCGTCACTGGCGGGGCACAGGGAATCGGCCGCGCGTTCGCGCTCCGGTTCGCGGATGAGGGCGCGAATGTCGTTGTGGCGGACGTAAATCTCGAAAGGGCGGAGCGAGTGGTGTCCGAGATCCCAGGCGACAACGTGCTCGCCGCTGAGGTCGACTTCAGTCGCCGCGCTCCGGGCCGCTGTCGAGGAACGGTTCGACTCAGTGGACGGACTCGTCAACAACGCGGCGATCTTCTCAACCATCCAGATGAAGCCGTCCTGGGAAATCACCGTCGATGAATGGGACCGCCTGATTGACGTAAACCTTCGCGGCGTGTGGCTCGCCACCAAAGCGTTCCTTCCGTTGTTCCGCAAGTCGCCCTACGCGAGCATTCTCAACATCGGTTCTGACTCCGTGTGGGAGGGGCGCGGCGGCTACTTGCACTACACCGCATCTAAGGCAGGCGTGCAGGGGATGACCTTCTCAATGTCCCGGGAGCTCGGTGAGTTCGGCATCCGCGTGAACACGATCTCGCCGGGTGCCACGCAGACTGAGATTCCGCGTGCCACGGTGACGCCGGAGCAGCTCGCAGCGATGATCGAGTCGCGGGCGTTGCACCGGACAGCGACCCCTGACGACCTGACAGGTTTGGCGGTCTTCCTGCTCTCCGAGCAGAGTGGGTTCATCACCGGCCAGACGATCAGCGTCAACGGTGGCAAGCTCCACCGATGAGCGACCTCAGCCGCAGCTCAGCCGGCCGCCTGTTCGTGCAGATCGTGCTCGATGGCGTCTCTCGACTGACGCAGCGCAAGCACGAAGCTTCCGTCGAAGCACTCGTCGTACCGCACCGTTGGGATCGAGATGGTGAGCGCGGCGATCGGGCGTCCGTCGTCGGCGCGGATCGGCATTGCGATTGCCGCGACACCGATCTCGGTCTCACCGTTCGTGGTGGCGAAACCGTTGCGCCGATGCTCGCGTAGCTCCGAGAGGAACTCCTGGAGTTCTCCGGGTGGCATCGCGTTACCCTGCGCCTGCGCGATGGGGCCGTGGTAGAGGCGAACGATCGTTTTGTCCGCTAGACCGGCAAGCAGCACGCGCCCACCCGCGGACTTGGCTGCGGGCATCACGGCACCGACGCGGGAGATGATCCGCAGTATCCGGTCGCCCTCATAGCTCCAGAGGAACCGCAGTTTGGTACCGGATCGAACCTGGAGGTTCACCGTCTCGTGGGTCACTCGCGACAGCGCCTCCATGTGCGACGCAGCGACATCGCGCAGCACTTTGGTGCCGCTCGCCTTCAGCGGCACGGCACCAAGCGAATAGCCCGGCACGTAGGCCCGGGTCTCGTCCTGGAGCGCGAATCCATGGAACACAAGCATCGCCATCAGGCGATGGACCGTCGATTCAGCCACGCCCAGTTCGCGCGCTGCGGGCTTGATCCGCACCTCGCCGCGGTCTCGCAGCATATGCAGCAGCCGCAGTGCCCGATCAACAGAGCCGACGGTGTACGGCGGCGGGCTTGGTGGCGGCAACTTCTGCATAGCGCAATTATGGCGCTTAGCTCTCGCGTCCGGCCATCTCCCGGCTCAATATGGTGCGGTTCGGGAAAACGACGATGAGGGAGAGAGACTGTGGCGACTGGTGAACTGAGCGCGCGCGCAGCGCGTCGCGTTGAGCTGGACGCCGTGCGCGAGCGCGATTGGCGATTGCTCGTCGGAGGGGAGCTGCGAACGGCCGAAGATGGTCGGACCTTCGCCGAAATCGATCCGTTCACGACGGAGGTGCTTGCGAACGTGCCCGACGCAACCGGCGCCGACGTCGACGCAGCCGTCGAGGCAGCCGACCTGGCCCTGCGGACCTGGCGGAAGCTTCCGGTGCTTCAGCGCGCGGAATATGTGTACGAGTTCGCTCGGGTGGTCGAGGAGAACGGCGAAGAACTTGCCTTCCTCGACATGGTCTGCACCGGATCACCGATCTCAAATGCCCGTTTCGACGTGAAGATCGCTGTCGAGCAGATCCGCATGTACGCGAACTTCGCCTTGGAGATGAAGGGCCAGACGATTCCGGCCAGTACCGGACTGCACTACTCGATCCGTCAGCCGGTCGGGATCGTCGCGAAGATCTTCCCGTACAACCACCCGCTGATGTTCAGCTGCCGTTTCGCCGCACCGCTGGTCGCCGGCTGCACAGTGGTTGTCAAGCCCCCGGAGACGGCGCCATTATCGGCGCTGCGCCTTGGCGAGCTCGTCAAGGATGTATTCCCACCAGGAGTGGTGAATGTGGTCGTAGGAGACGGCCCGGATGTTCCCGACCGGCTCGTGCGTCACCCGAAGGTGAGACGCATCGGTTTCATCGGTTCGGAGCCGACAGGACGCGCTATTCAGAAGGCGGCAGCCGAGTCAGGCGTCAAGCACGTGACGCTGGAGCTGGGCGGGAAGAACGCGATGGTCGTGTTCGAGGATGCAGACCTCGACAAGGCTGCGGTCGGAGCGGTCAACGGCATGAACTTCACGTGGTCCGGTCAGTCGTGCGGCTCCAATTCACGGCTCCTCGTGCAGCGCACCGTTGCGGACGAGCTGACGGCGAAGGTCACGGAATTGGTCAGGGCTCGCCGGATCGGCGATCCCATGGAGGAGGATTCGCAGCAGGGCACGATGATCAACAAGGCCCAGTACGAGAAGTCTCTTAGATACATCGGCATCGCTGAGGACGAGGGCGCAAGCATCGTGTTGGGCGGAGGCCGACCGGAGGGCCCAGAGTTCGAGCGCGGGTATTTCGTGGCCGCAACGGTCCTAACAGACGTCGCACCGGACATGCGAATCGCGCAGGAGGAGGTGTTCGGCCCAGTACTGAGCATCATTCCGTTCGACACTGAGGATGAGGCGATCACGATCGCGAACGGCGTCGAATATGGCCTCACCGCGAGCGTCTGGACGAGGGACATCGAGCGGGCGCTGCGGGTCGTGGACGAGTTCGAGGCAGGTTACGTGTGGGTCAATCACTCAGCCACGCACTTTCCCGGCACCCCGTACGGCGGTGTCAAGGGCTCCGGCGTGGGCGGCAAGGAGGAGTGCCTCGAGGAGCTTCTCTCGTACACGGAGGAGAAGGTCGTCAATGTTGTCTACTGACGGTCGCTCGACACTTCCCGCGCCTGTGCGCACCGACGCCCGCACTGGGTCGATCAGATGAGTCGCTTGCCACTCACGATGGCGGCCGTCAACTACGACCGCTTCCAGGCGCTGATAGACGGGACTGTGCGGCCTGAGGGGATCGACCTTGAGATAGTGCCGTTGGAGGTCGAAGAGGTCTTCTACCGTCAGTCCAAGTACGCAGAGTTCGACGTCTCCGAGATGAGCATGTCCACTTACACGCTCTCCATGGGCCGAGAGGACTTCCCGTACGTCGCGATCCCTGTCTTCCCGTCGCGTTACTTCCGGCATCAGTCGATGTTCATCAATGCGCGCAGCGGGATCGAGGGTCCTGAGGGTCTGCGCGGCAAGAAGGTCGGCGTGCCCGAGTATCAGATCACCGCTGGTGTATGGCAGCGAGGGATCATGGAGGATGAGTACGGCATCCGACCGCGAGAGATCGAATGGTTCTCAGGGGGGGTCGACCACCCGGGACGCGAAGAGAAACGGCGTCTGACACTGCCGGATGACGTGCACCTGACGCCGATCGGACTCGAGCAGACTCTCTCTCAGATGCTCGCCGAGGGCGAACTCGACGCGATCTTCGCCGCGCATGAACCAGGGGCATTCCGGGAGCACAAGCACATCACCCGTCTCTTCTCGGATTACAAGACTGTTGAGAAGGACTATTTCACCCGCACCGGCATCTTCCCGATCATGCACTTGGTTGTGATCAGACGCACCGTGCTCGACGCGCACCCGTGGATCGCGCGCTCCCTGCTCAAGGCGTTTGAAGCCTCGTTGGAGGAGGCGAAGCGGGGGCTGCTCTACCGCAGCTCGCTGAAGGTGATGCTGCCGTGGCTCGCGGATCACGTAGAGGAGACCGTCGCCGCGCTTGGCTCTGACTATTGGACCTACGGGACTGAGTCGAACCGCAAGGTGTTGGAGACGTTCCTCGGCTACCACCACGCCCAAGGGCTCTCGCCACGCCGGTACGCACCTGAAGAGTTGTTTGTGCCGAGCACGTCGAGTTCATTCGTGATCTGAGGAGAGCGTGCCATCACCCTCGTCGTCGAACACTGGTTCGGCGACGAGCCAAGTTTGCGGTCCTCCCTAATGGGGCGCTACTGACGTTTCCGTGGGTGTAGTGACCGGCTGAGGATGGGGCGCACGCCCCGTCGTCTCTAGTTCGGTCCGGCCTGGTTGGCGGGAACGGGACCGCTGTGGGGTGTGCCGGCGGCGTTGTGGTCGCTATGACGCCGGAGCTGGCCGTCGGCGCTGGCGTGCCTTGGATCTCGGGACGACGTTCGCGTATGTGCAGGCGGACTCGCCGCGGGTCAACTGCCGACGGCACGGTGTGGCCGCGGTTCCGTGGGCCAGGCACGGCAGCCGGTTCACCCGTGCGTTCGAGGACCAGGTCGCGTGGCTTGCGAGGTTTCAGTAGTAATGGCGCACTGCGAGGCATCCGGTCGGCTTGGCGATCGCGATGAGGGTTGCGACCTTGTTGTTGTGACAGGCCTCCACTCGGCGTTGGGGCTCTGCTGTCCTGTAACGCTGGTTAGAAGACGCTACTTTGCCCCTGGTGACACGGACCCAAGCACTGGCCCCTGACGCGCGTATCGCGAGCGCGACGTCGACCAGCTCGTAGCGACCCCTCGACGGGGACGACGAGATCGTCGCCTCGCTCGTCGCGACCTCGCCGACTCGCCAGCTGAGTAGGAGCGCTGTAGCCCGGAGTGCTCGTGGGCCGACTCACGCGCCGTGGTGGCCTCAGAAATACCCGCGCACGGATGCCAGCTGACAAGCTACGCACGGGAGCGCACGGAAGCATTGGCCGCCCCAGAGGTCCCTCGAGCCATTTAGTCGCGCTTCCGACAGAACCTTCTGGATCGAGGTCAAATGCGACCGCGAGGAGTTCGAGCGCGCGGGGCCTGGTCATCGCCAGCATCGGAATCGCCTTAATGGTCTTTGAACTCACAAGCGGAGGCGATCTAAGTGAACCTCGCCGGCGTCGAGCCGGTCCTCGCCCCCGTCGGTGAGTCTCACGATCAGCCGTCCGCTCTCGTCGATCCCCGCCGCGATGCCGCTGCCGTTTGCCCAGGTCACCGTCTGGCCCAGCAGTGCGTCCCGGGTGCGGACGTCCGCAAGGACGTCCGCACCCGGGACGGCCAACCAATGCTCCAGCGCCGCCCCCAGCCTCAGCAGCGTCGGCTCGACGTCGGCCTGTGTCAAACCGAGCGAGCCCGCACGCTCACGCAGTTCCGGCGGGAAGTCCTGCGGCGTGAATGCGACGTTGATGCCGATGCCGAGCACAGCCCACCGCTCCTGAGGGCGCCCCTCGACCAGGATGCCCGCAACCTTGCGGCCGTCGACCAGCACGTCATTGGGCCATTTGACCCGCGCCGTAACGCCACAGACTTCGGCGACCGCGGCCCCAGCGGCGAACGAGAGCAGAGATGAGGGCTCACGAATCACCCAGGAGGCAACGAGCGAAGCGCCCGGCCGCGCGGTCCAGGCACGCCCCTGGCGCCCGCGGCCCGCGACCTGCTCGGCGGCGGTCACGAGCGTTCCGTGCGGAGCGCCGCGCGAAGCCAGGTCACGTGCGAACGCGTTGGTCGAATCGATCCGCCGCTGATGCACCCGCGGGCTGCCAAGGCGCGATCCCACGAGGCGGCGCCCGCTAGACAGCGCCGACAATGGCTGCCACCACGCCGTCGATGTCGTGCTCGTGGGCCTCGACGTCTGGCACCAGGCCGTGAGCACGCAACTCATCGCTTGTGACCGGGCCGATGCTGACGAGCGCCGGACGACGGCCAGGAGAGCCGCTCCAGGCTTCGACGCCGCCGACCGACTCCAGAAAGTTGCGCACGGTCGAGGCTGAGGTGAAGGTGATGAAGTCGGCAGCGTTGATGGCGTCGATCTGCTCGCCGTCGAGCCGCTCGATCACGGTCTCATAGACGGGTAGGACCTCCACCTCAGCGCCGCGGGATCGCAGCGCGTCCGGAAGCACGTCGCGCGCCTCCTTCGCTCGCGCGACCAGCGCGCGTTTCACGGGCAGGGCTCCCAGCTCTTCAACCAAGCTCTCCGCCACCGCACGGTTCGGCATGAAATCGCAATGGATACCCCGCTTGGCCAACGCACGGCTGGTGCCCGGACCGATCGCCGCCACGCGTGTCCCAGCGCTGAACGCCCGAGTATCAAGGCCGGCCGCGTCCAGACGCTCAAACAGTGCCTCAACGCCGTTGGGGCTGGTGAAACAGATCAGATCAAAGCCACGCAGATCAGGCGCGGGGCCAGGGATCATCTGCGTACGGATCACGGGAGCCTGGACCACGTCCGCGCCGAGCGCTCGCAGCTGGGCCGCAAGCTTCGAAGCCTGAGCGCGAGCTCGGGTGACGGCCACGGTCCTGCCGTGCAAAGGCCTCGACTCGAACCAGGCGAGCTTCTCACGCAGCGCCGCGACCGGTCCGAAGATCGCGATCGTCGGTGCCTTGATGCGCTCGTCCGCGGCGACCTGGGCAACGGTCGCAAGCGAAGCGACAACGGCTCTCTGACCTGGGAGTGTTCCCTGCTGGACCAGTGCGGCCGGCTCGTCCGGAGAACGTCCGCCCTCGATCAGGCGCGCGGTGATAGCCGGCAGCTGCTTGACGCCCATGAAGACGACCAGCGTGCCCGGAAACGCAGCCAGCGCCTGCCAATCCAGCGAGGACTCAGGCTTCTCGGGATCCTCGTGCCCGGTGAGAAAGGCGACCGAACTGGCGAGCCCCCGATGGGTCACGGGGATCCCGGCGTAGGCCGGCGCCGCGACGCCAGAGCTGACACCGGGCACAACCTCAAATGCGATCCCGGCCTCCAGCAGTGCCTCGGCCTCCTCGCCGCCGCGCCCGAAAACGAACGGGTCACCGCCCTTCAGGCGCACCACCGACGAAACACTGCGACCGTGCTCGACTATCAGACTGTCGATCTCACTCTGCGGTATCGAGGGACCATGGCCCTCCTTGCCCGCGTAGATCAGCTTCGCGTCGCCACGAGCACCGTCGAGCGCGGTGACCGGGATCAGGCGGTCGTAGATGATCACGTCGGCAGTCGCGATCAACTCGAGTGAGCGCGCCGTCATCAACCCAGGGTCGCCGGGCCCGGCGCCAACGAGAAAGACCGTCATGCCGCCGCCATCGCTTCAGCCGCCTCGAGCAACTCCCGGGCACCCACGGAGATCATGCGCTCGGCGAGCTTTATCCCGACCTCGTACGCCGGCGCCGTGAGCTCATCGGAGATCCAGTGGGAGCCGTCCGGCAGGCCGATCCAGGCGCGGAGGCGTGTGTGCTCGCCATCGGGCATGGCGCTCGCGCCCAAGGGGGTGTTGCAACTGGCGTTCAGGGCGCTCGCGAATGCCCTCTCGGTCAGCACGCACGCCTGCGCTGCCGCGTCGGACAACGGCTCAACACCGGCGATCACGGCTTCGTCGTCAGCCCGCGTCTGGAGAATCAGCGCGCCCTGCCCCGGCGCCGGTATCAGTCCCTCCAGCACACCACCGACGGCATCCTCACGGCCGAGCCGTCGAACGCCCGCCAGCGCCAGCACGATCGCGTCGGCGTGGCCGTCGGCGAGCTTGCGCAGGCGCGTGTCGACGTTGCCGCGCAGCTCCACAATCTCCAGGTCGTCGCAAAGTGCGCGAATCTGAGCGGCACGGCGCAGGCTGCTGGTACCCACGCGGGCACCGGGCTTCAACTCGTCCAACGAGCCGGCTCCGCAGATCGCGTCGCTTGAATCCTCACGCTGCGGGATCGCAGCCAGAACTGTGCCCTCCGCGATCTCGCCGGGAACATCCTTGGCGGAGTGCACGGCCACGTCGATCTGCTGCTCAAGCAGTGCCCGCTCCAGCTCAGAGGTCCAGCGGGCCTTGTCACCGATCCCCTGGCCGCGGTCGCCGGTGGTCGTGACCTCCACCAGCTCCGTCCTGACCCCGCGCGCCTCGAGCGCATCCGCAACAAAACGGGCCTGCCACAGCGCCAGCGCGCTGCCTCGCGTGCCAACTCGCATCAGCATTTAGCGGCCCACTATCGCCGGCTCTGCGGCAGCTGCCTGATCTCGCTCAGAGCCTCGGTGTCGGCGGCGGCGTCCTGCATCGCGCCGTCATCGTCAACGGTCAGGCCAAACAGATCACGCACGAGCGCCATGCGAGCGTGGACGCGATCATCGCGTAGCTCCTTGATCCGCGCCGTCGGGTGGTGCAGCAGCCGGTTGACGATCGCCCGTGCGATCGCCTCGACGCGCTCAAGATCCCGTTCGGACGCGGACTCCCAACGGCCCTGATTCTCACTCACGACGTGCTCCGCTATCTCGCTCGCGTGGGTGCGCAGCGCGGCCAGCGTCGGCAGCACCTCAAGCGAACCGAGCCAGGTGGCGAAGCTCTGAATCTCCTCCTCGACGATGCCCTCGGCCTTACGCGCCTCGCCCTGGCGAACCTTGCGGTTGCGGGCCACGACCGCTTCGAGATCGTCGATGTCGTAGAGCGAGACACCATCGACCTCACCGCAGGCGGCGTCGATGTCACGCGGAACAGCGAGGTCGATCATCAGCATCGGCCGGCCATCACGTGCGGCCATCACCTCAGCCAGCTCCTCGGACTCGATCAACAAGTGCGGTGAGGACGTGGCCGAGACCACGACGTCAGCACGGATCATCGCCTCCGGCAGCTCGTCAAAGCTGACGCTGGTGGCGTCTAAGCGCTGCGCCAGGCTGACCGCACGGTCACGGCGACGGGTGGCGACGAAGACGAGCGAACCGCCGGCGTCAGCGAGCGCCCGGGCTGCCAGCTCGCTGGACTCGCCGGTGCCGATCACCACCACATGCCGGCCGTTCAAGTCGCCGAGCGCCTCTTTGGCGAGCATCGCCGAAACCGACGGGAGGCTGAGCTGACCGGCACCGAGCGCGGTCTCGGTGCGCACGCGCTTACCGGTGGCCAGCGCCGCCTTGAAGAGGTGGTTGGTGAGCGGCCCGGCGGTCTCCTTCGCCAGCGCGGCCTCGTAAGCACGCTTGACCTGGCCCTGGACCTGGTCCTCACCGACGATCATCGACTCGAGTCCCGAGCTGACCCGATAGAGATGGCGGGCGGCGTCGCAGTTGCGGTGCGAATAGATCGCGCCGGTTAACGCCGTCGGCCGGATGCTGGCCTGCCGGGCCAGCATCCCAAGCACCGCGCTCTCCGCCTCGAGCGGATCGTTGACCACCAGGTACAGCTCGGTGCGGTTGCAGGTGGAGATCGTCACGACCTCCTGGATCTCGGGTACGCCGTGCAGGTCCCGCAGGAAGTCGGCGGCACGCGGTTCGGTCAGCGCCAGGCGTTCACGCACCTCAACCGGCGCGGTCTTGTGCGAGACGCCGATCACCAGGAGCTCGCTCACGCGACCTGCTCCGACTCTGGTTGCTGCGCTGCTGTCTCCTGGCGCTCGCGCTCCTCCAGCAGC
>Ga0224557_1001428_pt1 | contig 23056 bp, 13 predicted proteins | sample 714S31014metaG_FD_180677 | JGI IMG/M metagenome (GOLD analysis project Ga0224557, IMG submission 180677) | Peat soil microbial communities from Stordalen Mire, Sweden - 717 S3 10-14 | ecosystem: Environmental > Terrestrial > Soil > Wetlands > Peat | place: Sweden: Norrbotten County, Stordalen... | reverse complement strand
CCTTGCGTGCGGATGGTGCGATAAGCTTTCTTCACGGCGGTTCTCCCTTCAAGGTGTGGCAACCCGATTCTTTCAGAATCAGGCTGAACCGCCGCTCAACTTTCAACTATGGGTGGGACATCCTCATCGCCTCTTGGACTCGAGGCCAGTCGCAGGACTCAAAAACCGCCGCAAGCGCCGGCCTCGCCGACTGGTGCACAAGCCCTATGCGTGCACCACGCCCTTAGCCAGCATCGCCTTAATCCCCCGCAGCGCCTGCCGCGTGCGCTCCTCGTTCTCGATCAGCGCGAAGCGCACGTGCCCGTCGCCGTAATCCCCGAACCCAATTCCCGGAGAGACGGCGGTCTTGGCCTCTGTCAGCAGCAGCTTCGAGAACTCGAGCGACCCCATCTCGCGGTAGGCCTCGGGAATCTTTGCCCACACGAACATCGTCGCCTTGGGCGAGGCCACTTGCCAACCGATCTTGTTCAGCCCTTCCACCAGAACGTCGCGCCGCCGCCGGTAGGTGTCGCAGATCTGCGCCACGCACTCCTGCGGCCCTTCGAGCGCCGTAATGGCCGCCACTTGGATGGGCGTGAAGGTGCCGTAATCGAAGTAGCTCTTGAGCCGCGCCAGCGCCGCCACCAGCCGCTTGTTGCCCACCATAAAGCCGATGCGCCAGCCGGGCATGTTGTAGCTCTTTGACAGCGTGAAGAACTCCACGGCCACATCTTTGGCGCCGGGAACCTGCATCACGCTCGGCGGCTTGTAGCCGTCGAAGGCGATGTCGGCGTAGGCCAGGTCCTGAATCAGATAGAAGCCGTGCTCGCGGGCGAGCTCGACGAGGCGCGCCAGGAACGGCAGCTCCACGCACTCCGTCGTCGGGTTCGAGGGGAAGTTCACGATCAGCGCCTTCGGCCGCGGCGTCATGCGCGGAATAATCTCCTCGAGTTGCTTCAAAAACTGCTCCTGGTCGTGAACCGGAACGCTGACGATGTGCGCGCCCGCGATCACCGGACCGTAAATATGAATCGGGTACGAGGGGTTGGGCACCAGCACCGTGTCGCGCGAGTCCAGAATGGCCAGACACAGATGCGCGATGCCCTCCTTCGATCCGATCGTGACAATGGCCTCGGTCTCCGGATCGAGCTCCACGCCGTAGCGCGTCCCGTACCAGTTGCAAATGGCCTTGCGCAGCCGCGGCAGGCCGCGCGAGACGGAATAGCGATGCGTGGGCGGCTTCATCACCGCTTCCACCAGCTTGTCCACGATGTGCCTGGGAGTGGCGCCGTCGGGGTTGCCCATGCCGAAGTCGATGATGTCTTCGCCGCGCTGGCGGGCGGACTTCTTCATGGCGTCGGTAATGTTAAAGACGTAAGCAGGCAGACGCTGAATGCGAGAAAATTCTTCCATGATGACTCCAGTGTAACGGCAGTGGTCAGTGGTCAGTGATCAGTGGTCAGTGACGGGGTCAGTTTTCAGTAAACAGCAAGCGCGTGGAGCGTGATTCGCGGCTCGTGACTCGTGGTCCGTGGGCAGACGCGAACTGACCACTGACCAGTGATCACTGAAAACTGTTTTCGATGAGGTGAGACGGAGTCTAGGCGGCCGCAGCCGCCGCCGCGCGGGCGATAGCAAAGGCGGGATGGAAGCGGTGCTGCATCAGATCCATTATAAGGCAGGAGCCAGTACTACGGTTGCAGCTAAAGCGTTTTCACTATTCCTATGGGGTGGGTTTCGTGGTTTCCCACCCTTTTCACAAAGAACGTGAAAAGTATGGGGCACGGAGTTTCCTTACCGCTCTTCCATTGAAATGACTGTTCATATTTGCTCACAATTCCAAAATGTCATTCCTGAATGTTTGGCGAGTGTTGAGCAATTCTGTACAGTCTCGTCAACTTGCAGTTGCTATTTTCGACTGGTTACGCAGTATCGGCTTTCCGCGTATGGCTGGCAGTGCGATCGGAATCAGACACCGTGTCACAAAGTTGAATGAGGGGGTACAAATGCGCAGATATCGGACTTTTTTCACGTGCTTTCTGGCGGCGCTTCTGGTCGTTTTCGTGGCCGGTTGCGGTCAAGAAACTGTAAGTCTTCCAGGCGTCATATCTGTAACTCCCGCTCAGGGTGCTACCGGTGTCGCCATCAATGCGACCGTGACCGCGACCTTCAGCATGGCCATGAGCCCAACCTCGGTTACCACCTCAACTTTCACGGTGATGGGGCCGGGCGGGACTGCCGTCAAAGGAACCGTCGCATACAGCGGCACAACTGCCACCTTCACGCCATCTGCCGTTCTCGCATACGGAACCACTTATACGGCCACGATCACGACCGGGGCCTCGGCCCCAGGCGGCGCCGAACTGATCGGCCCCTACGCGTGGTCCTTTACGACCATCACCCCGACACCAACGGTCCTGTCGACGATCCCCGCGAATGGAGCCGCAAATGTGCCCATTGGTCAGGTGTTGAGCGCGACCTTCAGCGAAGCGATGAACCCCACTGCGATCAGCGCGACAACCTTCACGCTGTCCGTGACGGGCGGGGCTGCCGTAGCTGGAACCGTCACGCCCTCCGGCACCTATGCCACGTTTACGCCGAATCTTCCACTCTTGAATAACACCAGCTACACGGCCACAATCACAACCGGGGCGACGTCCCTGGCGGGCATTTCACTGGCAGCCAGCTACTCGTGGCAATTCACGACGATTACCCCGACGCCGACGGTGACCGCAGTGGTTCCCGCGAATGGAGCTATGAGTGTTCCGATTGCTCAGGTGCTCAGCGCAACCTTCAGCGAGGCGATGAGCCCAGGCACGATTGACGCAGCGACCTTCACGGTTACGGGGCCGGGCGGAATTACTGTACCTGGGGCCGTCGCGTACTCCGGCGGAGTCGCGACGTTTACGCCGGCTTCCAATCTGGACTCGAGCACCTCCTACGTGGCCACGATCACCACCGGGGCTGAGGACCTGGCAGGCACCGGGCTGGCCACCAACTACGTATGGACTTTCACAACGGCTTCCCCTCTGCTTGCGGTCGTATCCACGGTCCCTGTGAATACAGCCACGGGCGTACCGCAGGCCCAGGTGCTCAGCGCGACCTTCAACGAGCCGATGAACTGCCCGGCGTTTCCCGCGAATGCGTTTACGGTTACAGGCCCCGGCGCGACTCCCGTACCCGGAACCATCGGCTGCTCGGGCGCCGTCGCGACGTTCACGCCGGCAGCCAATCTTGTAACCAACACTGTCTTTACAGCCACCATCACCACCGCAGCCCAGGACATGGCGGGTAAATCGCTGGCCAGCAACTACGTGTGGAGCTTCAGAACGCTGCCTGCTCCCACCCTGCCAACGGTCATCTCCACTGTGCCCACCAATGGGGCCACGAGTGTGCCCACCAACCAGGCCCTCACTGCCACCTTCAGTGAGGCAATGAATCCGGCCACGATCAACTCGGCAACCTTCCTGCTGACTGCAACAGGCGGAGCCAGCGTAACAGGAGTCGTTACCTATGTGGCGGCCGGCTCGGTAGCGACGTTCACTCCAAACACCAACCTGGCGCCCTCCACCGAATACACGGGCACGATCACCACCGGGGCTCAGGATCTGGAAGGCAACGCGCTGGCCCAGAACTACGCCTGGACCTTCACCACGGCTGCTGCATCCGTTTTTGTACCGCCGACGGTGATCTCGACAATCCCCGCCAACTTAGCCACGGGCGTGCCTCTTAATCAGATTGTCAGCGCCACTTTCAGCACGGCGATGAATCCTGCCACCATCAATTCGACAACCTTTACGCTGACAGGACCAGGCGCCACTGCCGTGTTGGGTCTGGTTGCTTACGCAGCTGTTGGGGATACGCTGACGTTCACACCCACAGCGAACCTCGCGCCCAGCACCACGTTTACAGCCACGATCACCACCGGGGCTCAGAACCTGGCGGGCACTGCACTGGCCAGCAACAAGGTGTGGACGTTTACCACCGGCGCGGCTGTAGGCGTCGTTCCGCCGGAGATCGTTTCGACGGTCCCTGCCAACGCGGCCACCGGTGTGCCTCTCAATCAGGCCGTCAGCGCAACCTTCACCGAAGCCATGAATCCACTGACCATCACGACGGCAACTTTCCAACTTACGGGGCCGGGAGGAACTGCAATCCTTGGAACGGTCTCCTACGATGCGATCAACTTCATTGCCACTTTCACGCCCACGGCGCTGCTGACCGCCAGCAGTTCCTATACCGCAACCATTACGAATGGGGCAACAGATCTGGCAGGCAATCCGCTGGGGAACACCGGTGCTCCGAATCCCTGGACCTTTACCACCGGTACGGCAGCACTTCCACCACCCATCGTCCTTGGACCGACCATAGCGCTCTTTGGCGGCTTTGGCGGCGGCGCGGGGATGACCAACCAGGGACTCCTCACGGTCATCAATGGAGATATCGGGACCACCGGGGCTTCTACCACGATGACCGGATTCTACGATGAGAGCATTGCAGCCGTTGCCGGCGTCTATCCATGCTCGTATACGGTAACGCCACTCAACATGGGGCTGGTGAACGGGACGATCGACACCGCTCCGCCGCCTCCCAGCCCTGCGTGCGCCACTGAAGGAACCGCCAGTACAATGGCCATCGCCACCGAAGCTGCGCTGGAAGCTCGAACCGCTTATAACACTCTTCAGGGCCTGCCCTCAGACGGGGTTCTGGCAGCGGAGATAGGCGATACGACCATCTACCCCGGCGTCTACAAAAACGCCAGCTCAGTCGGCATCACCTTGGGGCCTCTTACTCTCGACGCTAAGGGCGATCCCAATGCGTACTGGGTCTTCCAGATCGGATCATCTCTGACTGTAGGCACGCCGACCGCACCTGAAAGTGTGATCCTGATCAACGGCGCCAATGCCGCCAACGTCTTCTGGGCAGTCGGTGGACTCCCCGGCGCGGTCATCAATTACGGGGGAGGCGGGACGATGGTGGGAACCATCATCTCTCAGCCGGGAATCACGGTTTCAAGCCCCGGAGTCGCCGCGGTAACGACCATCAACGGCAGAGTGATTGCTTTGGGTGCGTCGACCACCATGGTGAACACCGTCATCAACGTGCCGTAATGAAGTGCGGAGACCGCCTTTCGGGGCGGTCTCCGCATGATGCAGGCAGTGCGTTTTTTGGCATGTTTTATTCGCGTCAGGTGAATCGGACGCTGCGCTTTTTGACGATCGGGATACGCAGTTCGGGAGGCGACAATGAGATTGAGTGCAAGGACGATTGCCACAGCGGCATTTGCTATTTTCCTAATGTCTGCGTTGAGTCTCGATGCGGAGGGACCGGCAAATCCGTCCGGCAGCGACGGCAAGGCTCTGGATTCCGGCGCTGCAGAGCCGGCCACACCGATGTTCTTTGTTCCGATGCGAGAGGCCTCGATGACGGCAGCCTCGCCGTATTCGGGAGGGCGGAACATCCGCTATCCCAAGGCTGAGCTGTTCCTGGGATACTCCTATCTGCGCGCGGTTCCGACGCTGGAGGCTGGAAACCGGCTGGTATGGATGAATGGTGGCAGCGCGTCCATCGCTTTCAATGTGAATCGTACCCTGGGGCTGGTTGCCGACTTTGGCGCCTACACGAACTCGCAGATGCGATTCACGGGCGCCTACACGTCTACAGTCAACGTGAACAATGCGAACACGGCTGCCCTCTCGTATCTCTTCGGTCCGCGCCTGTCGTTTCGGCGCGGCGGAATCACGCCCTTTGCCCAGGTTCTGTTTGGCGGAGTGCACGCGAACCAGGTAATACTCGACGGCTGCACATCGAATTGCACGCTTCTTCCCGCTCAGGACACGTTTGCCTGGACCGCTGGCGGCGGATTGGACCTCAGGGTCCACCACCATTTCGCCATCCGCATCATTCAGGCCGAATACCTGATGACCAGATTCCAGGATTACACCACCGGAAACACCGCATCGCAGAACGACATACGGCTTTCCGCGGGAATCGTATTTCGCATGAGTGGAAATCCCGCTCCTCAGCCGGTGGAGCTGGCGTGCTCCGCCAGCCCGGTTGCGATCTTCCCCGGCGACCCGGTTACGGTGACCGCGACGGCCGGCAATTTGGATCCCAAACTCAATGTGGTTTATACCTGGGCTGGCGTGCCGGGCCTGAATGGCAACGGAACGACAGCTTCATTGGACTCAGCCGCCACAGCTCTGTTGGCGCCCGGCTCCTATACGGTGAATTGTGGAGTGAAGGAAGGCAGACCCGGCAAAGAGGGCCTGAGGCCGTGGGAATCTGCCGCCACAACGGCCGGCTTCACGGTGAAGGCGTTTGAGCCGCCGACGATCAGTTGCTCGGCCAGCCCCATCACCCTCAATCCGGGCGACAGGAGCGCCATCGCAGCTGCCGGCGTGAGCCCGCAGAACCGCCCTCTGACTTACAGCTACTCGGCTGCGTCGGGGTCCATCGGCGGCAGCGGCGCCTCGGCCACCTACGATTCGACGGGCGCGCCGGCCGGCGCCGTGGCCATCGTCTGCAACGTTTCGGACGACAAGGGCCAGACGGCAACCGCCAGCACCAGCGTGACGATTGCGCCGCCTCCGCCTCCTCCTGCCCCTCCCGCGGAGCAAGTGCGGCTCGAGTCTCGCCTGGCGCTGCATAGTGTCTTTTTCCCGACCGCTCAGCCCAGGGCCGAGCATCCCGAAGGCGGCTTGGTGGCCAGCCAGGAGGGAACACTGACCTCCCTGGCGACGGACTTCAAGAGCTACCTCACATTTAAACCCGATGCCCGCCTGACTCTAAGCGGACATTGCGATGTGCGCGGGTCAGTCGAGTACAACCAGGCGCTTTCCGAACGCCGTGTCGCTCGCACCAAGCAGTTCCTGGTGGAGCAGGGTGTTCCCGAAGCCGCCATTCAAACGCGCGGCCTTGGCAAGGACGAAGAGCTCACCGCAGACCAGGTGAAAGCGCTGGTGGAACAGAATCCCGACCTGAGCGACACGGAGCGGGCGAAGGTTCTCCATGACCTGAACGTCATTGTCCTGGCTCAAAACCGCCGTGTAGACGTTACGCTGAGCACCACGGGCCAACAGTCGGTGCGCCTCTACCCGTTCAACGCCGCCGATGCGCTGACGCTTATTCAGGAGAAGTCTACGACGCCCAGAAAGAAGGCCGCGGCGCCGGTGAAGAAGTAACCGCTTAAGGCGTGAAGGGTCGCTCCTCGTTTGCGACGGCCAACCATCGTCGAGAAGCCCAACGGACTAAAGCGTTTTCGATTCTGCTCTTTACAGAATGCACAAGGCCAAGTGGCTTTTTCACCAGGAAGAAGCCACTTGGCACGATGTTGGCGATGTCAACAAGTGAATCGAAAAACGCTCTAACTTGACAATGCCTGCATTGATCTCTTCGCTACACGCCCAGCGCAGGGTATTCACCGCCAGTTAATCCCCAATCAATTAATATCGAAGGAGAAGCCGCTATCGCGTGAGGTTTGCGATAGCGGCTTCCGCTTCCTGAACTCCAGCACCGGGAGGGGAATATTGAGCGATCCGAAGGCGCCATCCGATTGGTTCAAGGTTGATGGAGTTGATGAACTGGTTGAGTTAACGCACAATCTTCACTGGTCCTGGAACCATGCTGCGGACGAGTTGTGGGAAGCGCTCGACAAGGACCTCTGGGCAACCACGCAAAACCCATGGGTTATTTTGCGCACGGTCTCGCACGAAAAGATCAAGGCTGCATTGGGCGCGCCGGAGTTCCGCCGGAAGCTCGATAATCTGCTTCGGCAGAATCGGGACTCCTATCAGGCCGACGCATGGTTCCAGCATGAGCATCCAGACACGGCGCTCACAACTGTCGCCTACTTCAGCATGGAGTTCATGCTGAGCGAAGCGTTGCCTATTTACTCAGGTGGGCTTGGCAACGTAGCCGGCGACCAGATGAAGGCGGCCAGCGATCTGGGTGTTCCGGTTGCCGGGGTGGGCTTGCTTTACGGGCAGGGATATTTCCGCCAGGACTTCGATGCGGAAGGCCGGCAGCAGGCACTCTATCCGGTCAACGATCCAGGGCAGTTACCTATCCGGCCGCTGCGCCAGCCAAATGGAGAATGGTTACGGCTGCAAATTCAACTTCCCGGCTCAAGGATCTGGCTTCGCTGCTGGGAGGTGTCAGTAGGAAGAGTGAAGCTGTATCTTCTCGACACCAACGACTTTGCCAATACTGCGGCTCATCGGGGCATTACCAGTGAGCTCTATGGCGGCGACGCAGAGATGCGCCTCAAGCAGGAGATCGTCCTCGGCATCGGCGGATGGCGCTTGTTGCGAGCGTTGGGTCTCACGCCTGAGGTCTGTCACCTCAACGAAGGGCACGCAGCATTTGCCGTGCTCGAACGAGCCCGCTCTTACATGGAAGATCGCAAGAAGCCATTCGATCTTGCCATGAGTATCACGCGAGCCGGGAATGTATTCACTACGCATACCGCCGTGAGCGCAGGCTTTGACCGCTTCGATCCCGCGCTCATTCGCACGTATCTGAGCCACTATGCAGTCGATGAACTCGCTATCTCAGTGGACGATCTGCTCGCCATGGGAAGACAGAATCCGGAAGACAATTCGGAACCTTTCAACATGGCTTATCTCGCGGTCCGCGGCAGCGGGCGGATCAATGGAGTGAGCAAGCTCCATGGAAAAGTGAGCCGAGAGATTTTCCAGGCCTTGTTCCCCCGCTGGCCAAGCGAGGAAGTCCCGATAGGATCAGTAACCAACGGCATTCATGTGCCTACATGGGATTCAGCAGAAGCCGATGCGCTATGGACCACTGCTTGCGGCGTGAAGCGTTGGCGGGGAGATCGTCCGGTCGAGGATGATATCCGCAAAATATCTAATCAGCAGCTGTGGCAATTGCGAACAGCAGGACGAAAAGACCTGATCGAGCGGATGCGCAAGCGGTACCAGTGCCAACTGGCCGCGGAAGGCGCAGATACGTCGAATGCCGCGGGCATTTTCGATGAAAAGGCGCTGACCCTGGGATTTGCGCGCCGCTTTGCCACCTATAAGCGCCCCAACCTTCTCTTGCACGATACCGAAAGGCTGGTGCGGCTGCTTTCCAATCCGCGACGTCCTGTTCAGTTGCTGCTTGCGGGAAAGGCACATCCTCAAGATCTTCCTGGACAAGATCTGATCAGGCAGTGGAAAGATTTTTTGAAGCGCCCCGAAGTGCAGGGACGCGTGGTCTTCCTCAACGACTACGACATGATGCTGGCTCAGGAGCTGGTCCAGGGGATCGATCTATGGATCAATACGCCCCGGCGTCCGTGGGAGGCCTGCGGAACCAGTGGCATGAAGGTCCTCGTCAATGGCGGGCTCAATCTCTCCGAGTTGGACGGCTGGTGGGCAGAGGCTTATTCGCCCGAGGCCGGTTGGGCCATTGGGGACGGCCAGGAACATGGCGACGACCCGTCGTGGGATGCCAAGGAGGCGGAAGCTTTGTATACCCTGCTGGAAGCCGAGGTGATCCCGGAGTTCTACGAGCGTGACGAATCCGGCATGCCAGCCAAGTGGTTGGGGCGCATCCGCGAGAGCATGGCGCGGCTCACGCCGGAGTTTTCTGCAACGCGCGCCATCCGCGAATACACCGAGAGTCACTATCTGCCTGCGGCTTCGCGTTATCGCGATCGCGCAGCGGACGATGGCGCGGCCGGCTCGAGTCTGCTGCAATGGAAGCAGGATCTGGAGCGGCATTGGAGCACTGTGCGTTTTGTCCGTGTGCGGATCAACACCCATGACGGGCAGCACTTCTTCCAGGCGGACGTTGCTCCTGGTTCTCTCAACCCGGAACACCTGAGAGTCGAGCTATACGCAGATCCCGCTCAAGGGGGATCCGCTTGCGTTGAAGTCATGAACCCATCCGGACCCAGCCCAGATACGCCGGGCGCATTCACTTATTCAGCTCAGGTCTCGGCAACGCGTCTGGCAAGCGACTATACCGCGCGTATTGTCCCCTGCAATCTCAATGCCTTCGTGCCGCTTGAAGCGAGCCAGATCATTTGGCAGCACTAGCGATTTACACCGTTGCCTCCGGCGCGTCGCGAATGCCTGAGTCATTCAAGGACGCGCATTCCTCAAATTGCGAGCAATTCGCAATAGACTCGCCCCTGCGAACATGAGAAACTGCTGCTGCAAGCACTGCGGGACGCTCCGGCAGAGGCTTTCGAGTAGCTGGAATCCTTATCTACGGGTGCTTGGGCCCTCATTGAAAGACACGCTCTTAAAGCATTTTCACTATTCCTACAGGGTGGGTTTCGTGGTTTCCCACCCTTTTCACAAAGAACGTGAAAAGGATGGGGCACGGAGTCTCCTTACACCATCAGTGAAAATGCCGTAGCGCACGGTTTGGAAAGGGATCCAACGGGATGGCGACACCTGATTCGAATCACACAGCCGTGACCCCATCCGCAGAGGTGAACTCCGGGGCTCTCGGTGCTACAGCTACCCTTCCGGCTACGGACGAGTCTCAAATCCCCGCGAAGGCAAAGCAACATAACATTCGCGTCTCCCCTGCTGTCCTCGATGCGGCGGGGAAAGACGGGGATGACCTGCTTGGCTCCTTGCACACGGCTTCTGCGGGCCTCACACAAAGCGAGGCCGACTCGCGAGCGCGCATCGCGGGGCCGAATGAGGTTGCGCAAGAACGGCAGCGCGGCTGGTTTATTCGCCTCTTGATCATCCTCCGCAACCCGCTGGTGATCTTGCTTGCAGTTCTCTCGTCGATCTCCTTTGCCACCGGCGATCCCCGTGCGGGAAGCGTCATGGCGGGCATGATCGTGCTGAGCGTCACACTCCGATTCCTGCAGGAAGCTCGTGCGGGCGCGGCGGCCGCGAAGCTCAAGGCGATGATCCACGTAACCGCTACAGTGGTACGGGATGGCAAGCCGCAGGAGATCCCCCTTCGCGATCTCGTTCCCGGAGACATCATCAATCTATCTGCTGGAGACATGATCCCGGGCGATGTGCGGATTCTATCCGCGAAAGATCTCTTTGTGAGCCAGGGCACGCTGACCGGAGAGTCGCTCCCTGTCGAGAAATTCCACGATGCCGACCCAAACGCAGCAAATTCACCGGTCGAGCTCAAGAACACATGCTTCATGGGCACCAGCGTGCAAAGCGGCACAGCGACCGCGGTCGTAGTCGTAACCGGAATTCACACCTATCTAGGCGCCATGGCCAGTTCCATCACGCAGGAAGGAGCGCCAACAAGCTTTGACCAGGGCCTGAGCCGTTTCACATGGCTCATGATTCAACTCATGGCGGTCATGGTGCCCCTGGTCTTCTTCATCAACGGGTTTACCAAGCACGATTGGAAGGGAGCATTCTTCTTCGCGATGGCCGTGGCCGTTGGCCTGACCCCGGAAATGCTGCCCATGATTGTCTCCGTCTGCCTGGCCAAGGGCGCTCTTGCCATGAGCCGCAAGAAGGTAATCGTGAAGCGTCTCAACGCCATTCAGAACTTCGGCGGAATGGACGTGCTTTGCACCGATAAGACCGGCACGCTCACGGAAGATAGGGTCGTCCTGCAACGGCACTGTAATGTCGCCGGCCGGGAAACGGATGAAGTGCTCCGGGATGGCTACCTCATCAGCCATTTTCAGACCGGCCTGAAGAACCTGCTTGATACAGCGATTCTGAATAGCTCCGACTTTCACGAGCAAGCCCTTATTGAAAAGTACAAGAAACTCGACGAGATCCCGTTCGACTTCACGCGGCGCATGATGTCCGTACTTGTCGAGAATCCCGAGGGCAAGGCCATCCTCCTGACCAAGGGCGCTCCGGAAGAGATCTTCCATCAATGCTCGCAATTTGAGCTTGACGGGAAGTTGTCACCCATGGACCCCACACTGATGAAAGGGTTGAAGGACCAATATGCAAGCTTGAGCGACGATGGATTCCGGGTTCTGGCTGTTGCGGTAAAAGAGTTGCCCGGGAAGACCTCCTGCGCAAAAGAAGATGAACACGATCTTGTGCTGAAGGGATATGTCGCATTCCTCGACCCGCCCAAGCCCACCGCTGCAACCGCAATCGATGCGCTGCACAAACATGGTGTTGCAGTAAAGATTCTCACCGGCGACAACGACCTGATCAGCCGCAAAGTATGCCGTGACGTCGGACTTCCCGCAGACCCGATGCTGTTGGGCGATGACGTCGAGAAGATGTCCGACTCCGAATTGGCCGAGGCGGCAGAGAAGACAACACTCTTCGCCCGCCTCTCTCCCGCCCACAAGCAGCGAATCGTTCGCGTCCTGCGCGGCAAGGGGCACGTTGTGGGATTCCTGGGCGACGGGATCAACGATTCTCCCGCACTGCGCGCCGCGGACATTGGCATCTCGGTGGATACCGCGGCTGACATCGCAAAGGAATCGGCCGATCTGATTCTGTTGCAGAAAGATCTGATGGTGCTCCAGGGAGGTGTCATCGAGGGCCGGAAAGTCTTCGCCAACATCATCAAGTACATCCGCATGGGAGCCAGTTCCAACTTCGGAAACATGTTCAGCGTGTTGGGGGCCAGTGCCTTCCTGCCCTTCCTTCCCATGGCCCCGATTCAGATTCTCACCAACAACATGCTCTACGACTTCTCGCAGGTCCCAATCCCCAACGATTCGGTGGACGACGAGCTGGTCGCACAACCGCGACCTTGGAAGATCGGAGAAATTAGGCGGTTCATCCTCTGCATCGGACCCATTAGTTCGATCTTTGACTACACGACTTTCTTCGTCATGCTCTATCTCTTCAAATGCTGGGATCCATCCCGCGCTCCGCTGTTTCAGACGGGCTGGTTTGTTGAGTCCATCATGACGCAGACTCTCATCATTCATATCATTCGTACGAATAAAATTCCTTTCTTCCAGAGCCGTGCAAGCTGGCCGTTGTTGATCACAACATTGACCATCATGGCCTTCGGCGCGTGGCTGCCATATTCTCCGTTGGCCTCATCACTGGGCCTCACCCACCTGCCCGCGATGTATTGGCCGATCCTCCTGCTTACGCTCCTCGCCTACGCGGGCCTTACGCAAGGCGTCAAGGTTTGGCTGTTGAGGATGAAATGGATTTGAATGGGCATTCGTTGTTCTTGGCGTTCATCGATTGCACAATTGATGGGACACCGTACAATACAAATGACGATGCGCTATGCGCATCTGGCTCCTGAGCACAACCAGGGAGCGATAGAAAAGCTGGAATCGCCGTAGGAAGAGGTGGCGACTCAACTGGCGGCCACGGATTCTGTGGCGATGGATCAAGAGGCTATGATTTCCGCAAGTTAAAGCAATATAAAGACTTAACAGATGTGCCGGGATGGCGGAACTGGCAGACGCAGCGGACTCAAAATCCGCCGACCCTTGCGGTCATGGGGGTTCGACCCCCCCTCCCGGCACCAATAAGTCATTTATTATCAATATTTTACATGAATTGACCATTATGCGCCCGAAGCAGCGTAAGTTACGTTAAATGAATCAGTTGCGATCAATCGATAGTAATAAAATACTTCGCAAATGGTGAGCGCGACTGTAGAGTTGCTGTGCCTTCAGGCACGGCCCGCAGTCTTAGTCCCGCCCAAGTCAAGCCGCCACTCAAGCCACATCCTACTTAGGCCTTGCCATAAATCTCAGGCATTGACTCTTGCGTGCATGAGTAGGTGTGACTGCCATCACATCTGCGTATTAGTGAGCTAAATCACACTGTATTCCTGATCGAGATTTCAGGCTGTGACGAACAACACCAATCTCGATTTCTGGAGACTGCACGGGCTTAGTACGTTCGTCAAAGATTGGTCATGGGAGATTTCATGAGACACCGCATATTACTTTGCGCGGCTACATTCGTTGCCGGAGTTTGGGGAGTTGTTCCCGACGCCCTGGCGCTTCCGAGTTACGCTCGCCAGACTGGTCTGCCGTGCAGCGGCTGCCACACCACGCCGCCGGAGCTGAACAGCGCCGGGAGGCTGTTCAAGGTGATGGCTTACATTGATCGCAGTTTGAACAAGAGCATCACCGCCGAACCCGACAAGCGCCGCGCACCCCTGAATATGCTCGAGACGCTGCCGCTGAGCGCCTTCTTTGAGACCTCGATGACCAGCACCAAGGTTCCCCAGCCAGACACACAGAATTGGAACTTCCAGTTTCCGCAGGACTTCTCGCTTTTCCTTGCCGGGGCCTGGACATCCCACATCGGCAGCTTTCTGCAGGTTACCTACAACACACAAGATGACCACTTCACCGCGGACAACACCGACATCCGCTATGCCAACAAGACGACGCTATCGGGCAAAGAACTGGTCTACGGCCTGACTCTGAACAACAACCCGACGCTGGAAGACTTGTGGAACAGCACCCCGGCGTGGGGCTATCCATTCATCGCTCCGAACGGTGCTCCAACCCCTTCGGCTGCGCCGATCATCAACGGGAGGCTGGCTCAGGATGTGGCGGGATTGGGCGCCTACACCATGTGGGACCAGCACGTGTACTTTGCCGGAACCCTTTACCGCTCCGACCACGTCGGCGATGCCCAGCCGACAACCGGAACATGCTGCACGTATAACATCCAGGGTGCGGCGCCCTACTGGCGATTGGCATTTCAGCAGAACGCGCGAACTGCAAGCCTTGAAGTAGGCGCCTACGGCATCCATATGAAATCGACGCCCGGGGCCGTGAGCGGGGCGGAGGACAGCTACACCGACTTTGGTCCGGACATTGAATATGACCGGACCTTTGGCAAGGATGTTCTCTCGCTGCGCGGCACGTATGTCCGGGAGAACGCTGCACTGGTTGGAAGCGCTGCAAATGGAGCTGCCGACCCCGGTCCGCATCATCTCAATGCAAGCAACGTGAACGCCGAATACCATCTTGGCAATCGTCTCTCTGGAGCGTTGGGCTGGTTCTTGACGGACGGCACCAACGATCCCCTCTTGTACCCTCAAGCCGCAGTGTCGGGCAGCGCCAACGGGGGCGCCAGAAGCGAGGGAATCTCGGCAAACGTCTCCTATTGGCCATTTCAAAACGTCGACCTTGCCGTTCAGTACACCGACTACACACGATTCAACGGCGGCTCCACAAACTATGACGATGCAGGACGCAACGCTAGCAACAACAATACCGTTTATTTGCTGGCTCGTTTCGTTTTTTGATACGGGACGAAATGCACGACGGCGGGCCAACCAGAACCCTCAACGATGTATCACCAGGAGATCTTATGAAGCCCATTACTCTCGCAGCACTCGCGGCATTTGCCGCTCTCAGCACCGCGGCCTTTGCCGGCACCATTCACGGTAAGGTTTCCGGCGTCAAGGGCGAGTCGGTCGTTTACGTTGAAGCCGTTGCCGGCAAGACTTTCCCCGCGCCTTCGCAGCACGTCACCATGGACCAGAAGGGCCTGATGTTCGTGCCCCACATAATGGCCATTCAACAGGGCACGACGGTCGAATTTCTCAACAGCGACAGCGTCGCACACAACGTCTTCTGGCCTTCCATCAGCGGCAACAAGAAGCTGGGCCACAACTTGGGCACCTGGCCTCAGGGTCAGCGTCAGTCGTTCAAATTCGACACCCCCGGCATCATTCCGCTGTTCTGCAACGTGCATCCAGACATGAACGGTTACCTGATTGTCTCTCCAACGCCTTACTTTGCGACGACGGATAAGACCGGCGCCTACAAGATTGACAACGTGCCGGACGGCGCGTACACCGTGACCGCCTGGAACGAAGGCGCCAAGAGCAAATCCAATCCAGTGAATGTCGCCGGAGACGCCACGGCCGACTTCACGCTCAGCAAGTAAACCCACGGGCGGCAGAGTCTACCTTTGCTGCCCGCAGTTTCTTCCCCCGGCGGGGGAGGTCCCGCAATGCTCGAACGCTTCATCGACAAGAAAGTTGACCGGGATTGGCTGAATACCAACTTCCCCTGCATGGTGGCCTGTCCCGCGCACACTAATGCCGGCCGCTATGTTGCGCTGATTGCCGAGGGAGAGTTTGAACAGGCCTACCGCACGGCGCGTGAGCCCAATCCCATGGCGAGCATCTGCGGCCGCGTGTGCGCCCACCCCTGCGAGACGGCCTGCCGCCGCGGAGCGATCGACAGGCCCATCGCTATCCGCGCGCTCAAGCGCTTCCTCACTGAGCGTCACGGGCCGGAGTCTCGGCACCCCATCAATGTGAACGCGGGCCGCACGCAGCCCCGTCTTCCTTTTCGAATTGCTGTCGTGGGCGCGGGACCTGTAGGCCTGTCTGCCGCGCACGACCTGGCGCTGATGGGTTATCCAGTCACCATCTTTGAAGCGTCGCAGGTGCCGGGCGGAATGCTCTATCTCGGTCTGCCCGAGTATCGTCTGTCGCGCGACGTGGTGGAAGCGCAGGTGCGTGAGATTCTCTCCACGGGCGACATTGCACTGAAGCTGAATCATGCGGCCGGCAAGGATTTTGCCATTGCCGATTTGCGTCGCGAGTTCGATGCCGTGCTGATCGCAGTAGGAGCGCACCGCAGCCGCGACCTCACCATTCCCGGCGTAAATTTCGACGGCGTTTACAAGGGCATCGATTTTCTGCTCAATGTCAATCTCGGATACCGCTTCACTATCGGGAAAAAGGTCCTGGTCATCGGCGGCGGCAACGTGGCCATGGATGTGGCCCGCTCCGCTGCCCGCGAAGTGCTGCGGCAGCATGCCGGCGGCGTGGAGAACTTCGAGCCGTCGCAGGGAAGCATGGATGCAGTGGCGGTGCGCGAGATGGTGGACGTTTCGCTCTCTGCCTTGCGGCTTGGTGCGCAAGAAGTGCACTTGGTCTGCCTGGAGAATCGCGCGGAGATGCCTGCCGCGCTTGAAGAAATCGAAGAGGCCGAGGAAGAAGGAATCATCATCCATCCTGGCTTCGGTCCCAAGCAGATCGTCGGCGAAAACGGGCGCGCCGTGGCGCTTGAAGTGCTCAAGACGAAGTCGGTCTTTGACGCCAACCGCCGCTTCAGCCCCACCTTCTACGAGAACAGCGAAACACGGCTGGAGTGCGACACGATTATCATGGCCATCGGCCAGGCGCCGAATCTCCAGTTCCTTGGCCCCGGCGACGGTGTCGATGTTTCGCCGCGCGGCCTGATCGCGGTCAATCCGCAAACGCTCATGACTTCTGCGTCCGGGGTCTTTGCCGGGGGCGATTGCGTCTTCGGTCCGCGCCTCATCATCGACAGCGTAGCCGACGGCAAGCGCGCCGCGGTGGGCATCGACGAGTTCCTTCGTGGCATCAGGCATCCCGATCCGATCGTGGAAGTCGAAGTGCTGGAGCGCCATCGCATGCCGCTGGAGTTGCTCGACCTGACCCGGCCTCCGATCCCTATGCTGCCCCTCAATCGCCGCACCGGAGTCACTGAAGTCGAGATCGGCTTCGATGAAGAGGCCGCGATGGCCGAGGCGCAGCGCTGCCTGCACTGCTGGGTCAACACCGTCTTTGAAGGCAAGGAGGCGGACGCCACTTCGTGCATTCTCTGCGGCGGCTGCGTCGATGTCTGTCCTGAGAATTGCCTGGAACTGGTCTCGCTCGACCGTATCGCATTCGACGAAGCAACCACTCAGCAACTCGCCGAGGTTCGTGACCTGCTTGACGTTGAACTGGATGACATCAAGGCAGAAGAGCTCGGCGTCATCACCGGTTCGGCCATGCTGAAAGATGAATCGCGGTGCATTCGCTGCGGGCTTTGCGCCATGCGCTGCCCCGCGGGCACGATCACCATGGAATCGTACAACTTATTCTCCGCAGACCCGACCGGTTTGATCTCGGTGGAATCCATCGACCGCCCGTTACGCACAACATCGCCGCTGGCAGGCGCGCTGAAGAGGTAGAACATGCCCGACGAAGTCCTCGCAATCACAAAGAAACCTCCAGCGGAGTTCGATCGCCGAGCCTTCTTTACCAAGATCGGCCTCGGATCGCTGGGCATCGCCGCCGCGGGAACTGCTGTCTTCTCCTACGAATTCCTCTCGCCGAACGTGCTCTACGAACCGTCGGCCATTGTCAACGTGGGCAAGATCGAAAGCTTCGCGCTGAATTCGGTCACCATGGATGTCAACTCCGGAATCTACCTGATTCGCGCCGACGAGGGTTACTTTGCGCTCAGCATGGTATGCACGCACCTGGGCTGCTTAACCGCATGGAACCAGGACCTGGGCATCATCGCCTGCCCCTGCCACGGCAGTAAATTCAAGCGCACCGGCGAGAAGATCGAGGGTCCCGCGCCCAAGCCGCTGCCTTGGCTCAAGGTCTGGGTCAGCGACGACGGCGATTTGATGGTCGATCGCTCCAACGAGATTCCCCCACTGCAGTTTTTGAGGATATGAGCATGCCCTTGAACGCCGGCCAGTTGATCGACAAAGTACGCGGTAGCAGGGTGTGGCGATCCGTCTTCCGCAGCGGCACGGGCTCCAGCACGCTCCATCGCGCATTGGCCATCCAGCAGAATATATTTCTGCACCTGTTTGCCACCAAGGTGCGCAAACGCATGGTCCGCTTCAGCGCCACGTGGTTTTTGGGCACGCTGACCTTCGGGACGTTCCTGATTTTGGTCATCACCGGCATTCTGCTCATGCTTTACTACCACCCATCGGTGCCACAGGCCTACGCAGACATGAAGGATCTGCAATTTGTCGTATCGTCGGGACTCTTTCTCAGGAATCTGCATCGCTGGTCAGCGCAGCTGATGGTCTTCCTCGTCTTCGCGCATATGTTCAAGGTCTTCTATCGCGGTGCGTACCGCACGCCGCGCGAGTTCAACTGGGTCATCGGTGTTGTGCTCCTTCTTGTCACGCTGCTGCTGAGCTACACCGGCTACCTGCTGCCCTGGGACCAGCTTGCATTCTGGGCCATCACCGTGGGCTCCAACCTCTCCTCCTCCGTGCCGCTGGTGGGGGGCAAGATCCACTTCCTGCTGCTGGGCGGCAACCAGGTCAACGCCAATGCGCTGCTGCGCTTCTATGTGCTGCACTGCGTCGTGCTGCCGCTGGCGGCCATTCTCTTCATCGCCGTCCACTTCTGGCGCATCCGCAAAGACGGCGGCCTCTACGTGCAGCAGTCGGAACCAATTCCAAAGCCGCCACCGGCACCTGAAAGCGCTGCCACCGCGAAGGAGGGGCAATGAGCGACCCGAAAGACTTCGTCGCCGGCATCGACTCTGATCAGCGCCGCTCGCCAACACGCGTGGTTTTTGTCACGCGGCGCACTTCGGCACAGGTCCGCGTTACACAGGAAGACCAGGTGCAGACCTTTCCCGAGGTGCTCTTCCGCGCTGCGTTGGCTATCGAGCTGCTGACCATCGCTCTGGTTCTCTTTTCACTCTTCTTCAATGCGCCGCTGGAGGGAATTGCCGACCCCACACACACGCCGAACCCCGCCAAGGCTCCGTGGTACTTCCTGGGCTTGCAAGAACTCCTCCATTACTTTCCGCCTGTGGTAGCAGGCGTGCTGGTGCCTACGCTGTTGATCATCGCCCTGGTCGTCATTCCCTACTTCAACATCAACATCGAAGCGAACGGCCTCTTCCTCAAGGACCACGCCAGGCGCGTGCGGCTGTTCTACATCACGGCCCTGGGAATGCTTGCCTTTCTTCTTTTCTTCCATGTCTACGTCGCAGTCGGACCCACGGTGATCGTTACGCTTGCCATGATCGTCGCCTCCTACAGCACGCCGGACTCGCCGTCGCGGCTGCGCCGATACCTTGCCCTGAAGCCGCTGGCTTACTGGATCATGACGTGGTTTCTTCTTGAATTGATTGTGCTCACTGCTGTCGGCACATGGTTCCGCGGCCCAGGCTGGTCATGGGTCCCGCCCTGGAGGAGTTAAGTGCGATCGATCGGAAAATATCTTTCCTCTGCGTGGCGGGCGTTGTTCGGCGATCCGGTGCGGGCATTTGGCTTTGTCAGCCTGATCCTTCTGCTGACACTGGCCATCGCGCCGGCAAAGGATCACTTCAGTCAATGGCATAGTTATCAGCGCAAATACATCGCGTTGATCCGCGATCGCGGCGATGCGGTAAGTCTGCGCCGCCGCATGGAGCCGGGCATTCACCAAATCTGGCTGCCGGAGCTGGGCGTCGTGGATCGCTGCAACACCTGCCATCTGGGTCTGAAGGAAGCCAGTCTCTCCGACGTTACGCAGCAGCCGTTTCGCAAGCACCCCGTAATCCCGCACCCGGTCGATGGATTCGGATGCGTCATCTGCCATGGCGGCCAGGGACCGGCCACCACGGTTGCCGAGGCGCACCACAGCGAACGCGCCGGCGAAGAGCCGATACTGCCCATGCGCTACATCGAGTCCGGCTGCGGCCAGTGCCACCAGAATGCGTTGACCGGAACGCCGCAGCTCAATCTGGGCAGAACGATGCTCACGCGCTATGGTTGTGTTCATTGCCACGCCATCACGCGGCCCGACGGATCGAAGATTGAAGCCACTGACCATCCTCCATCGCTCGCGCACCTCGCCGACAAAGCTACGCGCGAGTGGATCTTCAGTTGGCTCAAAGACCCTCAGGCCTACGCGGCATCGACCACGATGCCCAACTTCAAGCTTAGCGATGCTGACGCCAGCGACATCTCGGCCTACCTAGTGAGCAGCAGCACGCCGCAAGCGGGCGATACGGGTGCGGCTGGCACCAAGCCCGCGGCCGCAGCCGAAACCGCAGCGGGACCAAGTCTCTACGGCGAATCCTTCTGCGCCTCGTGCCACTCTGTTCAAAACGCGGCCGGCAACCTGGTTGGCGGCGATCTGGGCCCGGAACTAACGCGCATCGGCAACAAAGCAAAGCCCGAGTGGCTCGCGGCATGGCTTCAGAATCCCCGCGTTTACGATTCCACCACGCTCATGCCGCACTACCGCTTCACGCCGCAGCAGATCGCCGCGCTGGTTGATTTTCTGCAGGCAAAGTCGGATTCCGACTATGGTTCAGGCGTTCATTTGGATGCGGCCACTCCGCAGCAAATCGCCCACGGACGAAAGCTCATCGTTGAACTGGGGTGCGCAGCCTGCCACGAGATCAACGGCGTGCAGAAGCCTGAGAACTTCGCGCCCGACCTCAGCAGCATCGGCAGTAAGCCACTGGCACAGATCGTGTTTTTGCCTGGCATGGAGCACTCGCTGCCCAGCTACATTGTGGCCAAGATCCGCCAGCCGCGGGCATTCGGCTCCAGCGTGAAGATGCCGCAGTTTACTCTCACCGCCTCGCAGACAGATGCGTTGGCCACCGCTCTGCTCGCGCTTACTGCCCGCAGTCGGTCGATGCCCGACAGTCTGCGCGTTGCGGTGGTGCCGGAGACCAACTACCATCCCGCCGGGCATGCGGGTAAGCTGATCACGGAGCTGGCTTGTTTGAGTTGCCACCGATTCAACGGCAGAGGCGGCGACATGGCGCCCGACCTTTCCTGGGAAGGGAGCTCAGTGCAGCGGCAGTGGCTTACCGCCTTCCTGCATAATCCCAACACCCTGCGCCCATCGCTCATCCGGCGCATGCCGCGCTTCAACCTGAGCGACAGCGACAATACGACATTGACGGATTACATCTTGTCCGTCTACCAGTCGCCGGCCATCGATGCGGATCTTGCGCCCACAACCACTACCCCTGATGCCATAGAGCACGGGCGCCAACTGTTCTATTCGAAATATGCCTGTCAGGCGTGCCACATCGTCGACACCAAGACTGACAAAGGCTATATCGGGCCGACACTGACGCAGGTTGGCTCGCGCCTGACTCCGGCCTGGATCTACGAGTGGCTGAAAAGTCCGCAGGCGCTGCGCCCAGGCGCCGCAGAGCCGAACCAGAATATGAGCGACGAAGACGCCCGCGCGCTGACAGCCTTCCTGATGTCGCTGAAAGCACCAGGCGGGCGAGGAGCGAAGTAATGATGACGCGGTCGACTGCAAACTTCGGGATCTGGGCCTTCGCAGCGGTGGCGCTACTCTCGCTTGCCGAGTTGGCCGGCTGCAGGCATTCAGCCCCGGCAAATGCGGTACTAAAGGCCACGGCGCAGGGAACCGCTCTGGTTGAGTCCAGTGGCGGCCACCAAGTGGGAGTCACCGGCACCGCGCTCAAAGACCCGCTGGTGGTGCAAGTCAACGACGATCAAGGAAACGCGGTACCCGGAGCGCTGATCGAGTTTCATGGTCCCGCGGGCGTCAGCTTCGACCCGTCCGCGGTGCTGACAGATTCAAGCGGTCAAGCAACTACCGCGGTCACTTTGGGCGATACCTCAGGACGATATCAAATTGACGCCGTGACACCAGGTAAGACCAAGCCTGTATCGCTGGAGATCGTTGAAACAGCGCTCGACTACCAGGAGCGCGTAGGAGCCATTCTTGCGGACAAGTATTGCAACCGCTGCCACGATCCCGAGTCGTCGCCCGTTCGCGTTTCAAACTACGACAACCTCGAAATCAAGCCGCATCCGTTCACTGAGGGCAACACGTTGAACAAAATGAGCGATGCCGATCTGACGTCGATCATTCAGCACGGCGGCCCGGCCTTGAATCGTTCGGCGCTGATGCCGCCCTACGGGAATACGCTGAGCGGCTCGGATGTAAAAGCTCTCATCGCTTGCACGCGCGCGGTGTCCGATCCTCCGTATCAGCCGCCGGGAACGGTTTACGAGCGAAAGTAGAATTGAAAATCTAACAATGAGCCGTTGTGCCCGCGGCTTCGTTCTGACCGCCTAACCGGAATTAACTCTCAGCTGGGCCTTAGATACATTAGTGCTCAGTGAACCGGTTCGCTGTTTCCACCGATCAAAGAACGACCGAGCGCGAACCCCGTTTCCCCTTCAAATCTCGTGTACTTGTGGCGTACTCAAGAACCGCGTTTCCTGCGTTTGTGCGCCCAGCATGGGCGCACTCTTACGGGTGCAAGTCCCGTCACAAGCTGGTCACAGCGAGTGAAGTGAAGCGCAACTGCATGAGGGCGACCGAGTGTGGGGAGGAAGCGTGGAGCGAATCTGCGGGCCGATGAACAAGAACCGGATAGAAGGCGGTGCCGAGCAGGGCGAGCGGGCAAATGGCCGCGAAGCTCTTGTGACCAAGGTTC